>PJUD01001072.1_pt1 | contig 9984 bp, 8 predicted proteins | sample 1512341 | NCBI WGS metagenome assembly PJUD01 (sample SAMN08177675, study PRJNA422409) | Feces metagenome, whole genome shotgun sequencing project. | isolation source: Chicken feces (3) enriched on wood chips: beechwood xylan treatment | host: Gallus gallus | place: USA: Madison | collected 2015-01-15 | reverse complement strand
CTCTTGAACAAGATTTAAATGCTGAACACCATTTGAAATTGATTGACTTTCAAACTCATTTATCCAACCCTGAATTTGATTTTAGAAATGAATTCATTCATTAAAATAAATTTTATGAGATTGATTGTTCTTCCAAAATTGCCTTTTTAATGTGTTATTCTTATAGTTTTCATCATAGTATCCGTACCCTTCTATAACAAAAACTCTTTCACCATAATTTTTGATCTCAAAGAAAATTTCTTTGATTTGTAAAAAAAAAATCAGTTCTATTTTTAAAAATAATTTTACTCTTACAACTTGAAAATGCAAAATTTTGATCTTGGCAAGCTTGGTTTGAATCTTTCAAAAGATGAAATGAAACAAGTGAGACAAAAAAGGCATCTTATTCTTATTCTTTTAGGCTGAACATATTTGGAAAATGCTTGATGATATGGCTGAAAGCAATCCTGATGTAATGACATTTTCATTTAAATCAAAGTCTTACCTCAACTTTAGTCATATAAGCAGTTTATTGAAAAGAGTGTATCGGAAGGAGTGCAGAACGCAAGAACTGAAAGAGAAAAGGAAATCAAAGAATTAGGAATAAAACCAAAAATCGGATATCTTTTGAGAATGAATGCTCAAATCACAACCATTACACCAGAACAAGACACAAGTGGAGAGTATTCAAAATTCATCTTCAAAAAACCAGATGAACAGAAAAAAGAAGATCATCCAGAAAATGCAAAAATCTACTTGAATATTTGTCATAGTGATCGAGTCATGAAACCTCTGAACAAAAATAATGTTATTTGCTCTCAAATTGAAGTACTTTTTTTAAAAATCAAAGACTGACTTTCAAAGGATCAAAAGAGTTGGCATAATATCCCAGTTTCTTTCCCAGATTTTGTTCGTTCAAAATCTCAATATGAAGATCTGGTTTCTCTTTATTCCATTGCTATAATCAACACTGAATTATACAATTTCATGCAAACCAACAAGGGGTAACTCCTCTCATTGAGAATAATTCTAATTTTTGCTCATTAGAGTCTTCCAATCTGTTCAAGAGTATATCATTGAAAAGCTTCAATGGAGACTCAAAACTGACAGAAATCCAATTTCAAACTCGAATAATACAGAATATAAATACTATAAAATCGATCCAAAATCAGTTGTTTTGCGTCAAAAAAAGAAGTTCAAGGTTAAAGGCATTGCCGAACCAAAAGAATATCTCTTGGACTTTGATACTGATATTGATTTCTTCCAGAAAAAACAAAAAGCCATGGAAAAACAAAAAGAAGTCCGTATCACAAAAGAAGAGACTGCAGCACCTGAAATCAAACTCACCACTGAACAAAATAAACCATCATCAACAACTTCTAAAAAACCACTCATTCAAGTAATCTCAAGGTTGAAGTGAATCTAACTCTTTCTTAGGAAATTGGAGAATCTCTTAATGAACCAACTTATACATTGTCAGATGAGTAGAGAGAAAAAATTTTGATTGATGAATAATTTTTTTTTAGACCAGGAAAATATATTGTAGAAGTCAAACTTGATGAAGATGACTTGACTGGAAATTTCGATTTAGATGCATCTGAGAATACCATTAAACTCCAAATCCCTTCCAAGTAAAAGAATATTCGCTAAAATTTTACTCACTTCTTAGAAAATTGTTAGTTATAAATTTGAAGCAAAGTATTATTAGAGATGAAATCAAAGCTGTACTTAAGAAAAAGAAAAAATTGCTTATTATAGAAGCTCAAAAATTATAACTTGATATATTTTCGACACTCTCTATTTTTATATGATCTATCTATGTATGTATTACTATGAATCCATCATAATCTTTTCTCGTTGAAATTAGACAAAGTTTTTCCAATCATAAATACCAGACAAAGGTCGCGAATCTTTAATAAGCGAATAAAAATTTTAAAGATATGGAGGACAAGTATTTAGAGAACCAAGTTGCCAAATATCCAGATTTCGAGATTCTCCCAAATGGCAAAGTACATTTCGTTTCTCTGCTCTTTTAATCATCTATAGATTCATTGCAAATTAACAGGCCATGATATTATGCCAAGACATAAGGACTTTTACACCTATCTCAAGGTATTCTACTGATATTCTTTCTGTTTAACAAATTAGAGCAAAGGATACAAATCTGCCAAGGATAGAGTTCATGACTTTTCACAATATGCTCCATATATGATCGAATCAAGAGAATTCAGGTAATGAAGTGCACCCATCTTTTATTAAATCTTCTCAAGTGGAAAATTATTTTGCAAAGTGACCAGAAGAATTGTGGATAAAACCAAATTAGCAGCCGAAAAACATATGAGCGAAGGCAGATTCAAAAGAATGCTCAAGGGTTTGATTGTGATTCGAAATGTAACCCTTAAAAGTTTTATCTAGATTATGAAATGAGACTTGCTAAAAAAGAAGCAAAGAAGAGAAGAAACGAAGGTGGAAAAAGTGATGAAGAGGAGGAAGAAGAACAAGTCGTTGAAAAATCTGAGGATGAGAGTGATAATGGAAATGAAAATGACGAAAAACCTCACAAAAAGAGCATTGAAATTGAAGAGAATGGAGTCGAAGAAAAAACAAAACCAGTCACCAAAAAAGGAAAAACCATGGAAATCGAAGATGATGAGGACACTCCAGTCGTTCAAAAATCAAAGAAACAAGGTCAAATGGAAGCAGAAGATGAAGAAGAGGAGAAGCCTGCTCCTAAAGCCAAAAAGAATAAAAAATCAAAGAAATCAGCCACAGATGAGACTTCAGAGGAAAGTAGTGACGATGAATTGAAACCAACATCCAAGAAATATAGAAAACCAAAAGCACAACCAACCAAAGAAGTCGTCGAAACTTCAGAAGAAAGTAGTGATGATGATATTATGAAGAGAAAACCCAAGCAAAGAGTTAAACAAGTTGCCAAAAAACCAGCCAAATTTGTTGAATCCGATGCTGAGGAGGAGAAGGAGGTTGTTCAAAAACCCAAGAAAAAGGCAAGTTTCAAGGAAGACAGCAGCGACGAAGAAGAAGTCGTTCAACAAGTTAAACCCCAGAAAAAATCCAAAAAGATGATTGTAGAAAGTGAATCAGAAGAAGAAGAAGTTGTTGTTGAAAAGCCAAAATCAAAGGCCAAGAAAGTTGTTGTACAAGAAAGTAGCAGCAGTGAAGAAGAAAAACCAAAAGCCAAGCCCAAACCAGTTCAAAAGCCAAAGAAAGTTGTTCAACAAGAAACTTCAGAAGAAAGTAGTGACGAAGATCTCGTCCCAAAATCCAAGTTATATCATATTCAAAAGCCAAAGAACGGTGTTGCTCAAAAGCCAGCAGACGAAAGTGAAGAAGAAAAAGTCGTTAAAAAATCCAAGACCAAGAAAGTTGTGAAACAAGAAGAAAGTAGCAGTGATGAAGAAGTTGTTGTTAAATCAAAGATTAAGAAAGTTGTGAAACAAGAAGAAAGTAGCAGTGAAGAAGAAGAAAAACCAAAATCAAAAAAGACAAAATCAAAGAGTGTAATCCAAGAAGCCTCCTCAGAAGAAAGTGATGATCAAGGAGTGTTGGCTCGTAGTAAGAAAATCCAAAAAACACCCAAAGAGTCTTCTGAAAGAAAATCCAAAAAAGAAAAATAAATCTGTTGTTGTAAAAAGAAGGTGTATATAATAATAATAGTATGTTATTTATTTATTTTATTTGAGCAGAAACCTTCAATTTTCTTTCAATTCTAGGAGAGAAGATTGTTTATACTCTCTGGATTCAATAGAATATAAATTACATACAAGCTAATCAAAAAATAGTTTTAAATCTTGAAACCACTATGAACAGCAACAATACCGTTGGTGTAATTTTTATAAGTGGCATATTCAAATCCTGCATCTTCAATCATAGCCATAAAGGTTTCTTGATCAGGGAATTTTTCAATACTTTCAGCCTAGTTTTATTAGGATACAAGACATCTATCTCTTTAAATACCAAATATTGATATGATTCTTTATCACCAGCAATAGCTTGTCCCATAAGAGGAATGACATTAAAGTTATAAAAGCCATAAAGTTGACTGAACAAGGGGTTTTCAACTTTACTGAATTCCATACAAAGGAATCTCCCTCCCTTTTTCAACACTCTATATGCTTCACTCAAGGCTAATTCAATTCTTGGCACATTTCTAATACCAAATGCTATTGATTGTAATGAATATTTTTCCCCAAAAAGAAATTACCAATTGTATATAAATCGACACTGTTGTCAGGTAAACTGAGGCTTTCAGCATTTCCCTCAACAAATTCAATAGCATGATCATAACCAAGTTTTCTTGCACGATCAGCACCAACCTTCAACATGGAAGTGTTAATATCCAAGACCTTAATATGCAAATCTATCGGATTTAGATGAATTTTCCTTCGAATCAAACCTGGTTGGCCAAAATGATGAGCTCTTTTATTATGCTTTTCGAAAATTCTAAAAGCAATATCACCGGTACCACCAGCAACATCCAAAATGGTAGTTGGCTTTTCAACAAGCTTATCACCCTGTTGTTCTCTTCTTTGAGATAAATAGCCAATTTCCTCAACAAATTGGTCTTTCCAAACTCTGTGGATGCCCAAACTCATAACATCGTTCATGATGTCATAACTAGAATTTTAAATTTTGTTTTTGATGATGATTATTATTACGAATTTGCGACAGAGTGGAAAACTTCATTGACTAATCCTTGCTTTTCTTTAGGACTAACATTTGAGAATCCGAAATGTGTGGAGTTATCGAATAAATTTTCATTATTTCCTCTCAATTCTCCCTATTTGTAAGTTTTTGAGCTCAAATTATCAAATCATCCACTACTTCAGTTTCAATGTGAATATTCTTTGAAGATTGATGAGGAGTGTCGGATTGGGCAGCTGCCTTAATGTCAGCCTAAGTATATTTCAGTAAAATATGACAAATATGCTCAAACTTGAGTTTTAGTTTCGTGAATAGGAGAAGGAGAAATGGGGACATCATTAACTTTGATGGTATGAGGCTACAAAATGAGTGAACTTGGTAAAATATTATTCAAAACTTCGTTTTTGGTTTGCATAGCAAATCCTCTCATAAGAGTTGGGGTCTTGACCAACTTGGCAGCGGTTTGTAAAGCTTTAGAGAGCAACATCACAAGTCGAGTTGAATTAATTATATTTATCTTTCAAAAATCTTGATAAAATATATTTAAGGGTCCGAAGCCTTTGTATTAAAATTAGATTTTCTGGGGAAAATGCGAGTCAGAGCTTTATTCTGATCAAAACAAATTTTGCTACCGACATATTTTTTGAGAATGGAAATAAAATAACAAATGATAGAGGAGGCTTTTTTATATACAAAAAATTGACATGGAAAAATTTTGTAAAAAGTTTTCATACACATTAATTATATTTGGAGTTTAGAAATTTTTTTAGAAGTACTTCGAGATCTTTTTTGTTGCACAAAACGATGATATTCCTTCACGCCTTGATTTTGACTTGTTTTTTGGATTGTAATATTAAATTCCTTTCCAGTCTTGACGACATTTTTTGACTTGGTTTGCATAATTTGTGGTGATTCAGCTTCATCATCATAGCCAAGGACGTCATTTCTTGGGGGTCTAAGTCCTGGTGATTTACCTTCAAGACCAATTTCGTTATGGATGGTATCCATGAAGGAATCGTATTTATCTTCGAGTTCTTGGGTGCCGTGAATATTGGACTCAAATTCTTTCTGGAACTCAATCCACATTTCATCGAGTCTTTTTTCAAGTTGCTCAATATTTTGCTTCTTTTCGTTAAGCCAATTTTCTATTTCTAAACTTGAAGCCATCTTATTCTGTTTAATGATTTCAAAATCATCATTCATCGATTTCTTTCTTGAGTTCTTATTTGTCATCTCCTTTACCTTCATTTTCCAAGCCAAAATCTGTTTGGTTTCTGGACCCTGAACCAAAACATTTGAATGAATCTCTTCCTTCATTTTACTAAAATGTTGCTCAATTTGCTTCTTCATGAAATCTCTAGCATTCTTGAGCCTTTCAGCATATTGGTGGAACTTTGTGTTGATCATCTCATGCAATTCAGTTTGTCTGTGATTCACAATATGAATAATCTTTTCAAATATATTTTCTATTTCACTCATATACTTTTTAATTATCTTGGAACTCTTTGCGACCTCTTCGTCAAACTCTTCAACCAACACAACATCATGCCCTTCATGGGATCCTCTCAGCTGACACGCAGAGCAAATTGAAGTTTGGCATGTGTTACAGATCAGGTCAAGCTTTCTACTTGGGTGTTGGGAGCAGTAATCCTTCTTCAATTCTTCGAGAGCATCCAAAACCACTCTGTTCTTTGCCAGTTCATTGACAATCCCATTATAATAATACAGTTCCACTTTATCAAATGGACAAACAAATCTTCCGTCTTCTCCCCAAGTATTGACAATACAAGTGGCACAGATAGTATGCCCATTTCCACAAGGAATAATAATTGGTATTCTTGATTGCTCATCATAAACCTCATAGCAAATAGGGCAATAAAGGCATTTTGGTAATTGGAAGTCCATTTTCCTACAAAAACTTTTTTGTTTTTTAAAAAGATTCCGAAAACAAAATTAAACTAATCTAGTTTGGCGGGATTTTATCGGTAAATTTTCGAGGTAAAATGTATTCTTCTCTTTCAAAATTCGTCTAATTCTCAACCGGTAAAAATCAGAGCCAACTTTACCGCTTTCTTGACTCTCTTCTTTTTAGTAAACACAAATGAAAACAAGAACACCTTAAAACATTTTTTTAAGAAAAAAGAAGAATAAATCAATTGGAGTTTAAATTGGCTCCTTCTCCTTCCTTAATTGAAGTATATAATATACGAGTACAGAATAATTTCAAAAAAAAAACTGATATAAAATAAATAATAAAAAAACTTTTATCACCAAATGTCTTCTTGATTTCTTTCTGCCAACTTGAGGTATTGATTATTGAGATTTTTATTTGCCTAAGAAGATATTAATTCAAAAAAATTCCCAAAATTCTTACAATATAGGAATCAACTCGCTTATGGAGCCTGTCTAATATTGGTTGGATACTGCTTTTTAGCAGTCTTGTATATTTCTTTTTTGCATCTTCTTTACTGTTTTTTAATTTAATTTGAGTTTGAACAACTTTGACATGATGATTTGAGAGTTTATGCCTTTTTCGGAGGAATAGTTCTATGGGTTGTACAGTTGTTTGTACCTCAGGCAGACTGATTTCTGTTTCTTTGTTAAGCTCATCTAAAATCGAAATTGGGTCTTGAGTTTTTATTGTTTTGAAAACTGCTATTGATTGTGAACGATTTTGGGTGGTTTGCGCAACTTTCTTAAGACTTTTCCTGTCTTTAGGAGAGAATTCTGTCTTTGGACGCGGTTGCTTTTTCGGCTTTTCAGCAGTAGAACTATCAAGTTGCTCCTCACTAGTTTCAAGCCTTGATTCCAACGTTTTGACTCGAGTTGATTGCTTATTTTGATAAATTCTCATCATTTGCTTTTGTCTCTCATCATTATTAGAAAATCTCTTTTCAGCTGAAAGAGGCTCAGTGCTCGGCGATATGACGTCTTCCTGAATTCTTTTATTCGAATTATATAAAGATAGTGGACCGGCACGATTTTGTTGAAATTTTCCACTTTTGATAGTTACACTATTCAAGTATGGAGAAGAAGCCAAAGAATTTTTGGATCCTAAACCTGGAGATTGCGAAAGACTCTCATCAGTTTCCCCTTTCATAATACGGACTGTTCTTAACTTTCTTTCTGAAACTTGCATATCTGGCTCTGTGGAAAGGGCTGGAGGTATTTTTACTATTTCTCTATTTGTATACTGTCTGGTTGATATTAAGCTTGATTTATTCAGTCCTTTATTCACCTGATTACCAGCAAATTTTCTTTTTTCGGCAACCTCGTTCACTAATACAATTGAATATGATTGTAACTCTTGAGATTTGTTTTTATTTTTGCTTTCTTGAATGGCTCTGGTCTTTGGTATTTCCATCTCCTTTATTTTTTGAAGCTTGATAACACTTCCACTTCCTTTATGATATTTCTGGTATGTCCCTTCTTGAGAACTTGAAATAGCTCTTTCACTTTCAGCTGATCCATCTTTTTTAATTTTATCTGTTGAAGCAACATTTGCTTTTTTTGTTTGATGAACATTCAAGACCTGTTGCTTTACCAAGAGTTTGAGACTTTGTTCAAGAATCAATCGGGAGTTTTTTTTTGTTGATCTTAAAGCAAGAGTTGATGAACTTCGTTCAGGTTTAGACTTGGATTTTTCAATGGGTATTTGATTCACTGGACTCGGAGAAGCTTTCACATCACCTTCACCAGAGGCTTTTTCAGAAACCTGCTGTTGCTGCTGCTGCATATTTTTATTTGGGGACTAAATGATGATATTCCAATATAGTATTAAATTAACCAGGGTTTCTCGTTAATTAATTGACTTTCATTAGTAAGTCAATTAAGATTTTCAAGAAGTCAAAATATTTGTACAAGAAATTGATCAAATCCTCTTGACGAGTTTAAACAAATAAAATACAATATCCGTGATCGTCTCTAATTGACTTTAATTATTAAATCAATGAAGGAATCAAAAATATTCGTATAAGTAGTAGACAAAATACTCTCGACGATTTTAAACAAATAAAATACAAGATTCATTATTATGATGCATTACGATTTGCTTGTGTCGCAAAGACTGCAATAAGTGGAGCTAAGGGAATCGAGACGGCGATACAGAGGAAGAGAAGCAACAAAAACACACAAAAGGGAATCGAAAAAAGATTCCAGAATTCAAGACAAAGGCTATTTCTTGAAGTAAATTTTACATTGACTGTGTGAGATGAAGTCACGTTCTTGAGAGAAGAAGTAAACAATTTTCGACCAAGAACACTGATATATTTGCAGTCAACAAATTTCATATCGAGATTGAAAGCTTTAGCAGCTTCTTTGGCTCTCTGCAAGCTTGCTCGAAGTGTGAAATATGTCATGTCATTACATCTTTTGAAACAAATTTTTGTATCTTTCAATGATTTCATGTCTTTGAGACTGTTAAAAATGTTGGCCAATGCATTTGCCTTCAGAAACTTGCATTGCTCCATTGTCACACAGATCTTGATGAGTGATTTGCAGTTCTTCAAACTGGAAATGACTAATGAAATTTGAGAAGTATCATATTCTGAAAAAATCAGATTGATTGCACTAAAACGTTCAAGCTGACCAAAAGCTCCGAGCAATTGACAGAATTGTTGCGAATAGCTGTTTTTTGTTATCAATACTCTTAATTCTGTCTGAAGGAGACAATGAGTATGATTGATGGCCTTGCATAAAGAGAGAACGCTCAGGTTATCCAAGGAAATATTCGCTTTGCTGGAGTAAAAGTGAAGAACTGAGAGACGCTTCATGCATTTTAATGGTTCAAGTAACCTATCAATGGACTTGCTGACATGAGAGTTTTCAATCCATTGAAGATCAAACTTGAAGGCTGTCAAACATTTTAGTTGTCTTAAACTTAAGCTTGTCTTTTGAATCTGGCGTTTCTGCAGGGTCACCCAAGCCTCAGAGGTCAGAGAAATCTGACTTAATGTTTTGGATCGCTCTTTAATCACTTGACCAAGATTCTTTTCTTTTAAAACCCGAATGACTCGAGATGGCTTCACATTTAGAATGACATGGTCAGGGGCCTGAGAGATTATTCCAAAGTGGGTTTGAGGAGGGTCCAGCTTTTCTTTAGGTGAAATAATAATTACCGTAAAACTCTAATTTGATTTATTATAAAAAAAATCTGATCTGAAAAAAAACCTCCATCACAACAGTCGCAGACGGGGGAAAAAAGTAAAATCGAACAAATCTATAAACTATTTTGTTTCTATAATAAGTAGTAGTCCTGAGAACACTTTCTTTTTTTTGTTCGGGAAAGATCAAAAAAATTGTTATAAAGAAACAAAACAAAAATGAAACCTCATGAGTTTT
>PJUD01001069.1_pt1 | contig 9994 bp, 12 predicted proteins | sample 1512341 | NCBI WGS metagenome assembly PJUD01 (sample SAMN08177675, study PRJNA422409) | Feces metagenome, whole genome shotgun sequencing project. | isolation source: Chicken feces (3) enriched on wood chips: beechwood xylan treatment | host: Gallus gallus | place: USA: Madison | collected 2015-01-15 | reverse complement strand
GTGAGAATGATGGCAACCGTATCGTCAGCGCTTGGTATGATGAATCAATTGTCTCGAGCACTGGATCGGGTTACAAGCCGCGTCTACGTCTTAAACGTTGCTTTGGAGCGTATGAGAAGGCTTATCGAAAAACCTGCGGTCCTCCGCATAAGCCTCAATGCGTCTGCTATACGGCCGATTCGTGTAAGCGTTCATCTGGATACCAGGCAAGCCTTGGTTAGAGCGGCGGCCCTGCGACTACAGATTATATCGCGAATTGGAACGATTACCGCCACGATTCATCTGAACAGTAATCTGACATCGCTGTTTAGTCAGCTTATCGATTTAGTCAGACAATTGTCGGAGGCCGTGCGCAATATCCCGCCTCCAGGGGGAGAGGGTGGTGGCGGTGGCTCAGGTGGTGCAAGCGAAGAAGGCGGAGGGAACGGAATGCTTAAGCGGGTATTCTCGTCCATTGACTGGGAATCGGCGATGCGAATTAGTGATGAGTATATGAATATTCGAGCCAAGCTAGACTTCGTCAATGATGGGATGCAGACAACAAACCAGCTTCAACAGAAAGTGTTTGCGTCGGCTGGGAGAGCCAGGAGCAGCTATACGGAGATGGCAGAGGCCGTTGGCCGAATGGGGACGGCTTCGGACACTTTCGGCAACAACGATGAGGTCATCACCTTCGCCGAGCTGCTGCAAAAGTCGTTCCGGGTTAGCGGTGCAACAGCCGAAGATCAGCAGGGAGGCATGCAGCAGATGTCCCAAGCGATGGTCGCGGGAAAGCTGCAAGGAGACGAATTTAGAAGCATAATGCAGAATGCTCCGATGCTTGCCCAAGCAATTGCGAATTATACGGGTACTTCTCAAGCTGAGCTTCTGGAATTGTCTGAGGAAGGCAAGATTACGGCCGATATCATGAAAAATGCCATGTTTGCGGCATCGGACGAGATTACCCGGAAATTCGAAGATGTGCCCCGCACCTTCGCTGACGTCCGGAATCAGTTGCAAAACAATGCTCTTCAGGCTTTTAGTCCCATTATTGAGCAAATTAACGGTTTCTTGAACAGTGACGTCGGTACTGCTTTTATCAACAATATCGATCTTGCCATTCAAACGGCCGCTATTCTCCTTGGGGATTTGGTAACCGGCATTGAAGCGATTGCGAACGCCTTCGTTACGTATTGGCCGGTAATAGAGCCTATTTTAGTCTTACTAGGTTCCGTGCTTCTGGCGTATATTATCGTTCAAATCTGGCTGACGACCGCAGCGCTCTATGCGCAGGTCGCGGCGCTTTTTGCGCAGGCTGCGGCTTGGTTGGCGGTATACTGGCCGGTTCTCCTGATTGTCCTGGCCATCGTTGCGATCATTTATGTGCTTACCCAGATGGGCGTGACCGCCGAACAAATCGTCGGAGCCGTCGTCGGGTTTTTCAGAGGGCTGTATGCTGCCATCTATAATATCATTGCGGATATCTATAACGGATTCGCGGCGTTTGCCGAGTTTTTTCTTAACGTGTTTAATCATCCCGTTTATTCCGCGAAGAAATTGTTTGCAGAATTCGTCAATTCTACGCTGGATATGCTCAAGAAAGTTGCAGAAGCGATCGATTGGGTTTTCGGCTCCAATCTTGCCGGAGGCATCACATCTCTGCAAGAAAAAATGACGGATTGGGTCGGCGAGATGCCCGAGGGGTATAAGGTTATCCAGCGGATGGAGAAAAAGTCCATACTTGATGAGGCCAAAGAAGGCTACGATGCCGGTTCGCGCTGGGCAAATGGGATATCCGATAAGTTGAAAAATTTTAATCTGGATAATCTGACAGGTACTGATGCAGAGGCCTTCAAGGGCTTTGGGGACAATAAGAACCCCTACGAGACGCCGAATATCGGCAAAGTTGGCGAAGTCGGCAGAATCAACAATACCGTAGATATCAGCAGCGAAGATCTTAAGATGATGCGCGAGTTGGCTGAAATGAAGAACATTCAGAACTTCGTGTCGCTTACGCCTAGCATTTCTTTCGGGGATACCCACATCAGAAATGAGAGCGATATGGATACGATCATTATGAAGATTACGGACAGACTTAACCAGGATATTGCTGCTTCTGCAGACGCTGCTTATGGTTAAAGGAGGACGACAATATGAAAGTATACGGCGTTGAGCTGAGTTTCAACAACAAAGCTGAAGTGCTTGAGCTGCCGATCAATCCGACCTCTTTTGAAGTAAGCGAATCCGGTCAAGGCAAAACCTACGAAGTGGCAGGGCTAGGAGAAATCAACGTGATTAAAGACCGCAAACTGGCCGAATACAGTTTCAGCGGTCTTTTTCCTACGCAGAGGTACCCGTTTGTAACATCTAAAGAGCTGTTGCGTCCCGACGAATACATTCACAAGATCGAAAAATGGCTGAGAGCCAAACGGCCGATTCGGTTTATTATTGCTAGCGATACGTACGACATTAATACCCCGGCAAGCATAGAATCGTTTACCTGGAACGAAACACCCGGGGGAACCGGAGATATCGAATATACGCTTAAGCTGCGCAAATATGTTTTTTATGCTGCTCGCAAGATTCAACGGGGCACTGACGGACAGTCAGGTCAGGGGCAAGAAGGCGGCTCCGCACGTCCCAATGAGAAGCTGAATCCGAAAACCTATAAAATGGCGGCGGGAGACAGCTTGTGGAAGGTGGCGCAGACGCAACTTGGCAACGGCGCTCGCTGGAAGGAGATTCAGAAGCTGAACGGCATTACTGACGCAGAGATCAAGCGACTGCCTATTGGAAAGGTGCTGAAGCTGCCATGATCCGTGTCAAAATCATAAACAAACAGGGTAGCGAATGGGATGTCAGCGAAATCTCCGAAGGGCTGACCTGGAAAACGTCGCGTATCGGAAAGGCGGGCAGTCTATCCTTCACTTTGATTAAGGGAGCTCCCCTCTACCAGCTGCGGGATTTTTCCTATAGCAATGGGGATGTTGTTCGTGTTCGCGTAGGTCAAACCGAGTTGTTTCATGGATACATTTTCAGTATGGAAGGCGGGCGCGATGAGGCTGTCAAAATTACGGCTTACGATCAAATCCGATATTTGATGAATACCGACACCTATGTATTTGTCGGTGCAACGGCAACCGAAATACTGCAGCGGATTGCGAAGGATTTTGAGCTAAAGCTTGGAACTGTCGCCGAGACCGGTTATCGCATCCCGACGATGTCTGAGGACAGTCAAAAGCTGATCGATATTATCAGTAAGGCGATTACGCTCACTTTCGCTAACACTGGACGCGACTACTGCCTGTATGACGATTTCGGAGCTCTCTGTCTGCGGGATGTCGACAACGGGCAGCTTGATCTGATTATCGGCGACGGCAGCCTGATGACAGACTATCAGGTCACGAAGTCAATCGACAGCGACACATACAATCAGATCAAGCTGTATAAAGACAATAACCAGACCGGCAATCGGGAATTGTACGTGGCTAAGGATAGTGTAAACATTAAGCGCTGGGGGCTGCTACAGCACTATCAAAGCGTGAAAGAGGATATGAACGAGGCGCAGATAGAGGAGCTACTGCTCAACTTGGCCAAGATCAAAAATCGCGAAACAAAGTCGCTGAAGATAAGCGCTATAGGTGACGTCCGGGTACGGGCTGGCATGCGAGTCCGAATCGTTATAGCCGAATACGAGGTTGATCAGGCGCTGCTGGTGGATGAATGCACGCATAGCTTTGACGGTGCCGATCACATGATGTCACTGGATTTAAGGGTGGTGTAGAAGAGATGGCAGGCTTATTGAGCACGATCAAACAGGCATCTACGGCCGCTATGGCAGCGAGCAACCCTGCCGCAGTTCTGTTTGGTAGCGTAACAGGAGAAGCACCGTTGCAGATACAGGTCGATCAGCGATTCACTCTTCCTGCGGAGTTCCTAATCGTGCCGGAAACTTTGATGCACTACGAGGTTCAACTGCGGCATACTCACCGGTATGTGGACGACAGTACGAGCGGATCATCAACGAAGACAACCGAGTCGGCGCTGCCAGAGGAGCCGCTCGTCATTCGTCGCGGGCTTGAAATCGGAGACAAGGTGTTGCTGCTGCGCGTGCAGGGCGGTCAACAATATGTGATTTTGGATAGGGTGGTGAGCGCGAATGATCCCGGAGTTTGATCCCGCTTTACTGGACGAGCCGTTGGATAGCGGGCCACGACCATCTTTAACCTGGCGACTGGATTTTGATAAAGGGAAAGTTGTCGGGAAAACGGATGGACTGGAAGCGATAAAGCAGGCTGTTTACAAGGTTTTTCAGACGAATCGATTCTGGCATGACATCTACAGTCCGAATTATGGCCATGAGCTGACGTTACTACTCGGCAGCAGTCCTTTGTTTGTCCGATCCGAGGCTGTTCGGATGATTGAGGAGGCGCTCTTGCCGGATAATCGAATAGACTCGGTTGAAAATGTGGAGGCCTTAGTCGATAGCGATCAGATTTTGATCCGGTTTACTGTGGCGACGATGTACGGCAGTTTTGAGCAGGAGGTGAGCTTAAATGCATGAGCATATGACCTTTGATTTTATTTTGCAGCGGATGCTCTCCCGAGTTTCGGATACCCTCGATAAGCGTGAGGGCAGCGTGATTTACGATGCTTGCGCACCGGCAGCGGCCGAGTTGGCGCAAATGTATATCGAGCTGGATGTTAACTACAATCTCTCATTCGTAGATACGGCCAGCGGGGAATATTTGAGTCGCAAGACGGCCGAATTCGGAGTTAGCCGAGCCATGGCAACGCCCGCCGAAAGGAAGGGAATGTTTTATAATTCGAGCAATGCGCTTATGGACGTTCCTCTTACTGGTCGGTATTCCATCGGGAATCTAACCTATGTGATCGAGGGACGTCTCGGCGTCGGTGTTTATAAAATGGTCTGCGAAACGCTGGGGGCCGTCGGTAACGAACAGTTTGGCGCACTTTTGCCTATTGATTACGTACCCGGCCTGACCCGTGCAGTGTTGGCTGAGGTATTGGTGCCAGGCGAGGACGAGGAAGCGGACGATGCGCTACGGAAACGGTTTTACGCTGCCGTTAACGAACCGGCTTTTGGCGGCAACGTCGCGGATTACAAGCAGCGGATCAACGCTATTCCGGGCGTCGGCGCGACCAAGGTTTACCCCGTCTGGCAGGGAGGAGGCACCGTCAAATGTGCTATCATCGCGGCAGACTGGACGCCTCCGTCGTCGACGTTGATCGACGAGGTGCAGTCGATCATGGATCCGATAGTTAATGGCGGACAAGGTTTTGGGCAGGCCCCGATTGGACATGAGGTGACGATTTCGGGTGTAACCGATGTATTGGTCAACGTGGAGACGACATTGACGCTGGCCAGCGGCGTGACGCCTGCTCAGGTGCAAGCAGACATACAGGCAATGATTGAAGCTTATCTGCTTGCATTGCGGCAGAATTGGTCTAACGAGCAGCAACTCATCGTCCGAACGGCACAGATAGACGCGCGCATGCTCACTGTGCAGGGAGTGGAGGATGTGACCGACACCAAAATTAACAGCGCTGCTTCGAATCTAATGTTTGCGGCGGACGAAATCCCAGTGCTGGGGGCGGTGGTAATCCATGAGTAAGCCGATTCAAGAGTATTGGCCAACATTCTATTCGGACATCGAAGATTTTGTGGAGTTGGCCAAAGCGGAAGATAAGGAGCTGCAGCTTGCCGCCGGCTCGGTCGACCAGTTATTCAGCAATCAATTTGTCTTGACCTCCGGGATAGAGGCGGTCAAACGACGGGAAAGTATGCTGGGCATCCAGGCCGATCCGTCCGTTGAATCGCTCGACTTTCGCCGTCGCCGCATCGTTAACCGTTATTCGACCAAGCCGCCGTTTACGCTGCGATATTTGCAGCAAAGGTTGGATCGGCTCATTGGGCCGGGGTTGACAATCGTTTCTGTGGACCTAGAGCAGTTTATTATGTACGTAACGACGAACATCCAGAATGCGAATATCTTCCGTGAAGTACAGTACACGATCCAGACAATTAAACCAGCGAACTTAATCTATCAGCAGGAGACATCAACCGCCGCGACGATCGGGTTGGAGGCGCATATCTCCTTGCAGAAAATTTCGTGGAATTACAAGTTGGGATGGTGGCAGCTCGGAGCGGGGGCGTTCGCTACGATGGGACCTGAGGAGGTTGTCGTATGATCGACACACAGTTTCTGCATGACGTTGCAGAGTATGTGAATACTCGAATCGCGAAGGTCGTGCTTAATGGAAACTATGAAATCAATTCGTTTACCGCAAGAGTGGTTGAAGATGGAATGGTTGCCCTTAACTATATTGTACCGGTAGCTGATGTATCTCTTATCACGTTGATCGAGTTGAAGGATTCGGTTAATAGGCTGGTTACTACGGACGTCGTGAATGTTCCGATTACATCTGATACAAAGATGCTACAAACAGTTGAGGCTAAGGAGGTTATAGCCTAATGGCAAAAACAAATTGGCAGATGAATGAAGTCGTGCAACCTGCAGATTTGAATCAGATTGGGCAAGAGATTAACGGCTTGGTTGGAGACGTTGGCAACATGTCCACCGTTCCTACCACGGCCAAGACGGCAGCCGGAGCGATCGCGGAGCTTTTTACAAATGTCAGTGACGGTAAAACCGTAGTCGCCGCCGCGATCACTGACAAAGGTGTACCAACGGTGGCAAGCGATACATTTGCAGTGATGGCCGATCACATCGGGGCGATTCCGGTCGGTCCTGATACGAGCGATGCGACGGCGACAGTTGTCGATATTCTTACTTCAAAGACGGCTTATGGAGCGACGGGGACAAGGTTGACGGGAACAATGCCAAATCGTGGGGGGATGAGCCTTACGCCAAGAATGGAGGACGTGGAAATTCCAGTGGGGTACCATGACGGCACGGGTAAGGTAATTGGTGATCCCGATTTGATACCATCCAACGTCAAGGCGGGGGTCAATATCTTTGGAGTGAATGGAAAAGCGGAAGTCATTGACACTACAGAGATAACTGGTTCTGCGGCAATGCCAGCGCATATACTTACAGGACGCGCAGGCTTTGTCAATGGTGCAAGGGTTGCGGGTAATATGGCTAATCAAGGTGCTATGAACACAACTGCAACCTTACAAAACCAACAAGTTGCTATTCCTGCAGGCTATCATAATGGTAGTGGTAAAGTTACTGTAAGTATTTCGAATTTAACTGCAACTAATATTGCAAATGGTGTGAATGTTGGCGGTATAGTTGGGACTGGGCCGGCGTACAGTGTGGGTGGAAAGATACCAATAAACAAAGTCGGCGGGTTCTCAGCCACTACCAAGCAAGTACTGAATCTGAGCTCGGACTTAATATATTATCAAAGAACTGCTGCAATACCTGGTTTTTTGCTTTGCAGTAGTGCTGTCACAAACACAAACATCCTAAATAAAATAAATATAACTACAGGAACTGTTATAGGCACATGTACGCTACCGGGCACAATTACTTATGTTACAACAGATCCAGTGTGTGAAAATGCGTATATTCTTTGTGGTGTTATTGCAAAAGTACGCATATCTGATATGACCCTGATGTGGTCAGTATCGCATGGTGGTAGCTCCTTTCCGGACTCTGTTATTTTAGGTGTTGATGGTAATATTTATCCAGTTTGGCAAGGTGGGGGTTCGAATTCTTCGTATCGGATAGAACGGTATAACAATTCAAATGGAGCTGCTACTTATATAACAAGTCGTAGTTACGACGATGGTCTACCCATAGCTTCCAATGCAGATCAAGCAGGAAATGTATATGTTACTGAAGGGAACGGGAGAATTACTAAATATAATTCAAGCGGTACACAGATAGCACAAACATATATCGCTGGTTCTAGGATATATTCGATTGTATACGTCGATACAAACTCTCTCTATATTTATCAGCGAAGGAATGGTTCTGGCACTCAATATTATTTTATGAGCATATATTCATCTTCTTCGCTTTCTTTGATTCATGAACTGCAACAGCCAAATACTGGTTTTGAAATGCATGATCAATTAAAAGACTCATTAACCATAAGCCGATATGGGTCGGGGGCTGGTTCGGTTCTTGTTAATGTATTCAGTAGTACATCATTTAATTTCTACCCCTTCTACTTGAATACTTCTATAAGTTCCTTTATTAATTACAACAGTTCAATACAACGTGGTTCCAACGGCATGATAGTTATTATACCGTATATTGCTGGCTCTGGAGCGACAGTCCCTGTGTACTTTGTACAACCAGAGATTCAACTCTACTAACGGAAGGGACAAAAGTAATTAACAGTCGCGCACTAGTCTCTTCTGCTTGATCATACAAAACTGGTAGTTACTTAATAAATGTAATGCATATTGGGGATCGGGATGGAATTACGTTGGATAGAATGATTTTTAGGAATACATCCACCAACGGAATAGGGAGGATTAGCTTGTTACACTTGGCGTCAACCGTAGATATCTCGTAAGATGGAGAACTGTGGGCTTGGGGAAAAAATAATGCCGGAGAACTAGGAGACGCGAGCTTTAAGGACAGCTTGACTCCGATTCTCGTTAAGAAACTGCAATGAGGGGAAGACCCTGTCTTACCGCTGCTTAGCCCTAATTCAGAGGCTGTTCCATAAGCTGAGTTATTGGATAGATGATCGATAGACAAAGAAGGGGGATGTATCTCCTGTAGACGCCTCATACGCTCCTGAAATTACCCTATTACGGGTTTACCCATTCAGATTTCAGAAGCGTATAGCATCGGAAGGAGATACATACCCCTTTTGACTTGTTCGTCGATTATCTTTTAGAGCAACTGGTTTGGCTTGTGTGACAGCCTCTTTCGGCTCCTAATAGACAACCTACCGCTCAGACAAACCGAGCATAAGTGGTCATGTCGACGAGCGAGCCGGCGTAAGAATACTTGATTTTGTATGTCCCTTGCGTAAACGAAGTATTAAACGTAATCGAGTAGTTCACGACACTAGGATTGCTGTAAATATTCGAGCGCGAGCTGGTTACATATTCTTCTACGCCGTTCACGATGCGGTATACGTCCGCGAAGATGACTCCGGCTGGCGGGCTGTTGCTGAAATACGCAGTCCCGGTAATCAGAATATCCCCTTGCCCTGTAACGGTATCCGTGTGATTCAACGGGGTGCTGGCGCTTGAGGCGGTCGAGAAAGCAAAGAGCATCACGACGGACAGCATTAGTACCGTTAACTTGCTCATTTTCACGAATATCCATCCTTTCAATTTGGGAATTGGCAGAAGGAGTTTCAGGAGCAGAATGCTGGCCAGCGTTCTTCGGGAACTGCAACCCTTCTGCTACCAGTATGACACCATTTGTAATTTCATGTAAATGATGATAAAGTACGGTACATAATTCGACACTTAAGACCGTGGGCCTAATGCCTAATCGACGATTTTCTACCCGTGAGGTCGAATCGCAAGCGAAAAATCCGCACATCGCTCCAGACTTTCGAATGGGTAATTCCCCCTAAAAGGCGTCATTCCGTGAAGACAAAAATGTCTAAATCCTGAACACGACTTAATTTGTGATTTTAATCACAAACTCAATAAGCAACCGGATGTACAATAAAGCCATGAAAGACAAACACAAAGCCAGCGAGGAAGGTGATCCCGATGTCTCCCCAACGATCTCGAACATCGGCGAACAAGCAGCAGCTAACGGACGCATAATCGCTTCAGTTCAAATAAACCTTTACCCAATTGAGGAGTGAGTGACATGATGAAGCTTTGGAGAGAAAACCGCATTGCGGCTATCATCGTAACGATCGTCAGATTCGTAGTCGGATATGCTTGGTTAACGGCAGGCTGGCATAAAATTACCGGAGCAACGCCGTTTAACGCAGGGGGTTTCCTGAACAACGCCGTGAACAACCCGATCGTCGATAAGGCGACAGGGGAGGCGGTCTACCCGACTTACCTAGCATTCCTTGAACATTTTGCCCTGCC
>PJUD01001068.1_pt1 | contig 9996 bp, 2 predicted proteins | sample 1512341 | NCBI WGS metagenome assembly PJUD01 (sample SAMN08177675, study PRJNA422409) | Feces metagenome, whole genome shotgun sequencing project. | isolation source: Chicken feces (3) enriched on wood chips: beechwood xylan treatment | host: Gallus gallus | place: USA: Madison | collected 2015-01-15 | reverse complement strand
CAAGACAAGCCGTAGGAAGTCTCCAACTATGCTACGCTTCATGCGCTACAAATCAGTATATACTTTATGATGGAACCTGCGTGGATAATTGCTCTTTGCCATTAGTTATCAGCACATCTTTGACAAATCAATTTTGTAATCAGCCTTGCAAATCAGGGGAATATCTTTACTGGAATGGGACCTGTATTGCTGGATGTGGAGGATTCCTTATCTCATCAAGTCTCAATGGGGTTTTGACTTGCAATAAACCGTGTCAAACAGGGGAGTCTCTTTATTGGGATGGATCATGTACTGTTGGGTGCCCATCACCCCTTCTATCATCTACAACCTCTGATAGCGTTCTTCTTTGCCAAAAGCCATGTCAAATAGGGCAGTCTCTTTATTGGAATAATTCTTGTATTATTGGATGTGGAGGGCTTCTGATATCATCGACTTCTAATGCAGTTTTAATGTGTAATAAGCCATGCCAATCAGGAGAATATTTGGACTGGAATTTAAATTGTATTACTGCATGTCCAACACCTCTTGTTTCATCATCAACTTCTGATGGTGTCCTCACTTGCTATAAACCATGTCAAATAGGGGAGTCTCTTTATTGGAATAACTCTTGTATTGCTAGATGTGGAGGACTCCTTGTCTCATCGACTTTAAATGAAGTTGATATCTGCAATAAACCTTGCCAAACAGGTCAATATCTCGACTGGAATCATAATTGTATTACTGAATGTCCAACACCTCTCATATCATCATCAACATCGGATAATGTCCTTCTTTGTAATAAACCATGCCAAAATAGTGATTATTTTTACTGGAATGGGACATGTATTGCTGGATGTGGGGGACTCTTTGTATCTTCAACTTCAAATGGAGTTGATATGTGTAGTAAACCATGCCAAACAGGAGAATCCCTCTATTGGAACAGCTCTTGTCTTACTGGATGTGGTACATCCCTTGTATCATCGACCAATGACAGCGTTTTGACCTGTAATCAGCCTTGCCAAACCGGTGAATCTCTTTATTGGAACAGCTCTTGCATTGCTGGATGTGATACGCCCCTTGTATCATCATACACTTCTGACAGTGTTCTTAATTGTAATCAACCATGCAAAGCTGGCGAATATTTGAACTGGGACAATCTTTGCATCATTACATGTCCAACTCCTCTCGTTTCATCAATCTCTTGGAATTCTGTTGCTCTCTGTAACAAGCCTTGTGAGAATTACAATGATTTCTTTATGCTAATGGTTCATGTCTTGCGACATGTCCTTCTCCCTTTATCTCTTCAAATACAAGCGGAGTTGCCCTTTGTAATGAGCCTTGTTCAAACAACGAATTTTTATATTGGAATGGAGCTTGCAACCCAACTTGCTCCTCTCCCTTAGTCTCTTCAAGCACGGCTCAGAGCGACTTTTGCAACAAACCTTGCAAAGATTTTGAATATCTTTATGAAGATAATTCCTGTCAATCTATATGCCCAACCCCTTCTGTCATCTCAAAAAATGAAGAAGTTTTATTGTGCAATAAACCTTGCAATAATAATGAGTTTCTTTATTGGAACAATTCTTGTAATTCTTCATGTCCCACTCCTCTTGTTTCTTCAGCAATAAATGGAATTTCTGTCTGTAATAAGCCTTGCCCAGATACCGAATTTTTCGACTGGAACAATATCTGTGTTGGCTCTTGTCTCTCTCCTCTTGTAATCTCAAGCTCAAATGAAGTCACTGCTTGTCAAAAACCTTGCAATAACGACGAGTTTCTTTATTGGAATAACACCTGTAATGCCTCATGTCCCACTCCTCTTGTTTCTTCAATGGCAGATAATGGAGTTGTAGCTCTTTGTAATAAACCTTGCCAAGATAATGAATTTCTCGACTGGAATAGTCTCTGTGTTGATTCATGTCCAATTCCCCTTGTCTCCTCAAGCTCAAATGAGGTCACTATTTGTGCAAAACCTTGCCAAGATAATGAATATCTCAGCTGGGATGGCTCATGTATTGCGACATGTCAAAGTCCTCTTGTGTCATCAATAACGAACGGGGTTGATCTTTGTAATAAACCTTGCCAAAATAATGGTTTTTTCTATTCAAATGGCTCTTGTCTATCAGCTTGTCCCTCTCCATTTTTACAGTCCTCCTTGTTGAATGTCAATTTATGCCAGCCTCCTTGTGCGAATTCTCAGTTTTTGTATCCAAATAGCTCTTGTTCAAATTTCTGTCCGGCCCCTCTTGTGCCTTCAACTCCCATTGATGGCATTCAAAGATGTAGTTCTCCATGCTTAAATCCATTTGATTATTTTTACAATTCCAATCAGACCTGTGGAGCCTTTTGTTCATCTCCAAGCACGATTCAAATAATAGAGTTTCTTCAAGTTTGCTTGATACCATTGCCATCGCCATCAACAGATCAAAACGGCTTGTCAAGTGGTGAAACCCAAACAGTTGAACAGACAAAAGCGACGGCAAATGCTGCAGGAGCAGCAGCAAGTGTGGGAATCGCTGCATCTAGTGTCATATCTTCACATGGCTCAGGAGCGATTACGCTCGTTTCTTTGATAAAAATGCTGGATTATATTCGCTATATGAAGGTTAATTATCCGCCTAAGCTTGAGTATATGTTGAGCTTGAAAAATTACAATACAATAACCTTGAATCTTAATGTGAATTTACCAGAAAACATTGAGAATAAATTTCCGAATTATCCTTTACCAGCAAAGTTTGGGAAATATGATCTGGTAGCAAGCTTTTTTGTGAATTATTGGCAAGAGTTGTTCACTATTGGGATGTTGCTGCTTGTTCTTGCAATCTGTATTTTGCTTGCTAAACGTGCCAAAGATGTGAAGTACATTGGAACATATTCCAAAAAAATTCGAGATATTCTCAAATGGAACCTTTTCTTGATTATCTTTTGTGGTAATATTGACAGCGTCGGTGTTTTTACTTCCTTGGAGTTCAGAACAACCCAGTTTAACTCTTTTGCTTCTGTCTTTGGGACTTTTATCTGCGTTTTTATTAACCTTCTGGTTCTGTACTTGATGCTGATGATCCCTTATATTGTCTATTCTTTACGAAGAGCAAGAAGAAAAGTCCTCCCTTGGGGAAAGAAATTTGGACCGGCTGATTATAACGCAAAAGTCGACGCACAAAGATTTGCTTTATGTGGAGTGTTATTCATGAATTTCAAAGAAAAGTCGGCTTTAAAGCATTCTTGTATGTTTTTCATTTTGTTCAGAGTGTACCTTTTCAACATAATCATTGGGTATTTCTTTGAATATCCTTTGACACAAGCGATTTTAATCACGATAATGAGTGCGCTGATGTTGGCTTATTTCTGTGTGATGAGACCGTTTAAGAATCCTTTGGAATTAATAAAGACTCTTACATATGAAGTTATTATTGCAATGGTGAATATCTGTGTGCTGATTCTTGCTATTATGGATCATGGAAATATTGAAAGTCAAGAGGATAGAGTCAGATTAGGAGATGTTATTATTATCTCAAATATGCTCTTTAATTTGATGGCCGTGTTTTTTACGATAACTGAGCTTGTCATTAAAATAATCAAGGTCTATAAACTTCGCAAAACAATTGTCGCAAAAGGTTGGAGATACTGGGTGAACATAGTCACTTTCCTATTGAAACCCGAAGAGCTCGAAACGGATGAAGAAAAAGAGGACCCAGTAATAAGAATTCAAGCCAAATATACATCAAAAATTGTCGAAAGACCATCTTCAGCTCCCAAGAAAAGCGTCTCATTTAAAGGCCAAACATTCTCTGATGAGCAAATTGGTAATGATTCTGACACTCTTCCTGAAAGAATCTCTCCAATTTTCAAGGGAATTTGTTCGCCAAGTTCTGTTCTTAGTCTAAATAAAGTCAGAATTTTAAAGGCAAATTCCATACTTTCGTTTGAAGGTTTCAGTGATTTCGGCTCTAGAAATAATCTTTTGACTCCTGTCAATGCGAGAAGCAGCGTGATGTTTTCTGGCCCACCTTCTCCAAGAAGTTTATTGCAGAGTCAGGATAGTAGTAACTCAGCGACCCCATCTTCAATAATGCTGACACGTTTCGCAAGCCATTCAAGTTTGCAAGAGCCAGAACAAAATAAATCTGTGAATGAAGTGAAAGAAATCCTTCCTCAAAGAAATAAATCTTCTGAGACATATACAAGTCAAAACCAAGAGAAAAAGAGAAATTTCAGATTTTCCACACCAAATTTACTACTTGATCATAGCGAACATTTACCAGATTTTAGTTTTGAATCTGGATTATTAGGAAAAAATGGAGTGAATACCCCTCTAAATAGGCCTCGCTTTTCAAGATTTTCACCTGAAAAATCAAGAGTTTTTCCTGAAGAAAATAAGCTTTCAGTAGTTATTGTAAAGGAAAATAATTTTTTTAAAAGTGATGATGATGTAAATGAGACTGAGACCCCATTATTCAAATAGTTTTGTATTAGAAATTTTATTATATACATTTTTGAGATCTAAAAAGAAGGAAATATTTTTATTTAAATAATTTATGAAATGAGATGTGTTCATAAAAATTATTGTGAGAAAAAATTTTCCTCAAAAAAGGTTCAATTGATTCGAATTAAAATATCTTTATTTTTTGAAAAGAGAATTATTCGAAATTTCAGGAAATGTCGAGTTTTCAACAAATAAAAAATATAAAAATTTGGTAAAAATTTTTCAGGTCGATTTATGATAAAAAAATTTAGCAAATTTTTTTCTATAGAATTCTGTCCTCGAAATCTCTTTTCGGACATCTTTTCATCATGTAAAAAATTCGAATGAAATCACACACAAAAATTTGAGAAACACCAAAAAGAAAGTTAATGATTTTTCCAAAGGGTTCTTAGGGGTTTTCGAGATTTTCAAAACTCACTTTACCTTAATGAGATTTTTTTATTAAAAATAATTTTCTCTTATTTTTTTTTCCAGAATAATTTTTTTTTGATTTCTCTTATTCTTGAGATTTTTGAAGTTTGAGTTTTTTTCAACTTGATTTCCAAAAAACTGAGCAAAAAAAACTCTGGAAACTCCAAAATTCAGGACTCTTGAAGATATGCATGGTTAGGTTTGATTTCGAAGATTATGAAGATTTTTTCCAATAACAGTAGTAAACAAGCAAGAAAGCTATTTTAATTCTCAGATGAATTGTTTTCAATTGATCTGTGAACAAAAACCCATTTCAAAAAATTAAATTAAATTCCTCATTAAGATGAGAAAATGAATGACTTTGACTCTTGAAACCTCTCAAAATTTGATGATAAAGGTCAAGAGAAGAAGAAAAATCAACCAGAACTGGCTAGAAGATGTTTATAAGTTGAAAAATTTTCGATAGTCAAAATGATGAAAAGTCCGTTTAAACTTTCAATCTTTTCAATAAAAGCCTTATTAGGTGCAAAAAAACCCTCGGAAACACTTCAAAAAGTTCATTTGGCATGACTTCTTTGTTCAATTATCAAATAAAAGGCTTGAATGAGGCAGACTGATTTGATAATAAAACGTTTTCTTTAAACAATTTTTCTCTGATTAAAAATTGCCCAATTTAAGAATTTAAATTTTTACCTCAAAATTTCATTATCAGGTCTTTTTAACCATAACTTGTCTTCAACTCAACAAAGTTCTTTTCTTTGCAAACAAAAACCTGCGCTTTTGAGAATAAATGGGTTTTCTTTGAATTTTTCTGGCGAAAAATTATGGGGTTTTAAGGTTTTTTAATTCACACAACCGAAGTCAGATTTCACCTCAAACCTTATTAGACAAGTTAAAACACCTGTATTATAGTTCATTTCTCTTAAAAATAAAAATTCTTAAGCTAAAATGGTTGAAGTTAAAGAGGGAAAGGACTGACTCCACGGAAAGCAAATTAGTTTTATTTTATTTCAGGCAATTTATACCTTAATTATCTCAAAAGAAGCAAAGATGTCTAGCTATTGAGTTGAAATTGCAAAAGAAACAAATTTTGGGTTCATAATTTTCGATGATAGTTTGAGTTTTATTGATAAGCTTTTCATAAACTCTCTTTATTAACTCTTTGGAAAAAGTTAAATTTTTTTCAAAAGAAACAGGAATGTTTTGTTTTGGCTCTGTGTGGCAGAAAACTCAATTAAAATTCACTGATTTGGTGAGATTTATCCCATGGGAGCTCAAGATTATTTCAAAGCGCGAAATTTTTCAAGCAATTTTGAGAATCAAAGTTTGTGATTCAGAACCTTGAACAAAAATTTTGTCTTTACTGGAAGCCAGTCTGCTTATAATTAATTAAATTTCTTGCTAATTAAAGAATTAACTTTCACTTATGCAAAGTCTGAAAGCCTTTTTCTTTCTCTTCTTCCTTTCCAACCTCACCTTTTCTCTTGATTATCCATCTTTCAACGGTTTCTTTCCATTTCCCACAGCTAGATCTAACAATTTTAGGATATCAAATTTTAGACCTCACAAGCAAGAATATCGACTCTTTTTACCTCGAAACTCAAAAATGGGCCGTCACTGGGTTAGCTGGCACTACGAATAGTTCTCTATGTGGGACCAACAACCCTTTACTTGGGGGTTATGGGATATTTAGCAATAGTGCCGGGATGTCCAAGACATATTCATCGCTGCCCACACATACTGCCCTTTATTACCAAATCACATTCAATTTTATTGATAAATTCAAAAATCCCGATTATTTTACTTTGACACTGGATTCCACCTCAATTGCTGGAGGAAGTAGCCTCAAGACTTATAACTCTTATGTCACCTCGAATATCTGTGGTGGTTCTGACGCAGATACCACACAGTTCACAATTGCGGGATCTATGCCCCACACTGCAAATACCCTTGCTTTTCAACTCACAGCAAAAGTTTCTACAGGCTCAGGCTCTGGCACATTGGGAATAAGAGATATTCAACTGACATTTGTGAATGACAGTAGTGTGACGAGCGCTACCAGCTGTTTCAGGGTCTTTGACTCCCAATTGTTGAGTATTTCTGGAGAGTGTTCTTGTGTGAAAGGGTCATATCCGAGCTCAGGAAGTTGCACTACTTGCGATTCGGCCTGCCAGAACTGTTTTGGGCCTTCTGCGAGTCAGTGCTTTGCTTGTGCCTCTGGATATTCATTCAATGGGACTCAATGCATAAAGTGTGATAGTTCTTGTTTAACTTGTACGGGACCAGGTTCTCTTCAATGCGTGACATGCCAAGATGGTTATTGGCTCCAGCCAAATGGAAGTTGTACAGCGACTTGTGATCTGTCTACAACAGCAAGACAAGCAGTTGGAAGCCTTCAGTTGTGCTATGCTGGATGCACGACAAGCCAATATTTGCTTTGGGATGGAACTTGTGCGAATAATTGCTCTTCGCCATTAGCAATAGCGACATCAGGAACGAGTAAATTATGCAACAAACCTTGCAAAACAGGAGAATATCTTTATAGAAATGGGTCATGCATCGTAGGCTGCTCAGCACCATTTTTGTCATCAAGTTCGAATGGAGTTGATATTTGTAACCAACCATGTCAAACAGGGGAATATTTGTATTGGAATAGCTCTTGTATTGCTGGATGTGATACGCCTCTTATCAGCGCAACCAATGACAGTGTTTTGATTTGCAATAAACCTTGTCAAACTGGAGAATATCGATATTGGAATAACTCTTGTCTCGCAACCTGCCCAACTCCCCTTTTAAGCTTGATTTTTGAAGAGACATTGATTTGTAATCAACCTTGTAATACTGATGAATATCTGAATTGGAACAACATCTGTGTTGGATCTTGTCCATCTCCTTTAATTTCATCTATTTCAAACAATAACGTTGCTCTCTGTAACAAGCCTTGCGAAAATGATGAATATCTTTACAGTGATGGGTCATGTCTTTCCTCATGTCCTTCTCCTTATATATCCTCAAATACAAGTGGAGTTGCTCTTTGTAATGAGGCTTGTCAAAGTAATGAATACCTTTATTGGAATGGAGCTTGTAATCCTACTTGCTTATCTCCCTTGGCCCCTTCAAGCACTTCTCAAGGCTTGTTTTGCAATAAGCCTTGCGAACATTTCGATTATCTTTATGAAGATAATTCTTGTAAAGCCAGTTGTCCGACTCCTTATTTGACCTCAAGTGATGGAGAAGTTTCTCTTTGTAAAAAGGCATGTGAGGAGAATCAGTTTCTTGACTGGAATAACATTTGCATTGCTTCATGTTCCGCCCCTCTTGTTTCATCAACAACAAATGGAATTAATTTCTGTAATAAGCCTTGTCAAAATAATGAGTTTCTCTATCCAGATGGCTTATGTTTATCAACCTGTTCCCCACCATACATCTCATCTTCATACTCCAATGTGGATTTATGTCAAGCTCCTTGTTCATCAGCCTCCCAGTTCCTTTATCCAGATGGCTCCTGTCAAGCTCGATGTCCAGCTCCTTTAATCTCTTCAACAATTACAAACAGCATAAAAAGATGCAGTTCTCCATGTTCAAACCCGTCTGATTATTATTATAATGCCAATAATACTTGTGGAGCCAGCTGCTCATCCCCAGGAACTATTCAAACAGTTGAATTTCTTCAAGTTTGCTTGACACCTTTGACATCTTCAACGAATCAAGGTGGTTTGACTAATGATGACATAAAATCGGTAGATCAAGCAAAGGGCACAACAAATGCTGCAGGAGCAGCAGCAACTGTGGGAGTAACAGCATCAAGTCTCATTTCTTCACAGAGTTCAGGAGCCATTACACTGATTTCTTTGATAAAAATGTTGGAATATATTCGCTACATGAAGATCAATTATCCACCAAAGCTTGAGTATATGATGAGCTCACAAAATAGCGATCCAATATCCTTGAATATCAATGTCAATCTGCCTGAAAGCATAGAGAATAAATTCCCTGATTACCCTTTACCAGGAAAATTTGGCAAATATGACCTCTTCTCAAGCTTTATTTTAAATTATTGGCAAGAGTTATTTACTCTTGTGGTCTTGCTTCTTGTTCTTGCAGCGGTGATGGCCCTTGCTTCAAAAGCAAAAGATGTGAAATACGTTGGAACATATTCAACAAAAATCAGAGACATGATCAAATGGAACTTTTTCTTGATTATATTTTGTGGAAATGTTGACAGTGTTGGTGTATTTTCCTCATTGGAATTCCGCACAAGTTCCTTTAATTCTTTTGCTTCTGTCTTTGGAACTTTGATGTGCGTTTTCATCAATCTTTTGGTTCTTTATTTGATGCTGATTATTCCTTATATCATCTATTCTTTAAGAAGAGCAAGGAGAAAAGTTTTGCCAGGAGGAGAAATTCTTCAATCTGGAGAATATAATGCAAAGGCTGACTCACAAAGATTTGCTTTATGTGGAGTGTTATTCATGAACTTCAAGAAAAGTTCTGTTTTCAAGCATTCCTGTATGTTTTTCATTTTACTTCGAGTTTACCTCTTCAATATGATCATCGGATATTTGTTTGAATACCCTTTGACTCAAGCTATATTGATCACAACGATGAGTTTCCTCATGCTTGGATATTTCAGTATTTCCAGACCATATCTGAACCCGTTGGAGCTAATAAAAATCCTGACCTATGAAACTATCATCGCAGTTGTGAATATTTCCGTGCTAATTCTTGCTATTATGGACCACAAGGGCATTGAAAATAAAGATAGCAGAAGACAATTAGGTGAAGTCATTATCATATCCAATATGATCTTTAATTTAACCCCTTGAGGAGAGAATATATAAAGATTTTTATCTCTGAAATTTCGAATTTTTTGACAACTTCTTTTGATGATTCAGGACCAAATCATAGACTCATTTTTATCCCTTCAAATTAAATCACTTCTGAGCTCAGGTTCGACAGGATTTGTAATTTTTTATTTAAAAAATCTAGATCCTTTCCTGCTGAATCTAGAAGCTCATTTTAAAAGGTTTTTGAAAGGTGAGAGACCTTTCTTTTCTACTTCACTCATCAAGAGGCCTTTAAATTTATAAAATTTAATCAGGAGACTCAGTTTTAAGATT
>PJUD01001067.1_pt1 | contig 10004 bp, 2 predicted proteins | sample 1512341 | NCBI WGS metagenome assembly PJUD01 (sample SAMN08177675, study PRJNA422409) | Feces metagenome, whole genome shotgun sequencing project. | isolation source: Chicken feces (3) enriched on wood chips: beechwood xylan treatment | host: Gallus gallus | place: USA: Madison | collected 2015-01-15 | reverse complement strand
TTGGTTGACTCTTTCAAAGATTACTACTCTTTTGATTTCTGATTTCCAGAAATTACGATATGAAAATGTCAACAAAAGAAAAGATTATTTATAACTTTAATTAATAATTAATTCACACGTTTCTTATAAGTTTCAATAAAGTATTCTTGCCTTGCTTTTGAAACAATTGAACCTCACTTCTATCAGAAAGTCCAAACTTCGTAAATTCATTCATTATTCAGAGATTTTTCCTCTACATGTTTCTCAAAAAATTTTTATAGAAGAAAAATCAATTTCGCGCTGAAGTCTGGTAAAGACATCACTTTTGACCCTTTACTCTCATAGATAGGCTTTCTCTCGCTGTCCAACTTCATCATGAGGGGTCTTCCTTTCCTTCATTGAAAAATACCAACTCTTTACAGAATCAATCAGACCCATTCTCATTTAATAATAAATAAGAACATCTAGCGCAAATTAATGTGTTTCAAAATGTTATAAAAATCTGACTAAAGATGAACTCCCTTGAATCGATTTATGTCAGATAAAGACGTTCAAAGAGGCTCAGATAACAATTATCTTATGTTATTCTCCTTAGATAAGTAGGCTTTGAAGTTTTCCAGCTCATTCATCAAGCAGTTTTAAAAAAATTAATCCTTCAATACATAGTGAATAATTAGAATCATAATTCATTAATATTTTGTGATTCTAAAAAATCATATAAAAACCCTTTAGAAAACAAAACATAGTTTAAATACAACTCTCATTCCGAACATTATATTATATAAATAAAAAACCTTTAACTCTCTATGAAGACCAAAACCGCTATCATTGCCCTTGCCTTCGCCTTCCTTTTCGTTGTTGCTCACGGAGACGACACTGATGTTGTCAATTGGGCCGGAAATTGGGATCAGAAGTCCACATCATCAGAAACTGCTTGCTATCCTGACAGCACTGTCTTGATTTCCCAATCTATTGGCAAAATCACTGCCTCTTGGATTTGGGCCAACACTCAACCTTGTATCCAAGCCGGACTTGCTAAAAAACAGTTTACTGAAACTGCTGACACCCCTAAAGATAACTCCATCCCTATTAAGATCATTGTTGGAGGAGGTGAAATTGATGGTACCTTCACTATTACTGGTGATAGTGCTGTTTTTGCCAGCAATAATGGTGCCTCCGCTTCTTATGATAGACGTCAACAACTGGTCAGCTGGCCTGGAGTTTGGGATATCATCACTCAAGACGCCACTGCCTGTAACCCTGATGGATCCATCACCATTACTCAAGACGATACTCAGGTCTCAGCATCATGGACTTGGGCTACTTCTGACCCATGCACTGCTGCTGGTCTTTCTGGAAAGCCTTTCGCTCAATCTGTTAAGACCCCTACAGGAAATGCTGTTGCTATTGCCGTTCAAGCTGAAGCGGCTGCTCTTGTCGGAATCTTTGCTGTCATTCGTGACCAAGCTGTCTTCACAAGCGCTCTTGGAGCTTCCGCCACTTTCGCTAGAAGACAACAACTCGTTAATTGGGTTGGAACTTGGGACCTTAAAACTCAACAAACCGATACTGCTTGCTACCCTGATGAATTTGTCACTATCATCCCATCTGGCGGTAACCTCACTGCTTCATGGGTCTGGGCCAATAGCAAGCCATGCACTCAATTCGGCTTAGCTGGACAAGCCTTCACTCAAACCCAATCTGTCCCCAAGGGTAATGCTATCTTCTTGGACATTTTCGTTGGAGGTGCATATGTTTCTGGACTTTTCACTGCTACTAGTGACGCAAGCATCTTTTCAAGCAATAATGGCGCTTCTGCTACTTTCAACAGAAGAGACCAAATGGTCAACTGGGCTGGTGTCTGGGATGTCGCCACTCAAGACAAGACTGTCTGCTCCCCTGACGGCGCAATCACTGTCACTCAAACTGCTAAGGATGTCACTGTTTCCTGGACTTGGGCTAAAACCACTCCATGCACTACCTTGGGTTTGGATGGCAAAGCTTTCACCAAAACTGTTGACACTCCTACTGGAAATAGCATCAAGTTGGATGTCTCAAGCTCCACCACCGCCTTATCTGGACTTTTGAGCTTGTTCCTTGATGGAGCCACTTTCGCCAGTACCACTGGAGCTTCTTCCACCTACATCAGAAGACAAGAAAACGTTGCCTTCGCTGGAACCTGGAATATCCAAAACGGAACCTCTGAAGCCTCATGCTATCCCAACACCTCTGTTGCCATCACCCAAGCTGGTGGTAACGTCACTGCCAAGTGGATCTGGGCCTCTAGCGCAGCCTGTACCGCAGTTGGATTGGCTGGAAAGGAATTCAACCAAACTGAACCTTCTCCCAGAGGAAAATCCATCTTCTTGGATATTGTTGTTGGAACCGCAAGAATTTCTGGACTCTTTACTGTTAATGGAGATAAAGCTACCTTCGCTAGCAACAACGGAGCCTCCGCTGATTTCGATAGAAAGGTTGACCCCACCCCTCCAGGCGGTTCTTGGACTGGTGTCATCATTGCTATTGTTATCATCCTTATTATCGCCGTTGCTGGATACTTGTATGTCCAAAATAGAAACAAGAAACTCGCAGGTGAAAACTTGGATAATTCTTCCTCTGGAGTATATACCAAAGCTTAAAAATCTCAATTTATATATTTATTCCATAGAGTGAAAATATATACATACTTATTTATTCAAAGAATAAAATATTAATTTATCGGTTATAAATTAACTTTCCAAAATAAAATGTCTCTTTCACATCTTCTTTCAAAGTACACTTCTTTTTGGGGGGAAATAAGCACTTTTCCTCATCTAATTTGGAAGGAATAACCCCCATCTTGATCTATAATCAAATTTTTGAGAAATATAAAAATTCAAAGAGATGGTCAACTAATCTTCATGCATTTCCTTTCAGATCTAAAAATGAAGAGGTCAATAATTCTCATCGAGTTTTTTTGAAACTTTGGGAGAAAAATTTTAGTTTCAAGATTGATAAGTTTTTTTGCTCAAAATTAATTTTTCCTTTGTTTTTTCTAAAAGAACTTTTTTTGAAAAGAATTTGTTCTTTAAAAAAATCTTTCAAAGATTTTCTGCAATTTTCACAACCAAAATCTCGCAATTTTGAGTCATGGCTTTGATTTCAAGTCAACCCAAACTTGTTCCGAATTTCTGGATTTTTTAAATTTTTCTAATAAAAAATATTTCTAAAAAATTTCCAAAAAATTTTCTTTCAAGAATTATGACCCCAAAATCTCTTTTTCATGTCTTTTCACCCTACGAGACAAAATATTTCATGAGATTTGAGAAATATGGAAAAAAAAGGGGAATGTGATTTCAGGATTTTCAGAGTTGGCAATTTCTAACCTGTATGTCCTGAGACTTTCAACAGGTTAGAAATGATGTGAAATTTATCAAACTTTTTTTGTTTTAAATTCTCATCATTAAAAGCCATCGAAAAACTCAAAAATAAAAATTAATCGTTCTCCCAAGAAAAAATAATTTAAATTGAACTCGAATTCTCAATCTTAGAGAAATAACTCAACAACCTTTCCTCATATTTTATATGAAGACAAAAACAATACCCATTTGATTCCGAGTTGTTGTTCAAGGGCTCTTAGAAGTTGGAAAAGAGAGACATTTGCCAGCAAAAACCCAGAAACAAGAAACTCCAAAGTGATTCCAATGAGACAGTTCTCAACATATCATTCATTTAATCAAAATATGATCTTTCATTAAAATTCCATTTTATCAATTCAAGGGATAAATATTCAATGATAAAAAAACTCCCATTTTTTTGAATTTGTTCAAAACTTATATTGGTTTTTTTCCTTTGTGACTTCATCCTCAAAACCACTTCCTCGCTACTTTTAATAAAAACAGATTCAGAAATATCTCAAACTCTGAAAGCTTCCACTTTCTAAAGGAAATAGGAAATGGAGATGAGATTTTTAGGATGGTTTGTGATTTATAAAATTCTTTTATGAATTCCAGGGCATAAAGAAATGATCTTTCTCCTAGAAAAGTTGAGTTTCACTTTTCTTTGAAGAAGAACCCTTTACATGTCAGAATTCTGAGGTGCTCAAGATTAAAATGATTTTCATCTCTATTGAAAATAAGAGCCACTAAAATATATAAGAAGAGGAATAGGTTTATTCTGATAGGTTTGGAGACTCAGTCTGTAAGGGTCTCACTAGTTTTGACAACAAAATTTTCCTCAGATTTTTGAAAGATATTTCTTTGTAGCATTTATAAATTTGCATAACCCTCCTACTTCACTCTCCTCAGATTTAGAATTTTAAATGAATATCTATTTTGAATTGCTACATAACAGGCTAGAAGAAATCTGTTGAGTTCATAGAATCACTATGATCAGAAAAAGACTAGGGTAGGGTTGAGTGAGTCAATCTTAAGGTCAATATTGCCCTGATGCAAACTAAAAGCTTGAAATTCAAAAGAAAACCCCGAATAATTTTCAATATCTCCCAAAGAAACCTCGAGAAAGCATCCTCACATTATTTCTTTGAAGAACTCATTCTCTGTTCTAAAGTCAAAACGATATGTATTTCTTTTCTTTTGGATGACTCATTTTGAATTTTGAGAACTTGAAATTCCCCAGTCCCTTAATTTTCAGCAAAGTTTCCTCCCCTTTATTTATTTCTCCTTAAGTTTCCTGTCAAGCCTCATCAACTAAATTATCAATTGTGATAGATGGGCTGAAAACCAAAGAACCAATGGCCCCAGAGGATACGTCGAATATGGACATAGGTTTTGAAAAAAATTGAGATTAGTACATGTTTAATTGCCAAAAAATAATATAGGAGACAGGAATTAAAGCCTCAAATAAATCTTTTTAAAACAAGAGGGAGTAAAGGTTTTGACTCAATAAAAGTAAAAAGATTCCCGAGCATTCGTCTTCTTTTCATCCTTGAGGATTCTATAGATTTTTACGCCAAAAGTCTTTTGAAAACTTCAAATCAAATGACACCCTCAGAACAGAAAATTAAAAATTAAAACCGTAAAGATCAGGAAGATGAATTTCGCCACTTGAACGAAAAAAAATAGAATCTTTCTCAAGATTAAACTCCTGGAAAACATATTCCCCAAAAGTTTCTTTATGAATTAACAGTTTAGTGACGCGACAGTTTATGAATCATCATATATTCTGTACTTTTCTCTTTTCTTTTCTGCATCTTGATTTAATTCAATTAAGGTTCCTGTCCTAAATTAGGACTCTTTATATTTCATCTTGCTCTTTAATTATTATAATTGATCCAGAAATATGGACAAAAGAATTTTAGAGATTGTTTTTTTGAGGTAAGGCATCAGAGTATCTAGACTGGCCAACCATACCCATCTGGGGCTTAAATAAGGAGAGTATTCCTTTGAAATTCAATTAAGAAAAAATGATAATTTTTAATATTTGCTCCCAAAATGCATTATATAAAATTTTTCTTTGGATGCTTAAAATCCAAACGATCTATGTATAGACATCCATTTTTTCTCTTTTCAATTCATGAAAGTTCATGTTGTCAAAGTCCCAAACAGACTTGAGAATTCAAACGCTCTCACAGAAAGTCACACTCTAATTTTGTAAATTAATCAATTCTGTTTTCAAATGAGGCTGATCTCCACCGTAATAAGCAAGGTCTCAACAATGAGACAGAGATGAAGTCTCTTGAAGCCCCTCTCTATCTCTCTCTTCAAGATTATCAGTTCAGACTGGTTCAACAAAAATTCTTTTTAATGAAATGACGAAATTTAGGGAGCTAATCGGTTGAAATTTATTTTTCGGCGAATTTATCTGGAAGTACATTAATATAGAATTGCGAAATTTGAAACCGAGGAAATCTCAGGTACTAAATTGTTTTGCGATGAAATTTGAGGTTCAATCTTCTCCATATCAAGAAGGTCCAAGCGAGTTTCGTTCACGGGTCATGTTTTCAGCAAAACATTCAATAAACAGTACACAATAAACTCTTGAAAACCATTCTTTCAAATTTCCTTAAAAATAAGTTGAGTATGATTTTATAAGACAATAGGTCAAAAAGAAGTCAATATAAACTTTCTTCTGAAAGTCCAAATACTTTTGGAAATGTCCTCAAAGAGACCCCTTAGAGCATAAAATTTAATAAGATGAATTCTCATATAAAGGATGATAATTTAATAAACCTTTAAGAATGGTTATTAATTAATTAAATTTTGATTGGAAAAAATTGGTTTAAATTCAGCATATTTTCTCAAAATTATATATTAAAAAGAAAAACTTCATCTATGAAGATACAAACAACATTTATCCTCCTTGGCCTTCTTTTAGCTGTTGCTCAAGGATCTGGCTTCATCAACTGGGCTGGAAGCTGGGATGTCGAGACGACAGAATCCAACGATGCATGCTATCCTGATACCACCATCTTAATTGAACAGACTGCTGGTAAAATCAAGGCTTCCTGGGCTTGGAAGAAAACTCAGGCTTGTACCCAGGCTAAAGTCGCTGGACAAAGTTTCACTCAAACTGTTGACAACCCTGAAGACGTAGAAGACAGTGATCTCAAGCTCACTGTTGGAGGGGCTGCTGTTGGTACTTTTACTGTCACTAAAGACAAAGCTACCTTTAAGGGCAAGGACGGAGCCTCCGCTACTTATCTCAGACGTTTTGAGTTCGCCTACTGGACTGGAACTTGGGATATCGTCGCTCAAAGTGGCTATTGTATCCCTGAGAAATCCATCACTCTTTCACAATCTTACAGTAGCGTATTTGCAGAATGGACCTGGGCTAATTCTGACGCATGCAGAAAATATAATGTTGCTGGGGAGAGATTCGTTCAAAATATTGATCATTATGTTGGAAATTATTTTAAATTTTCTTTCAAAGATCCCAAAGATGATGTAAAAGTTGAACGAATGCTCACTGTAGTTAATAATGACCAGCTTATATTTTCAAATGCTTACGGAGCTATTGCTACTTTTGTGAGAAGACAAGAACTCGTTAATTGGGTTGGAACTTGGGACTTCTCTTATTATAGCAAATCTGCAGGCTGCTACACAAAATATGCCACTATTCTTCCTTCTGGAGGTAATCTCGTTGTTTCATGGACCTGGGATACTGATTGTCAGTACTATGGTTTAAGTGGAGCTTTCAGTCAAACTGTGCCAGCTCCTAAAGGAGGTGCTATTTCTCTCAACTATTTTGCTAAGGACAAAGATCAATATCAATCTGGAATTCTCCAGCTGGAGGATGATGGCAAAATGACCTTTACCTTCCACACTGGAAACTATGCCACTTTCAAAAGAAGACCACAAATGGTGAACTGGGTTGGAGCTTGGGAAGCCACCACTCAAGACAAGCCTGCATGCTACCCTGAGAGTGCAATTGCTGTTGCCCAAACTTCCACCGGTCTCACCTTCTCATGGGTTTGGGCCAAAACTTCCCCATGCACAACTTTAAATTTGGCTGGCAATAAGTTTGACAAAACTATCAGTACTCCTGCAGGAAACAGCGTTCAGTTGGATGTCTCAACCACTCTCTCTGTTCTTTTCACTGTTTTCCACGATGGAGCCGTCTTCTCCACTAATGGAGCCACTGGAGGGGCTTCTGCCTACAGCAGAAAAGAGGAAAATGTCAAGTTTGCTGGAACCTGGAATATCCAAAATCAACAAGCCGGTTCAGGATGCTTCCCCAATACCTCAGTCGTCATCACCCAAGATAGCGGTTCTCTCACCGCAAAGTGGATCTGGGCTGATAGCGACCAATGTGGTGCAGCTAAATTAAATGGAAAGGAATTTACTCAAAGTATTCCTTATCCTAGAGGAAGAGCTATCTTCTTAGACTTTATTGCCGGGCCTGCAATAATCTCTGGAATCTTCACTGTTAATGGAGACCAAGCTACCTTTGCCAGCATTAATGAAGCCTCTGCTACTTTCACCAGAAAGTCTTCTTCAACAGATCCTAAAAATGATACTCCAACTGAACCTTCAACAGATCCTAAGAATGATACTCCAACAGAACCATCAAAAGAACCTTCAACAGATTCTAAAAATGGTTCATCTTCAACAGGTATCATTGTCATGATTCTAATTATCGCCCTCACAGTTGGAGGCTATTTCTACTTCCAAAAGAACAGAAGCAAGAAACTTCAAGAAGAGGATTTAAACGTTTCTTTATCAGGAATCTATGACAAACCCTAAGAGGATATTGAATTAAATGAATCCATATATTTATTGAGTAAACCTATATATTATTAATGAGTAATCAGTTTTATCAACTCTGCTTATTAAAATTGTTATTTGGATAATTCTCTCTAGAAATTCTAAACTTTTTCATCATGCCAAGTTTCCATTCAAAATATAATCCTTTGTCTTTGAATGATTAAATGAATTAAATATCCACAATAAAAATAAAACTTTAAAAAATTAGTTAAAATATGTCGGACTAAAGATTATATCTGATGATAAATAGCTTTCTATTAGTTTGCTCAAAAGTCTTCTGGATCCATGATATTATGAAGTCTTGATGAAATTTCTCTCAGATTTTTGAGATATCCCTATTGGAGCATTTTTCAATTTTATATCTTTATCACTCATCTCATTCTCTTCAAACTGAGGACTGAATATGATGGCTTAGAAGAAGTCCTCTCCTTTTGTAGAAGAAGAACATGAAAATGAAAAGGAAAAATCATAATAATTTCAAAGAAACCTTTAGCAAACACCAGAGCTCTCTGAGCGCCAAAATCAAAAATATATTGTTCTATCTCTCTTGATTTTGAATGATTAATTTTCGGTAATTTGATTTTCAGCAGTCCCTTAGTTTTCTGCCAGTTTTTTCCTCCAGTTTTGCGTCAAGGCTGATGAACTTCAATATAAATCGTCAGGGATGAGTTCAAGATCGGCATCTCCTGGACGTATCTTGAACACAATGGCAATTTTTGAGAGGAATTTATATAATGGCTGAAACTAAATCAGAGGACAGGAATCAAAATGTTAAAACAAATCGTTTTTTTTTTCTTGGATAAATCCAATAAGAAGAATAAGTGACTTCGAATTTCATGTTCTCTTAAGATTTGATGCAAAAATAAAAAAACTCTAAATCATTAATATATTGACGTGTCCCAAAGAGGTATTATTCGGATAAGGTGAAATCTTTATATGGAGAGATAAACTCTTTGTTTTTCGATTTATTTCAATACATATTTTTAGCCTAATTTCAGACCCTTTATTTTATCCTTTCACCTTTCTAATTTAAGCTCTAAAAAAGATTTTCTTGAATCTCCATTGTCTTTACTTTTTTTTTAAAGGGCTTAGAGAAAGAGTCTTTTTTGAACTTCTATCTCAGGTATTTGATGATGTTTTATCTCTCTAGATTCCCCAACTCTCAAAAGATTTTCTATAATATTGAAATTATCTCCTCTTGCCTAATTTTATTTGAAACGAACCACTCACCCTTGCTTTAATTTATATGCCAAACAAATCAATAACTCCTATTCACTTTGTCATTAGACATCAAGTTGAAAACCTAACTAGTGTCAAAATATCTTTTCAACTTCCTACATACATATTCAATATATTTTTCTTCAAATTGTCAGTTTGATCTTCTCATATTGATTCAACAAAAATAATTAATATGACGAAATTTGAGGAGCTCACAAGTTGAACTTTATTTTTCTAGAAGTCCATTAATCTTTAGAATTGTAATAATTGAAACCTGAGGAAATCTCAGGCACTATTGTTTTTGGGGCTTCCTTTTCTCCCTTAAGAAATATTGACTTCATTCCATTTAAGAACCATGTTTTCTCAAAGTACTTGTCACAAAAATCTTTTGAAAAATTTGTCAAAGTCACATCTAAAATTCACTTGAAAATGAGATGAATCTTAATGACAAACAATAATTCATAAAAGCCTGAGTCCAAGACAATATTAATCAATCTTTGTTCAAGAAATTTAGTTTAGTGTATCAATGATTATTGAAAGGATGAAAAAAAATTATTGAGCAAATATTTAGAACTTTTAAGAATGGTGAATATAACTCCTTAT
>PJUD01001066.1_pt1 | contig 10026 bp, 5 predicted proteins | sample 1512341 | NCBI WGS metagenome assembly PJUD01 (sample SAMN08177675, study PRJNA422409) | Feces metagenome, whole genome shotgun sequencing project. | isolation source: Chicken feces (3) enriched on wood chips: beechwood xylan treatment | host: Gallus gallus | place: USA: Madison | collected 2015-01-15 | reverse complement strand
TCTCAATCATTCCACGGTTCTTGTTCCTTGAAATTCTTAAAAATAAAAAGTTGAGATTTATTTTTTGAAAGAAGAAACAAAATCTTGGATTTATTCATCAAGTCTCTTTTCAGAAAAAAGGAGCTAAATTTTTGAGTTTCTCCCACCAAATATATGTTTTGACCAAATATGTATTCGCTTCCTTCAAGATCACTTTTACATTTAAACTTTTTGCGCAAACTTTGGATCCTATTCCCCTAAGAAACATTTAACATCATATTACATCAAAAACTGAAGCTATGCTCTTTTCTCCCCAAATCCCTACTTGATCAGACAAATAATCGATTTGGTTCTATCAGGCAAAAAAGACTTTTTCAACATACATTTTTTTTTAGACGAGGTAAAACTTTATTTTGAATTTAAACCCCTCAATGAATGAATATTTTTTTGCCTCAACTATCCTTGAATTTTATCGGGTCTTTCCCTCTTACTTTCGCATTTTTTCTAATTTCTAATCAAAAGCCCTAAAACCATTAGTCTCCCCGCCCTTCTTGATAGTGATAATAATCATTTTCTTTTGAAAACCAATGAAAGCTGGTTTTCATAACTCTTTCAAGATTCACTTCTATCAAAGTCAATTCAATGAAGATAAAAAAGAATGGAAGCAAGAGAAATAAAATTAATAAATTTAGAACAATCGATAACTGTGGAATTAAAACACCGATGTCTGCTATTATTAGGAAGCGCCAAAATTACAGCAAATACGATTAATTATCTCTAAAAAAGTAGTTTTAGACTTTTAGATCAAAACCTAAATTATTCGCCTTTATAACCTTTCTCGCTCCAGTTTTTTATAAATTTTCTTTTAAAAAAGAACTCGTTAATCTCATGGCTCAAATCAGAGCTATTTTCCTGGCGCTTTTTGGACTGAACCTTCTGGCCGTAACTTTACTCACAGTACACCAAGTCTATGTTCATGAAGGCAATCCCCCTCTCTTTACTTCAAACTTAAAAACACAATCTCAAAAAAACCCATATCAATTCAATGATCCTTTCATTGCTTATCATCTTCTTGAAAAGTTAGATGTTTCAAGCGCTGTCGGAGACAAAGCTGTCATTGGATCTTCCTACAAAAGTATCGGTGGTGGCTACATTTCCAGCCCAGACTACTGCGCTCAACAAAGAGCTCACTTTGTCAATAACCCAGATATGGTTTTCCGTGATCAAGTCAAGTTCATGACCAATTATTGGAAAAATCATCAATTAAGAACTGAAGTTATTCCAGCTATCGGAGTCGATCTTCATCCAGACTTTGTCCCTCTTCCTAGAAACAGCGGACCAAATACCAAGACTTCAATGAAGATCAAATCAGATGTTGATACCAACGTCTTCTTTAACTATCAACTTTTCTACTTCTGGAGACAAGTTGGAAAGCAATTCTCTTGCTTAGCTCAAGCTTCTAACCACATTCCTGGTCACGATTGGATGCACAGAAAAGATTATGTCGCTGACTCCTTATTTAACTATGCTCAGTACTACAAGTCAAAGCCTTCTTGCTTCAGTTATGACCAATACTTCCCCAAAACATTCGTTCTTAAGGACAAGGCCCAATGTGAAGAATTCTTTAGAGAGTTCAACAGCCCAGCGTATCTTGAAATGAAAAAGGAAAGAAATGTTGTGTACTTTAGAAAGATCGGAGCCAATGCTCATGAAGGCTCTGGTGTTTTCCCGGTCATCAACGCTGAAGAAACAAAGATTAAAAAACTCTACAATAGCGGAGCTTTATGCGGCAAAGTCAAGGATAACAATCTCATCCAATACAATGTCCATAACCCACTTTTACTCGAAAACCGTAAGTTCGGTTTCAGAATGTTCATGCTCTTGGCATCTGCCAATCCTGTTATGGGATATTACCATGATGGTTACGCAAGACTCTCCATCGATGAATACAACCCCAATTCCAATGCCACCAGAACCTTTGTTACCAATATTGGTGTCAACTTAAAGGAAGCTCTCAAGGATAGTGCCTTTGCACACATGAATGAGTCTGAGATTCAAGAGTATACATACTGGGAGTTGGATAAGTTTGGTGATTATCTCTATAAAAATGGAATTGTCTCTGATCCTGACTGGGTTAATTCTTACCTCAGACCTCAATTCCAAAGAGTCATGATTCACTTGGTCCGTATGGGCCAACACAAGTTCCAAAAGTTGAGCTCTGTCTTTGAAATTTTTGGCTTGGACTTCGTCATGGACGCAGACCTGGGTCTTTGGTTCATCGAAGCTAACTCCATGCCTTTAATCACTGGTTTCACCAAAGGAAGCAAGGTCCTTTTCAGAACCATGTTGACAGATGCCTTTGAGATCGTCATGGGCTTGACAAGATCTAGAATGAAGAGAGTTATTGAGTATATAAATAATTTGACTGAAGAAGTTAACGCCAAGGGACTTTTCGTGCCAGAAATGAATCTCGACTCCAAAAGAGCTGAGTTCAAAAAAGTTATCCAAAATCGTTTCGAACCAGAATTTGCCCCTAAGCCAACCAATACATTCAAACAAATCATTGATGAAAATCAATATGGAGTCAAAAGATATTTCAATCTTATTAAAGCTGAATGTCTCTAACTACCCTGTCTATAAAATATTCTTTTAGTTAGTCTGTATAGTATAATCGTACATAATCATAATAATATTCATACTGACCAACAACCAATCAACTAAACCACCCTCTTTATCATTCATATAATTTATAAATAATATTCGTCGTTAAATAACAAAAAAAAATCCGCTTAAACTCTTTAAATCAAATAAACTCCAAGAGGGACATGCTTGATATCTCTATCTAAGAACAATCTGGAATTAATGATTTAGTATAACTTTTGATTGAAAATGAGAGCGCGGGAAACTTTAGTTAATCTTACCGCTGAGGTCAAAATCTACAGAAAACGGGTGATTGGCTTTTGCAAAAAACCCCTCTCGCCACTTTCTTTCAAAAAACCCTTCCCTCCTTTCAGAGCATGAACAAAAACCAAATTTCATCTTTTTTCAATTTTCAATTAAAAATAATACATTACTACATACTTCTTATACAAGACAAAGTAATTCTCTCTCATATCACTCATACATAAATTAAGCAATAATGAAATAAAGGATAATGAATACAAGGACAGCAATTACGGAATAGATGATGAGTTTTCTTTTTCTATCTCTCATTTTGCTTGCAAGTGCAGCAGATCCAGAATGGAAGTCGCGAGCCATATTATTCAGGTTACCTGATTTGCGATCCAAATCATCAAATGTTTCGCGGTTTTCGAGTGCTCTGTTGATTGTATCGCTCATGATATCCTTGACTTGATTGACCTTATTCTGAGTGGCGATCAGGTTGTCCAGATTATCAAGGTCACTGTATTTATCAATCAAGTTTGGCACAAAGGCTTTTGCATATGACTCCACTTTAGCAGGACTTTCTTGCTCATAGTCACGGAGCGTTTTTATTTCCGTTGCGACATCATCGATGAGAGTATAGGCATACCTTTCGGGATATGAACTGTCAGTCAAAGCCAAATAAAATATATCTTTTGCGTCACAGGAACTGAACCAAGCGCCGTTTGATGTTCTGATTTTTTGTCTTTCGCCGGCTTTGAGATATGTATCTTGCAGTTTATCCAGAATTGTCTTTGCTTCAGCCTTAAAACTTTCAAGGACTTTCTTGTCTGAGCTGAATGATGCCAAAAGTCTGGTATCTGACATTCTGGCAATTCCAATATATTTTACTTTTGGCTGATTACTCATTCCTTCTAAGTTGATTGTTTTTTTTAAATAAGTTTTTATATACAATCTAACTCACATTTATTAACTCCCTCCGGGCATTCTCGAAGAATCAAATCCTTTTTAATAATCAAAGTTTATTTTATTAAAGTGAAGCAGATAGATCTGATTGATATTTAAAATAATAGGTAAAGATAGGTATGGGTATGAATTCTTCTTTTTATGAAAAGAACGCCAAGTTATTATTAAAAAATAAATATAAACTCTCTCTAGTATCCTGACTCTTGGATGAGATATGATTGATTTACCTCAGTGATTCTTTGTTGACACTTTTTCACTCGAGGATGCTTCTTGTCGAAACATTTTACAAAGATTTCGAGGGCTCTACCGAGATCTCGCGATGCTTCTGTATATTTTTTCTGCTCTTTAAACAAACTTCCAATTCTATAAAAGATGTCTCCCATTCCATAGTGATCATCTGGAATCACTCGACTTAAAATCACATTCGCTTTTCTATAAGCTGCCAATGCTTGATCATATTGCTGCATTTTCTGCTTGGCTCTTCCGACCATAATGTAGGCAATGGCACACTCATGATGAGACTCTCCAAATCTTGCGAGTTTCAAAGACAGCATTTTTTCAACGTCTTCTAATGCCTCCTCGTATCGCTTTTCTTTTCTGGCCTTTCTTGCAAAGATCTCCAAACAGTCAGCACATTGTTTGTCTTCTTCTGCACTTTTATGAGATACTTTGCTGCAAATTTCCAAAGCTTTATCTGCAAAACCAAGAGCTTCTTCATTCTTGTGAGCATCAAACTGCAAAAAGGCGAGCCTTTTATAAATTTGAGCTGCCTTGAGGTTCTCCCCAGCTGAGCTTAGATGGAGTTCGAGAGCTCTGGAGTAAAATTTATAAGCCTCATCAAAACTTGCAAGCTGCTCAGACACTTTACCACAAGAAATGTAATTTTCAATTATATGAGGGCTGTCAACTCCGTAGTAGTTTTTCAACATTTCCAAAGCATTTAAATGATTCTCCAAAGACTCCTGATACTTGGATTGTCTTGAAAGAGTGTTTCCGATCAAGAAGAAAATATGGGCCAATTCTGGATGGTTCTCTCCATATTTAGTTTTATAAATCTCGAAACTCTTTTTCATGTAGCTAATTGCCTCGTTAAATTTAAACATTCTGTCCATTGTCGATGCGATATTTCCATAAACCAATGCAACCTCGGGACTATTCTCACCATGGTACTTCTTTTTGATTTTGAAAGCTTTGAAGTAATAATCATTTGCTTCAGAATACTTTTCCTGTCCAAAGAAAATGTTTCCAATGTTGTTGTATTGATCAGCCACATAAGGATAATCCTCACCATAAAGATTCAAATAGATCTGGAGTGCCTTCTTAAAGCTTTTCAAGGCTTCCTCGTATTTTCTTTGAGTTTCAAGAATCACACCAATGTTGTTATAACTTTTGGCCACATTTAAGGTGTTTTCGTTTTTGCAAGCAGTATTTATTGAAATGCATTTTTCAAAGGCCTTATGTGCCTCGTCATATTTGCCTTGGTTGAAGTAAGTGTATCCAAATCTCAGGTGCACAATAGCGACATCTTCGTGATTTTCAGTCAAAATCTTCTCACGTATCTCAAGACACTCGTTCAGTTTCTTTATAGCATCTTCAAACTTGCCTGTGCCAGCCAGGGCGTAACCAGTCCAAAAAAGTACCTTGGCCTTTGTAAGCTGACTGTTATTGCTTTCAGATTGCTCAATTTGAGCAAGTTGGGAAAGCTCTGCCAATTCTTTAAATGCAGGCTCAAATTTTCTTTGGAAAATGTAGCACTCAGCAAGAGCAATACTCCACTCAATTTCTCTTTGGGATTTTATATCGCTACTGCTCTTTTTTCTTTCCTTGGCAATCTGGTTCTGTATAATCATCTCTGCTTCATCAAAAATAAACATTTCAAAGTACAGAGAAGGATCTAGACTGTCGCCACTTCTCTCCACCACTTTTTTAAAGAGGAAAGACTTGTAGTCGTTCTCCTCTTTTTTTGTAAACTGTAAATTCTTGGCTTCTAAACTGAGAATCTCCTTGGCTGTCTCCTCACGAACCTCTGGCTCGGTAGCAAGCAATCCTTTCACATATTTATATAACCCTGGATACTCCTCATTAAATTTGCCGTTCAAGTAAGTCATTAATTCACTCCTTTTGAGGGAGGAATGAACTAGTCGAAGAATTGTCACTCCGATAGAAAACAGATCTCCCAGATAAGGATTGTATTCCACTCTTCTCTGCTTGCTCACTAGTGCCTGAGCAAGCTCTGGCGCCATGAAATATGGAGTTCCAGCAATATTAAAACTTTTTGTTCCTTCCTCAGCGAGCCACGCACAACCCAAATCACTCAACTTCAATTTATTCTGGTTATTTGTTACGATAATGTTTTCAGGCTTCACATCTCTGTGGAAGATGCCCATGTTGTTCAACTTGTCGAGCTGTACCACAAGTTGGTAAAGGATTGAAAGAAGTTCTTCTTCTTTCCAAACTATACTATTCTGCAAACGGAATTGGTTATACTCATGCAATGTTCCGCTTCCAAGCTCCATCAAGAAAGAGCATACTCCTGTGTCATGTTCCACGTTAATACCAAAAATATTTAATAAACTGGTATCATGAGAGTCATGAACTTTCAAAAGATTGCGCATTTCAGTCCAGATAGTGTTTTGGAACTGCGACGCTTTCTCAAAATTCTGACGCTTTATTTCTTTTAGTGCGTAAAAGTTTCTTTCGTCTTTATCAAAAACACGAAAAACTTCTCCGAAAGCTCCCTTTCCCAAACTTTCAAGCTTAATCACTGCGCTAAATCTGACAACGTGGTATTTCTGCACTTTACCAAAAGACCCTTCAAGGTTGTCACTTTTTCTTGTGTTATTCAATTGAATTTGATTATTCTCGTCAAAACTCTCGGTTGCCTCTTGTGGAGGATTGGGAAGTTTATATTCGCTCTTATGCTCTTCCGAGTTGATAGACATCGTCCTATCATCTTCTAACAACCTCGCAAAATTCTTTCCAGCAAAGGGGGGTGATGAGTTGTCTAGACTGAAATTGTCTGCTGGTGGAGGAGGCACCTTCTCCTCTTCGTCTGCGTTTTCATTCCAAGTGTCCCCAAATGGCTCTGGTATCATTGGCAGCGAGGGGTCTCTAGCGCTTTGTTGGATCAGACTGTGTGTAAATGGAAGATTGGGGTGTTTATTTAATGTGCCATTTGTTGTCGAAAAAAGCCCAGACTGGTTTTTTGAAATCAAATCTTGGTGATTTGGATCACTTGAAGGAAGTACACTGTCCGTGACTGTCTCGTTTAGTGTGCTGTCGAAAAAGTTTGCTTGTGACTCATGTTCAGCAGGATCCATTATTGTTATTTGAGAGAAATAATTTTTAACTACTTTACCAAATGTGCAAATTCTTACAATAAAAAATATAAACAATTTCAAGCACAGCATCTTCTCAGAAAATTATATCTAACCCTAATTATTTGCTTCGTATATAGATGAGAAATTGAAAATTTTGGCATTATCCTTGTTATTCAAAATTCTAAACTCATATGATAGATATTATTACAATTTTTTAAAAGAATTTTTAAAAATCACTCCAATAAATTGCTAGATATAAATAAAAATTCGCCATTTATCATTTATCATTCCCCCATGTCCTATTCCGGTATTTCATTTTCTGATAACTTTTCTTCAATTTCTTTGATTTCTTGTTCACATCTTACAACACGAAAATCTGGTTGATCAAAATTTGATTTGAAAATTTTCAACGCTCCTTGGCTTTTTTCAAGGGCTTTTTCGAGATCTCCTTTGAACTTAAAAAGATCAGCCAACTCCATCATTTGACTGGCAATCATATAGTTCTCATTGTTGTATTTTAATTTCAAGATCTCCAAACTTTTCTCATAATTTTCTTCAGCTTTTTCAAAATCAAATAAATGCTTATAAGCCTTGCCAATATAACTATAAATAAGAGCAGTTTGGCCATCTTGCACTTTTTCATTTTGCAAACTCAATGCCTCATTGAGTTCTGAAAGGGCCTCCTGATATTTCCCACTCGCAATGTTGATTAAAGCAAGCTTTTCAAGGCACCTTGACAATATTTGCCATTCTCCTGGAAAATTTTGCTGACACAACATTCGAGCCTTGCTTAAATATTTAAGAGAGTTCTCAAACTCCTTCACCTCAAAGAGCACTGAACCGATCTTTAAATAACACAAAATGATGTCTTGGCTGGGCTCAAAAGTCTCAAGGTCCACTTCCTTCATCTTATGCAGATAAATTCGAGCATTATCAGGCTTTTTCAAAATATTATATAGCTGCACACATAGTGAATAATCAAATACTAACTGCACCATCTGAGTCTCTTCTTCAATCACATACCCTTCCTTTAAACTCAAAGATTCTTGGACATTCTCCAGAGCTTCACTATATTTGCCCTTCTTACATAAAAGGTTACTCAAAGCCAAATATGCTCCTGCTTTATTAAATATATCTTCTCTCTCATCTTCTTTATAAATCTCAAGACTTTTGGTGATAAAATTTTCTGCTTCATTGAGCATAAAATTCTCCTCATATGCTTTTCCAATTTCATTATACAGCTTTGCAAGTTGAAAACTATTTTCTCCACTGTATTTCTTTCTGATCGTCACACTTTTTTCAAAGTTTTTTGCAGCTTCTTCATGCTTCCCTGCTGCTAATTTGAGTTGTACTTTAGCAATATTTGTATATTGATCAGCAACATTTGGATGAATCTCGCCAAAATTTTTCACACTGAAATCTCGTGCCTTCACATAGATATCAAGACTCTCTTGGTATTTTCCCTCTTGCATCCAAATCTGTCCCAGCACTTTATAGTTATCAACAATGAATTGCGCCTGATTTTTCCCTGAGGTCTTTTGATAAATTTCTAATGACTTGGCAATTGCATTTATGGCCTCTACGCTCTTGTTATCTTTTTGAAAAGCCTCTGCAATATGATGATACAATAACCCGACCTGCACACTAGTCTCTCCAAATTTCTCTTTTTTTAGTTTCAGACTGTTACCAAGGTAATTAATAGCAGAACGGTGTTTCCCAAACTCGCTCATCATCAATCCCACTTGAGCAAAAACATTTGCCTTGATATCGATTGCTTCTTGCAAATCTTTGTGTGACAAGATCTTTTGAGCTTGCTTGAATGCTTGCTTATATTGTTTGTCAAGCATGTATCCTTCAAGCAAGGTCACTTCCCATTTAAGACTTTCTTTAGTTTCATTTTCGACCTCTCTTTCAAGCACAGTTATAGCATCTTTTACTTCATACATTTCAAAACAAAATGACGGTTGTAAATTACTGTCAAACCTTTTGAGCAGATTCAAGAATTTAAAGTGCTTGAAATCGACTTCCATATCCCTTTTTTCAATCTTTGTCCATTTACTGTAATCTGGCTCGCCTGCCACCATCTCTTCAGCCATCTGCTCTCTTTTTCCAACCAATTTTCGATCAACCAACCCTTTTACAGGCTCAAATAATGTTGGATAAAAATCTTTGAAGGTGTCATTTAAATACTCACTCCAATCTTCCTTTCGTAAAATATTCTCAACAATCTGCAGAATTGTAAACCCTGCAGAAAACAAATCCATCATCAGAGGCTCGTATTCCATCAACCTTGCTTTATTCTCAGTATTCTTTGCTTTCTGAATCTCCTCAGGGCTGATACTCACTGATGAACCAAAATCTGTCAGCTTTATCTGGTTCTCTTTGCTGCTGATGATAATCGTGCCTGGTCTGATATCTTTATGATAGATGTTGAGCTTCTTCAATTTCAAAATCTGATCAATTATATGCCATAATATATACTCAAGTTCGGGCTCTTTCCAATCAATCCTGTGAATCTCACGATATTCAATATATTCCTGCAGCGTCCCCTTGGAAAGCTCAGTGAGTACGTAGCAAATCTTTGCATCCTTACTGAGGTTAATCAGGTAAACTCCGAGTAAGGACTTGTCTGCTTCATCACAAATACTCAACAGAGGCCTAATTTCTTTATACACAGCGATTTCATATTCTCTCTGCGACTCGAAATTCTTCCTCTGAATCTCTTTTAATGTGTAAAACTCTTTCTCCTCACTGTCAAAAACCTTCCATATCTCTCCTTGGCTGCTTGCTTGTATTCTCTGAACCTTTTTCATATATTTCAGTCTCGCAGCATAATGGACCCAAGCACCTTCCAAATAAGGAGCAAGCAGTTTCTTTA
>PJUD01001064.1_pt1 | contig 10028 bp, 9 predicted proteins | sample 1512341 | NCBI WGS metagenome assembly PJUD01 (sample SAMN08177675, study PRJNA422409) | Feces metagenome, whole genome shotgun sequencing project. | isolation source: Chicken feces (3) enriched on wood chips: beechwood xylan treatment | host: Gallus gallus | place: USA: Madison | collected 2015-01-15 | reverse complement strand
TCATCATTAAATTTTGAGAAAGAATTTTTACATCAACTTCATAATGTCTAATAATGTCAACTGATTTTTACATCTATAATATAATATCTTTCGCTAATTATTTTATCCCGCAAAATTTAATCAATTTAAGAAAACAAAATATTTCTTAATGACTTAAAATTTTATTTAAAAGAAATTAATGAACTTTTATTTTAATGATTTTTGTTGAATGACGAATTAATTTTAGAAAAAATATGATATGAGGTTTTTCTCTGTATATGATGTAAATATCAAATTCTATTTTTTGAGGTATTTTCTTGAATTTAGGCATATTTTTCTTCAATCTCTGGAATCATCTCAGAAGAGAAATGCAAAAGAAAAATTTTCATAACTTTTTCCTGAAGGATAATCTTCTCCAAAAAAAAGAAATTGAAAATTCCTACAAAGAACTTGGTTTAAGGAAAACCTTAATTTTAAGGGTTTAAAAATGAAGAAGAGAAAGCTAGTAACTGAATTGAATTATACCGGTATTTCTTGTCTTAATCCGATTAAGGATAAAAAGAATTCTTCAGAAGTTGAAAATAATCTTTATCTTTCTTAAAATAGCTTGAGAAAGCGTTTTTCTAAAATTGGGAAGAAAAGAGAATCTCTACTCAAAGCTTTGAGTAGAAACACTGAAGATACTAAAGAAATTTGAGGGACTTGAAATAAATTCAACAAAATCTTTCTAATATCTTTGAGCAATATTTTTTTATTCAAAAAAATGTTCTAGTTCAACTCCAAAAAGGAAGAAGACTATATTTATCATCAGAAAAGATTGGCAAAAATCTAACTGGATTGAATTGAAGACAAGATAAATCCGAGTTGAGTGGGGTTTTCCTTAAATTAAACTCTGGTGAGATTTATAGACTATTGTATCAAAAAACTACGTAAATCCGAACAACGTAATTTACGTCCATAATATAGACTAATTTTTTTGTTGTCGTGTAATTTGACATTTTTTTTATTGACGAAAATCACCAGACTGAATGATTGATTCCGATAGTTATCCTCTTCCACAAGTTGACATTCCAATTAATAATCTCAAAATGCAGATGGATCTGAGTCCTCTTCAGCCAAATCAGGAAAACCATGATCATATGCCTAAAGTCGAGGCTGTTGCTCTTGATAAGGATGTTATGAAAAACCTGAGCAAGGCAATCAACCTGATTCAAAGGATTGATGCAAAACATGAGATTATTTTCGAACCCAAGTATCACAAAGAAGAAATGTCTCAAAAGTTTGTGAAGCTCATTAATGTCTTGAAAGCTCTTCAGCTCAACCTCGAGTTTTTTGAAGATGTTCTTAAAAGCTCAACTGAAGAAGAAATTCAGGACCTGATCAGAAGATACTCACCTGTCTCTGATGGTTTCAGAGCGGTCACAAAGAAAGAAAACATTTGCTTGGTATCCCTCAACCAAGCCTTTGAAAGTGCTATTTTCTTGGTGATTAAGCAAGCTGAAAGAGCCACTGATACATTTATTGTTGTCAAAGACGATGGTACAATTGTCATCAGTACCGATCTTGAAGAACTTGACCACGTTCAGATCGTCACATCAAAGATTGAAATCATTTTAGATTACTTGCCTTTTGCTGTATTGTTTAAAGAAGACAACATCTTTTGCCAAGGACAAGATTCAGAGACCTGGAGAAAAATTTATGAGGGGTCAGAAATCTTTGCTTTTCCCGATAAAGAAGGACTTCAAAATCAATGGAAGAAATTATATACAGTTCTCACAATTGCAAATGCAATGGTCTACAAGAGCACCCAGTCTAATATGGACAGCATCAAGGACAGATTCCTGACTGTGATGAGCGGCCTCTACTATGGAACCAATACCAAAGAAGCCTCTGCTAAATCCTCACTCTATCTTTGCGATCCCAAGATGGATTCGGCTTTCCAGGTTTGGAATTTCCCTGAGAAGAAATGGGTCAAGGAAATCAAAAAGATTGCACTCCCAATCATTGACTATGACAAGAAGCTTTACCTCCACCGTCTTTTCCCCGCCATCACCAGAGAAACCATCTTGAAGGAGTATGAAGAAAATAGTTCCAACACGATTTTGGAGAATAAATTTACTCCTCCAGACTTGGTCTCCAAAAAGGAAATCATTCTCGACTCAATCTTCACAAAGCAAGCTAACGCAGTCATTACCAGAATCATTTCTCCCAATCCCCTTGTGCTCAAGGGAATCAGCTCAGAAAAGGCGAGGGCCATGGCTATGAAGGCAATGAACAAAGTGAATGAGTTTTTGGACAGAAAAAAGTCCAAGTCAATTGAAAGTGCTGACGGAATTATCATTCACGTCCACGGCGGCGGTTTCGTCTCAGGATCATCGGCATCTCATCGTAGTTACTTGTATCGTTGGGCCAAAACTCTCAACAAAGTCATTTTCTCCATTGATTACAGACTCGCTCCTGATTTCCCCTACCCTGCAGGACTCGATGACATCTGGCAGGCTTATAATTGGATCATCAACTATGCCGAGCCTTTACTTGGTATCAAGACTGATAAGATCATTATGGCTGGAGACTCAGCAGGAGGTAATTTGGCGATGGCTGTGACTTTGAGAGCCATAAAAATGGGAATTAGAGTCCCTGACGGGTGCTTCCTGGCATATCCTGCTTTGAATATGTTCCCCAAGAACTTTTCTCCAAGTTACTGGCAATCTGTTGAAGATATGATGCTCCCCTGCAGTTTATTGAATCTCTGTATTGCAGCCTATATCCCTCAAGAATTTGTGCCACTCACTGATCCATTCTTAAGTCCTAGAGTTGCTAGTGATGAACTTTTAAAGAGACTTCCTCCAATTAGAATTGCTACTGGAAAGAACGATCCCTTACACGATGACAACTGGAAATTCCTCCACAGAATGCAAAATCTCAATAAAGATATCAGAATGCTTGTCTATGAAGGAATGCCACATGCCTTTTTATCCTTCGATAATATCGATGAATATGGAGTCATTATGGAGCATACTTATAAAGCACTCAACGAACTCTTTTCTCTTGCTGAACAAAAACAAAATATCATAAATCAAAATCAACAAGAAGAAGAGGTCGAAGTTCAAGCAGAAGGAGTAGAAGTTGGAGTGGGAGAAGAAAAAGTAGGAAAAATATAAAATAATATAATTTTTTAGTATTCAATTGATAATGTTTTTAAATTGCTTTAAATTATTATATCTTCTTTTACATGAAAAATAAATTCTGAAAAATAGTCTCAATGGGAGTGATTTTTCTTTAAATGTGACTGACTGATTTGTTTTTTTTTTATGCAATAATAAAGCCATAAAAGTCATCATTCTTTTTAATAGATGTATAAAATAAAATGTTCTCAGTGAAGTTGAGAAGATAGATATTGAAAATTATTTTCGAGGATTTCCTTTGAATTCTTTGCTGGGATCGAAAACCAAGGTTCTGACAAGAGGCAACATTAAAACATTGTTCCATTTCTTTTTGTAGGGTTCAGCAGGAGGCAAGTCACCTAAAATCATTTTATACTCTTGCTCTTGATGTAAAATTAATTTACCTTCAACTTTAATTTTTTTGTTCATTACCGGTTCAAAGTTGGCAAAATCACCTGACTTTTGTCTTCCTAGAGAGAAAGTGAATATATTTCAAAACACCGAGATTCTCACCACCATCTTGACCTCTTTTGACCTTTGATTTCTTTGTTGCAGAGTGAGGAGAATTTTTAAGATTTTCCGCTTCATTTGATTTAAAATTTTTGGCTCTGCCACTGGTTGATTCCCTGAGATATTCCTCAAAACCGTGCCTATAATTTTTAAAGATAGACTGGAAGGCTCTTACACGTATTGCTTCACATTTCCCTCACATTTGAGCCAGAACTTGCGATCTTTGTCACTTTTATTCTCCATGCATCTGTTGACATGCGAATTTTTTTCGTCACCCTTGAAGCTATGTGGGAAGCTCCATCCACAAATAAGACAGTTACTATAGTCTCTAGAAGATGATAGTCTATTCTTGGTTCCAGATTGAGCCTCATTGGCGGAGTTTCGTGTGGTCTTGCCATTATCACTTTTGCTGACTGACTTTTCAGCACTCTTTATGGTGTCATTTGAGCTTCCCAAAGAGGTAGGACTCAAAGAAAGTTCATTAGCATCTAATTTAGCAAAGCCAGCATTGATTTGCTTAAGTAACAAGACTTCCGCCTCTGTATTAATTGTGGGTGGTGTTGTGGAAATTTGCATTTGGATTTGTATAACGTATATAAATTATACTATTAACTTTAAAGATATATATATTGACACAAGAAGATGTTAAATATAATTTTATGAACAAGTACAATGTGGTGGTGTTGTTACCAAAAAACTTCTAACTAACTATTCTTTTTTAATGAGCCTCTAAGTCTTGTTTTTATAGTGGTCTCTTCATCTTTCTGAATACTCTTTGTTGCTTTCAAAGCTTTTTTCCCTATTGGTTTTGCTGGGAACAGTTTTTTGTCAATGGTTGGTTCATTGCGAGTCTTGATAGCGACGGGTTTTATGACTTTTTTCTTGATAACCTTTTTCTTGGTTGATGAACCTCCCTTTCTTGGAGTTGTTGATAGACTTGAAGCTTTCAAAGGAATTGTAACGTTTGAATATTCCTCTATTTTTCCTCCCAAACCTCCATCCTCTTCATCACTTTCGATGGTTATAGCGTGTTGTTCTCTTCCTGAACCTGAGCCTGGAAAATTCTTATTTGGAGTCTGATTGGATAAAGGAGGAATGTTTGCTTTAGGAGAATGGAATGTCTCCATTGGAGAAGCGAGTTTGTCAAAAAAGTAACCCTTTAAGCTTGCTAGCTCAAGAAGAACTCGATCATATTCAAGAAGCGACATTATTGGTTGGAATAATGGAAAACACAGAAATCAATAAAACTTTAATCCAAAGATTATTTATTTGTATTAATTGTTGAGTTTGCCAATGTTTCAGTTATTTTCACTTTTTTTGGGATCATAAATCTTATTACAAAGGAAGCCATAAAAATTGAAATGTTTTTTTCCCTTTTATATAATGATACAATCAATATTACTCAAACAATTTTGTTAATTATTTACATTTATGACTCGAAAAAAGAATTTTTCCTCAAAAATTTCCCTACCACCATGATTTAGTTGAATTCTTCTTGCATTTGATCAGTTGGTTGAGGTTGACCATTTTGATTGACGGTTTCAGTTTGTTGTTGATTATCTTGATTTTCTGGATTGGCTGCGGCATTTTCTTGAGCTTGAGGTTTTTCAACTTGTCCCAAATCGAGCCAATGGAAATATTGTTGATCGCAAATATCTCGAGCCACTTCTGGGAAAACCAAATACCTAATCACATACAATGAGATCACTAATTTTTATCCACTTTTTTACTGTCTGAATCGCTCTTTTTGAATAAGTTCTAAAATTTTGAGGCATTGAGGATATCTAATAAATTCAAAATGCTGGAAACCAAGGAATTTTACTGAATAAACTTTATATACTCAACTTCTCTGAAATAATCAAGATATTTGAGGTAGTTCAAGAAAGCTTGGTCTTGGAAATAATTTCTTTGAACCAAATCTAGAAAAAATTAAAGAGGGAGGCGGCACATGCTTGGATAAACATGAAATATAATAGGGATTTGCCAACATCTGAACAAACTCAAGGTCTTTCTGAAATCTGACATACATTTCAGAAACGTCCTTTTCCTTTTCTTTTTCGACTTCCATTAGCTGCGGGAAAAGATTTGATTCTTTTTTTTTAATTCAAAGTTCAATTAATAATTTTAATAAATTTGGAATCAAACTCTCAGGAAATTATCATAATAAGATGGTTCAAACAAAGATATTTATTATTCATATCAAATAGACTATCTATCAATTACTTAGATAAACTTTTTTCTTTGAGGTAAACAGAAGTTATAGAATGCACTATCAACGAATAATTTGCTTTCTTTCCAGCCGATCCATCCTTTTTCTTGGATGTTTTTCAAATTATCACTTCCAGTATAATGAGGATCCAAGATTAAAAACTTGATATCTCCTGTTTCCTCATTGTAGTCTATACCCAACAATGTATATGCCAAAACACCACCTCCAATCATGATTGGAGTACCTTCATTAAGGAAATGCTCCTTGAGCTCACGGGCTTTGCTTGGGATTTCTGCTCCACTACTGATAAACAAGATTTTGCTTTCAACATCGAGAAGTTTGTTCAAAACGAGACTGACTTCGAAAGCACCAATCCATTCTTTTGTGCCAACGAAATTAGCAGGCTTATCTCCGAGGTCAACCAATATTTTTTGAATTTCTGGGATGCTGGGAATTTTGAAGTCTGCCACCAGTCTTTGGACCTTGAACCAAGAAAGCACAGTCTGGAGAGATCTGTAGGCACATCCCCAGCCTTGATCATCGAATGAATCTTGCATGTAATGAGAGTAGATATAACTTCCGTAGATGATATATTTGGTACCACCAGCAACTCCTTGTGTATTCAAACCGATGTGAACATCTCTGAGCTTTCCTGAAGTGTCCAACTCGAGAGATTTTCTGGCGATATTGAGACTATCGCAAGCTCTCAACAATGGCTTATCAGTTGGGAAATGGAGCTTAGAGTGATAGAATTTTCTAGCTTGCACATTTTCTTCGTCATGTGCATTTCTAAGAGGGATAGTAACGCCAAGTCCAGTGAAGTTATTGATAAAGGTGGTGACTGATTTTCCAAAAGCTTGGTCTTTTTTGTCGAGTTGGGCCTTGATAACTCGCTTGACCTTTTGGTTGATGTATTTTCCAAAATCTTGAATTTGAGCTTGAAGATCGCCTTCGTACTTGAAGTAGCCCAAAAGTTCGAATTGATTAGAGAGGATAGTTTGCTTCTTTTCAATCAAGATGCCATTTGGATAGGTGTTGCTTGTAGGGGCTTTTGAGAAAAGAAGATTGGCTTCTTGAATGGGGATAAAACAGAGGAAGTTGTTGAATTCATCTTTGCCTTTTTTGGCTGATTGTTTCAAATTCTTTAAGCAATCTTTCAACTTGTCTTTGTTGTTTTCTATTCCTTCACCATCCAAACTGAAAAGGATTTCAGTGTTTCTAAAATTGAGAACTGCATCTTGAACTCCGTAATCTTGAGCTCCATCCAAGAAAGTGGATTGAGTCACAACAGGAATTGCCAAGGTTGTCAATATTCCAAAATACTGCTTAGAAAGCTCCAATAAAGCGGTTTCTTGCTTGTCATGGGAAACACTGAGAACTTTTGCTTCGCCATTTTCAACTCTCAAGCAGAGTAAATCATCATTACTGATGTCTTTGCCAGAGGTGGTATTTTTGACAAAAAGGAAGTTGACGGGCTTTTTGAAAGCAGCATTTTTTTCGAGTTCAAGAGAAATATTTTTGGCGATTTCTGTTTGTTGAGCTTGATCAATAGAATCAACAGCGAAAAGCAAGCCATTGCAAGCAACGTTAAAAGGAAGAATGTCGTTTGTTTCTTCAATTTCTTTAGTCAATGATTGTGTATTGACTGTGCCTGTTAAAAGACCATTCAAGCTTTTTGATACTCTGACGTAATTCAGAATGGCATTTGGGCTATCAGCAAATGATAAAGTCCATGCAACAGAGCTACTCAATTCATCACTCTCAGTATTTTGAACAAATGAAGAAAGAAGGTTGTATTTTAATAAAATATCTGCAGATTTTGATGCCATTTTTATCAAGATCGAATTATTTAATTCACAATTATATGTTATTTTGCGAAAATAAATTGAAATATTTTGGGTAAAATTAGTGAAAATATTTCAAAGAGAACAAGTAAATATATAATCAACTCTTTCTTTACTTTCATCATCTTCAGTGAAATTTTTGAAAATGTGGCAATGTGATCATAGTTTTTCATTGTTACAAATTCTCAAAAATAAGTAAAAAAATCATTTGAAGTTCAAGATTTGCTTTTGATGTTAGAACAAAATTTTTTTTAATTTTCAGCAAACCAGAAAATCAATACTTGATCCAAGGTTGAGCCATTTCTGATTTTTTTTCTAACAAATCAAAGATTTTTAAATTTTGAATTGAATTTTTTTTCTTTCTTGAAAATTTTTTCGAACCTCAAATGTTTTTATAAATTCAAAAAAATTCGATTTTGAACAGAAATGAGTTTTTCAGTTCAAATTATTGGAAAAAGAGCTCACCTAAGTTCTTTGGAATTTATTAAAAAGTTTGTGTCAAATTTAGGAAGAACTTGTTTTCTTCAAAAAATAATTGAATAATCTTTTTTGCAATTTGACTCAAATGTTTTTTCTTAAAAAACAAGAATTTTTCATGTTTCGTAATTTTCCTCAAATCTTTGTATCATGTAGAAAAATTGAGCCTTTTGATGCTTTTAAAATAATTCCTGAATTTTGCGAATCTTATTTGAACAAAATAAATTTTTCAGATGAAAATTACTGCTCCAGAGATCAATGGTGTTTCACTTCCAGAAAATTTAAAATGGATAACCCTGAATAACCACCCTTTTAAAGACTTGATTTCCAGAGAGATTTCAGCAATTGAAGAAGAGATTTCTCATATTGAGATCTTGAAAAAGACAATCATGAAAAAAAGAAAAGAAGAAGAAAAGGAATTGGCTGTAGTTTCATCAATGTTTCGAGCAACAGAATCGTCTCTCAGAGATCCTTCCTCAAAAAGGTTTGATTTGTTCAAAAGATTAAAGAAAGGCAAACCAGAAAAGAAGGACCACCATAGTCATGGAAAAAAGACAGGGAATAAAAAGACAAAAGCAAAAGATGAGGAAAGTGAAGAAGAAGGAGATGAAAGTAATGAAGATGAGCATGAAGAAGGTGAAGAGAATAAAAAAAGAAAATATGTTATTCTTGTGAAAAAATGCCAATGCTGTGGACTCGAAGTTAAAAGGCATCATTGTAAACATACAGTCTGTAGCAAACCTTGTTCAATTGAAGAAAAACAAGTTTCAAAGAAAAAAGCAAAATAAGACTCGCTGGTTGAAATTGAACATAAATAATAGGATCAATGAATAAATGAACTTGATTTCTTGGGTTTCATTCTGTATCAATGTTTTCTCCCCATCCAATACTAGTTTTAGAAATCTATTGTATTGATTTCATAAAGGATTTTTTTGGGTCTTATTTTCATATAATTCGTGATCATACATATGAATGAAAGTAAGAAAATAACTGATAATTTATGATGATGTTTGTCATAAAAAAACCTAACTTTTCAAGTTTCTCTAAAAGAAAGCTAAAACAATATTTTTGAGAGACATAAAAAAAAACTCTGATGAAGAGTCATAAAATCTAAACATAGAATATAAAAATAAAGTTTTATTAATCACTTTTGGTAATGGGAAATTGTCTTGGAGAGGCTCAACATCCAACAACGGATTCGAGGCAAGGAAGTTTCCATTTGAGAAGTGGAAGTGTGAATGTCAAGAAGAACTCTATTTCAGGAACGTCAACAGAATGCAAAGTTATAGTTTTGGGAGACAGTGCTGTCGGGAAAACAAGCATCGCGATGCGTTTTACTGAAAACCGATTTCCAGAAAGCCACGTTGTAACTCTAGGGGCTAAATTTGAGCAGCCAAGGATATCATTAAAGAATGGAGGCGCACTTAAAATCAATCTTTGGGATACATCAGGAGAAGAGAAGTTCAGAACTCTGCTTCCAATTTATTTTAGAAATATAAATGGTGCTCTATTAATCCCTTAAGCCCTCAAAAGAGTTTTTTCACTAAATTTATCTTTTGTTCATTTTTTCTCAAATTTCTTGTTAATGACCCCATTTCTCAATATTCAAAGATTCTCTACTTTTATTTACAAAACAAAATTATTTCTCTATTCGCGTCCAGAAACCAAAATTCCGAGGATATCAATATTGATGTATTCTGTCGTCAAGAGGTTAATATATGACATAAAAGATCGAAAAACCTTTGACAATCTCGAGTATTGGCTTGGTGTCTTGGATGGTTATGCGAAGAAAGAGAGCATAATTTTATATTTGGTTGGGAATAAAAAAGATATTCAAGATGTTGA
>PJUD01001063.1_pt1 | contig 10029 bp, 9 predicted proteins | sample 1512341 | NCBI WGS metagenome assembly PJUD01 (sample SAMN08177675, study PRJNA422409) | Feces metagenome, whole genome shotgun sequencing project. | isolation source: Chicken feces (3) enriched on wood chips: beechwood xylan treatment | host: Gallus gallus | place: USA: Madison | collected 2015-01-15 | reverse complement strand
GAACGAGGGCGGCCTGCGTCGCGAGGACTTCGGCGCGATTCAGATCCGCCCCGACTTCTCACTGGTCGAGCTGCCGGCCGATCTGCCGCGTGAGACGCTCAAGCGGCTCGAGAACACGCGCATCAGCGGCAAGCTGATCGAACTGAAGCCCGACCGCTTCGGCACCTCCGCCAAGCGCGAGGACCGTCCGCGCCGCCACTGAGTCTCGGACCCGGGCGCCGCATCCTCACGGAACCGGGCACTCCCGCGCGGGCTGGTGGAAGCCGATGACCGCCTCTGCGGGAGGCTGAACGTGCCGCGCTGCGCCCAGCGCCGCGACGGTGACCACGGGCACGTTCAACCAGATCGAGGTGCACTCGGCGATCCGCGTCGATCCGGCGTAGGTGAACACGGCGGTGAGCTCCTGCACGCCTCCGGGCGGGATCGCCAGCCCCGTGACGACGAGGTGCGCATCGAGCTCGCCGCCGTCGGCGCTCGGCACCCGCTCGTGGCCGTTCGGATTCACGAACACGTCGCTCAGCTCCAACCCGGCGTCCGCGCCGAACAGCAGCAGCGTGATCTGGTCGACGACGACGTCCGTCCAGCCCTCGTTGACGACGTGGAAGCGCAGGGCGCACTGCATCCCCGGGGTGAGGCTGACGAAGGGGACGTGGAACTGCTCGTCGAAGAACATGTCCTCGTCCTCGAAACCGGGCATCATCCCGACCTCGGCTCCGGCGCAGCGCAGCGGCGCCGCGTCGTAGACGACGCGCACGCCGTTCAGCGCCGTGGCCGACGCTCCCCACCAGGCGACGCCCGACACGAGGGCCACCAGGACGAGGATCCCGACCGCGAGGAGAGAGCGGCGCGTGACCGGTGTCGGCCGGCTCACGGGCACACGCGCACGCTGCGTCCGTCGAAACCGACGACGTCGCCGAGCTGCAGCTGACGTCCGCGCCGACGATCCACCTCGCCGTTCACGATCACGTGGCCGTCGATGATCGCCTCTTTCACGCTTCCCCCGGAGTCGAGGAACCCCGCGAATTTCAGGAACTGTCCGAGGCGAATGGCCTCACCGCCGATCGGGACGTCGTCGATCGGAGCCGGGTTCGTCATTCCCGAATGCTAGCGGAAGTCGACACACGAAAGCCCGCGGTGTTCCGCGGGCTTTCGTAGGTCACTGTCTCAACACAGTGTGCGCCCGAAGGGACTCGAACCCCTAACCTTCTGATCCGTAGACCGGGTCAGGGACTGTCTGATTTTCGGTGTTTCTGGGTCGGCCTGACCGAAAGGAACAGGCCGTGATGGACACGACCGAGATGATCGATCCTGTGACGGGAGAGATCATCGATGAGCAGCAGCTCGCGGAGCAGCTGCTGAAGCAAGCGAAGGAACAAGGTGTCGACCTGGTCGGCCCGGACGGGTTGCTGAACGGGCTCACGAAACGGGTGCTGGAGGCCGCGCTCGAGGCGGAGATGACCGAGCACCTCGGCCATGAGAAGCACCATCAAGCCGGGAGCGGGAACATTCGCAACGGCAGCAGATCGAAGACCGTGCTGACCGAAGTTGGTGCCGTCGACATCGACGTGCCCAGGGATCGGGACGGGTCGTTCGATCCGAAGATCGTGCGCAAACGGCAACGGCGGCTAACCGGGGTCGACGAGATCGTGCTCTCGCTCACCGCCCGAGGACTCACGACCGGTGAAGTCGCAGCGCACTTCGACGACGTATATGGCGCTTCAGTGAGCAAGGACACGATCAGCCGGATCACGGACAAGGTGATCGAGGAGATGACCGAGTGGCAGAACCGGCCGCTCGATCGTGTCTCTCCGGTCGTGTTCATCGATGCCCTGGTGGTGAAGGTCCGCGATGGGCAGGTGCGCAACAAGCCGTTCTATCTCGCCGTCGGCGTCACGGTGAACGGTGAAAGGGACATCCTCGGGATCTGGGCCGGCGATGGTGGTGAGGGTGCGAAGTTCTGGCTCGGCGTGCTGACGGAGATCAAGAACCGTGGCGCCGAGGATGTCTGCATCGTCGTCTGCGACGGTCTCAAGGGGCTGCCAGAGTCGATCAACACTGCGTGGCCGCTCGCGACCGTGCAGACCTGCATCATCCACCTGATCCGCAACACGTTCCGGTTCGCGTCCCGCCACTACTGGGAGGAGATGAGCAAGGACCTCCGCCCGGTCTATACCGCCCCGACCGAAGCGGCAGCTCGTGAGCGGTTCGAGGAGTTCGACGCGAAGTGGGGTGGGCAGTATCCCGCGATCAGCAAGCTCTGGCGAAGCGCCTGGTCCGAGTTCGTCCCGTTCCTGGACTGGGACGTCGAGATCCGACGGATCATCTGCAGCACGAACGCGATCGAATCACTCAACGCCCGATACCGTCGGGCCGTGAGGGCGCGCGGGCACTTCCCGAACGACGCCGCGGCGCTCAAGTGTCTCTACCTCGTGACCCGCTCACTTGACCCCACCGGTAGGGGCAGGGCACGCTGGGCGACGAGGTGGAAGCCAGCGCTGAACGCGTTCGCGATCGCCTTCGAAGGCCGGATCAACTAATGACCGCCGGCCCAGAAACACCGTTCATCGGACAGACCCGGTGGTGACCAGGCAGGCCGAGATGACCGGTCGGCCATGCCCGTCTCACCAAGCTCGAGGTAGCGCTGCGACCACTTCGCCGCGGTCGGCCACGAGACCCGGAAGTAGTCCGCCGCTGCGGCGACCCTCTACCCCTCGTCGGGCTGGGATCGGCACTTCAGCGCACCGGCCCAGGCGGGAACTCGACCAGGCGACGGATGCCCTCGAGCGCCGCGTCGACGCCTTGGCCTGGGTCACCCCCGGCATCCTGCGTCGCCCACCACATGACGGCGCTGGTCACCGCGGCGTGCAGCGCCGCCCCCGTCGCGATTGCAACGAGCGAGTCGACCGACTCGCCCCACCGATCCGCGACGAGCGTGGTCAGCTCGTCGCGCCAGCCGTCGAACGTGTCCGCGCGACGACTGCGCAGTTCGGGTGATCGCGCGATCAGCCGCAGCCGCGCCCGCATCGTGGCCAGATCCTCGGCGTTGCGATCGAGCACCGCTCGCACGACGCTCGCGACGGAGTCCAGCAGCGGCGCTCGGGTGGGGATCGCCCGGAGTCCTTCGCGCAGCACGTCGATCGACGTGTCGATGCCGCCCCAGACGATGTCGGCCTTCGCCGGGAAGTAGCGGTGCAGCGTCCGCGCGCTCACCTGGACGGCGGCCGCGAGGTCGGTCATCGTGACGTTCTCGTACCCACGGCGCTCGATCTCAGCGAGGAGATGCACGCGCATCGTCTCAGTGTCGCCCGACGGGGGACGACCGCCTTTCGCCGGAGCTGGCACCATACGTCCACCGTAGCCCTGTCTGATCGACTGGTTTTGACATAGGCTGTCATAACCTGTTCACCGACATGGAGGTCGTCATGCCCTTTCCCTTCTCCGACGTTTCCGACCGATCGCTCGCCGATCTGCTCTCCCTGCGAGGAAGGCCGGCGGTCGTCACCGGGGGAGCACAGGGCCTCGGTCTCGCCATCGCCCGCCGACTCGCCGAAGCCGGCGCCTCCGTCGCGATCGCCGATGTGAACGTGGCGGCCGCAGAAGCCACGGCAGCCGAGATCGCCGCCGACTTCGACGTCACCGCGCTCGGCCTCGCCATGGACGTCACTGACGAGCAGTCCGTCGCCGCCGGGATCGACGCCGTCATCGAGGCGCTCGGCGGACTGTCCATCTGGGTCAACAATGCGGGGATCTTCCCGTCGGCACCGGCCCACCAGATGCCCATCGAGGCGTGGGACCGGGTGTTCGCCGTGAACACCCGCGGCGCCTTCATCGGATCGCGCGAGGCGGCCAAGCGGATGGGGCCCGACGGCGGCGTCATCATCAACGTCGTCTCCACCGCCGGCTTCCAAGCGCCCTCCCCTGGCCTGGCTGCTTACGTAAGCTCGAAGCACGCCGTGCGCGGCATGACCAAGGCCATGGCGCTGGACTTCGCCCCGCTCGGCATCCGCGTGCTCGGCGTCGCCCCCAGCTACGTGCCCACCGAGGGCAATATCGCGATGGCCCGCGCCATGATGGAGCAGGCGGCCGCGGCCGGCATCGAGATCCCGCCGATGGATGTCATGGCCCAGAGCCTCATCGGACGCCTCGGCACCCCTGACGACATCGCCCGCGTCGCCCTTTTCGCGGCGAGCGACCTCGCGACGATCATGACCGGCAGCGTCCTGCTCGCGGATGCCGGCGAGACCATCTGACGCTGACCACGACGCACGACAGCGGCGGTGGCCTCCGGAGATCCGGAGGCCACCGCCGCTCGGCGTCGGGCCAGGCGTCAGTCCAACAGCGCGCCCATGCGCTTGGCGATCATGGTCGTCGCGGTCTTCGGGCTCAGCCGGGAGATCCGATCCATCGTCGCGGCGTCGCCGCCGATCGTTGCACGGAACCTGCCCTTCTCGATCGATTCCACAATCACCCGCGCCGCCTCCACCGGAGTCGTCGTCTTGTACGCGGGAGCGTCTGCCGAGGCGTCACCGAGCGCGACACCCGAGTTGGCGGCGATCTCCGTACCGATGGCCCCGGGAAAGATGACGGTCACGGCGACGTTCGTATCGATGAGTTCGGCGTACAGCGCCTCAGTGAGCACCTTGACCGCGGCCTTCGAGGCGCCGTACACGGCCTGCCCGGGCACCGGAGCGTAGGCGCCCATGCTGGAAACGTTGACGAGACTGGCCTCCGGGCGGGCCAGAAGTACGGGCAAGAAGGCCTTGACCATGTTCATGGTGCCCCAGAAGTTGACGTTCATGACCTTCTCAATCTCGGAGAACGGCAGGTCGACGACCTTGACGAATTTCTGGATCACCCCCGCGATGTTCACGACCGCGTCGATGCGTCCGTGCACCGACTCGATTGCCGCGGGCAGCGCGTCGACGGCCTCGCGGTCGGTGATGTTGACGACATAGGCGGAGAACCTCTCCTCCGCGGCCCCGAGCCGAGCGGTCTCCGCAAGACCCTTCTCATTCAGATCGACACCGGCGACCAACGCCCCCTGGTCGAGGAGCTTCAGCGAAACCTGCCGGCCGATGCCGTTGCCGGCACCCGTCACGACGAAGACCTTGCCTGCGATTCTCATACGTTCTCTCTCCGTTCGTTGTGAATGTCGCGGGCTATGCCGTGATGCGTCCGCGCACGATGTCCATGGTTCGGGCGATGCGCAGGGTGTCGTGCCTGTCGTGCCACGGGTGCTCGCGGAGCCCGTCGTCCAGCGCCGACACGACCGCGGCGAGCATGGGCCCGTACCCGTTGCCCACGCGCGGGTGCTCGACGATCTCGGGGTCACCGAAGATGCGACCGGCAGACCCCGCGTGCACGCGGGCGCGGGTTCCCGCCCAGAACATCGGATCGATCGTCACCCATCCGCGATCGCCGCTGATCGTCGCCGAGAGGTCGAGAAACTCGGTGCCCGACCAGGCGAGCTGGGCGAAGCCGGTTGCGGCCTCGAGCGTCGCGTGCCCGCGGACGTCCACGCCGTCCAAGAACGATCCCTCGGCGTGGATCGCGGTGGGCTCCCCCAGGAACCAGTGGGCGAGAGTGAGGGGGTAGATGCCCCGATCGAGGAGGATGCTGCCGCCCTGCGCAGGCGTGAGCTTGTCTCCGCGCGCCTGGAAAGGCGTTCCGAACGAGGCCCGCACGCTGTGCACGTCGCCCAGCAGTCCGGAGCGGATGCGGTCGATGATCTCGACGTGCAGCGGATTGAACCGCATCCACATCGCCTCCATCGCGAAGCGCCCTGCTTCGCGCGCCGCGTCGAAGATGCGCGCCACGTCGGCTTCGCTGGTCGCGATCGGCTTCTCCACGAGGACGTGCTTGCCCGCCCGCAGCGCCTCGACGGCGATGTCGGCGTGAGTGGTGGCCGGTGTCGCGATATAGACCACATCGACGTCGTCCCGCGCCCAGAGCGCGTCGCGCGACGACGTCGAGAAGGCGATACCGTGCTCGTCCGCGAACGCGCGGGCGCGCTGTTCGGTCCTGCCCCATACCCCAGAGACCGCCCCCGGGACGACCTGCAGCAGGTCGGAAACGAGTCTTCCTGATATGTCGCCAGTACCGACGATTCCCCACCTGTGCATCGTTGCCTCCGATTGGTCGACGTCGGTGTCAGACCACTTCTGGCAACCGGTTGTCAACATCGATGATACGTGCTGTACTGGTTTCGCGACAACTGACGTCGCCGCCTGACAAAGGAGTTCAGCCCATGACTGCGCCCACGACCACGGCCGCCGTGCCCACCGCGCGGCTGCCGTTCGGCAAACTCGTCGCGTGGGCGGGAGCGGGCCTCTCCGCCGCCGCGAACTTCATCATCCTGGGCTACGTCGCCATCTACTGCACCGACACCCTCGCCCTCTCCCCCGCCATCGTCGGCGTACTGCTGCTCGTGAGCAATCTGGCGAACGCCGTGCTCGCCCCCGTCGCGGCGTACATCGTCGACCGCAGCCCGGAGACGCGCTGGGGCAAGGCGCGACCCTACGAGTTCGCCATCCTCGGCATCTGGGTCACGACGTGGATGCTGTTCTCCACGCCCGCCTCCTTCGGCGAGACGGGCCGGATCATCTGGGTCTTCGTCACCTTCATCACCATCCAGGCCGTTTTCCGCACGCTCCTGGACGCCAACGACAATCTCTATCTCGCCCGCGCGTTCTACGGCCGCCGCGTGTACGCCAAGGTCACGACGCGATCGGGCATCGTGACCTCACTCGGCGCCATCGCCGTGACGGTGACGTTGCCCATGGTGCTCAACGCCGCCGGCAAGTCACCGGAGGGGTGGTCAACTGCCATCGGCTGGTTCGCGCTCGTGCTCGCCGTCATCGGCATGTCGCGGTTCATCTTCGTCAAGGAAACCCATCTGACAGCTGACGCGGCATCGCCCCCGGTGCGCGTGCGCGACATCCTCCACGCGCTCAAGGGCAACAAGTGGATCCTCGCGATCGCCGGCCTGCAGCTGTTCGCCTCCGCGATCAATGGCGCGGGTGCCGGCGCGTACTACTTCCGTTACATCGTGGGCGACCTCGGCATGCAGTCGATCGTTCTCGGAGCGGGCATCATGATCCTCCCGAGCATCATCTTCCTGCCCGTCATCATGAAGCGGTTTGCGATCTCGCAGATCATCATGGTCGGTGCGATCGCCGGCATGATCGGCTGCGTTATCAACGCCTTCGCGGGTGCCAGCATCCCGATCCTGATCGTGGGAGGCCTCTTCACCGGCCTCGCGCTCCTACCCGTCAGCTATCTCGCGGCCGTCATCATCCTCGACCTGTGCTCGTACAACGAGTGGAAGGGTAACCGACGCCTCGAGAGCACCCTCGGCGCGATCGTCGGTATCTTCACGAAGATCGGTGCAGGCTTAGCGGGCGCGTTCGTCGGCCTGGCGCTCACGCTGTCGGGATACGACGGTACGGTCCAGAATCAGTCCCCCGCCACCAACGCCACCATTGTCGCCCTCTACTCGTGGTTCCCGCTCGTGCTCTTCGTGGGAGTCTTCATCGCGATGCTCGTGTACGGCCGCTTCGACCGACTCATCCTTCCGGCCGTTCAGGCCGAACTCGATGCGCGCGGAGAGGTCGGCGAGGATGCGGAGGCCGATCTCGTCGCGACGCCCCCGGTCATCGTGGGCGGACCGACGGGAATCGACCCCCAGTCGGCGATCGAGATGCTCGAAGCCGAACGACTCGACGACGCGGCCGACGCACGTCGTCGCGATCGGAGCGACAGTTGACATGAGCGTGCCCCGCACTGACCGCCCCTATCTCCGCGCCGGCGCGACAGCTCTGGTCGCCGGAGCCAGCGCAGGACTCGGCGTGGAGTTCGCCTCCCAACTCGCCGAGCGCGGCCTCGACGTCGTGCTGGTGGCCCGGCGCAAGGGGCGTCTGGACGCCCTGTCTGACAGACTGCGGGAGACGACGCGCGCACCGTCACCGCCATCCCCGCCGATCTTTCCACCCCGGATGCCGCCGAGGAGCTGGTCGCCGAGCTGACGCGGCAGGGCGTCACGGTCGAGGTACTCGTCAACAACGCCGGGCTCGGCACCGTGGGCGACGTGCTCGACACCGACCCCGCGGCAATCTCCGAGGTCCTCCAGGTCAACGTCGCGGCCCCGTCATCGCGGCACTGCACGGCGCTCGCATCCGTGTTCCCGACTACGTCGCCGTCATCGACATCGACGATCATCCCCTCGGCGCGTTCGCTGTCCCCTCGCTGACGACCGTCATCCACGGGCCGTCCGAGATTACCGTAATGGAATCCGTCGTCGAGCACCTCGTGAACGGGACGCCTCTTCCGTCGGCGCGCCCCGAGGACGCACCCGCGCTCGTCGTCGAGCGCGTCCCGGCCTGACCTCTGGGGTTGGCCGCGGCGCGCTCAGGCCTTCCGGCGCCGCACAGGCTTCAGGCGAATCTCACCGTGACTGCGGCATCGCCGTGACTCTTACTCGATGCGATGACGCGAACGGGTCCGGCCGTGCCGGTCGAGCGGATGATTGCGAGCGCTCGACCTCGACTCGTGCGATGCACGTCGGTCGTGTACGACTCCTCGTTCCGGGACGCACCGCTGCCGAAGCCCGCCAGGACGCCGGGCCCCTCGGTCCGGATCGTCACGGAGTCGTCGTCGAGCATCTCGACGACGCCGTCGGCATCGCGCAGCTCGACGTGCACGAAGGCGAGGTCCTGTCCATCGGCGTCCAGGACCGCGCCATCGCTTTCGACGCGCAGGGCGAGTGCGGCAGGTTGAGCGGAGCGGAGCACAGACTCTCCCGCCAGTTGGCCGTTCCGCCATCCCCGAGCGATGATCTCGCCGGGAGCGTAGGGAGCCGTGAACCTCGCGACATAACCCGCGCGCTTGCCCCCGCGTCGTCGCCCGATGACCTGGCCGTTGATGATGAGCTCCACCTCATCGTCTCCGGAGTACACCTCGATCTCGGCGCGTTTCCCGTCCGCCCCCTTCCACGCCCAACTCGGCACTGCGTCGGAACTGCGCCACGCTGTCCGCCACACCTTTTGACCTGACCGATCGAGGGGGCGGACTGCGATCGCGGGGGCGTCGAGGAGACCCCACACCGCACGCGCCAGCAGCGTCGGGACACCGGGATGACCTGTGATGTCGATGGCCCCCGTGCCTGCGGTGATCTGCGGATAGGGCTTCGTGAGCGCGACCGGCTCGGGGCCATGGGCCCAGTCCCCGAGACCCGCTTCACCCAGATAGTCCCAGCCCGTCCACATGAAGTCGCCGATAACCCCGGGGAGAGCCTCGACCAACGGCCAGATCCGGGCGATGTCGCCCGGCATCGACTCGGAACCGTAGACGACTCGGGCCTCGTGCCGCCGCGCATCCCCGCGATAGCGGGACCATGCATAGTTGTAGCCAGCGATGTCCACCGTTGCGAGGACGTCGCGGCTTGCGGCATCGGCCGCGGGGAGTCGGGAGATGATCCCGGTGATCGCCCCGATCCGGTTCGAGATGACGTTCACTACTGTGCTCGTGACGGCCGAATTGCGTTTGGCAGGCTTTGCCTTCGCTTCGGTCGGGCTTTCCCGGGCGAAGACTGAGGTGCCGCGCCGCGCAAGCACGTTGAGCAGGAAGTTCACCGCGAGTGTCGTCGGACGCGTCGGGTCGAGTTCCTGCGCCATGTCGGCGATGCGCTTCGAGGCGTTCACCCCCGCGGGAGTCGCGCTCTCGGCGATCTCGTTGCCTATCGAGTACATGATGACGCTCGCGTGATTGCGGTCCTTCGCGATCATCGAGCGCAGATCGTCGGGCCAGACCTCCTCGAATCGAGGGGCGGCGTCAGCGGCCGTCTTCGGCGTGAACCAGACGTCTGCGAGCTCATCGATGACATACAGCCCGACTTCATCACATGCGTCGAGCATGTCCCGTGACAGGGGGTTGTGCGAGCTCCGGACGGCGTTGAATCCGTTCGCCTTGAGGATACGTGCGCGTCGGAACTCGAACGCTCGATAGGTCGCTGCGCCGAGGATGCCGCTGTCG
>PJUD01001060.1_pt1 | contig 10045 bp, 11 predicted proteins | sample 1512341 | NCBI WGS metagenome assembly PJUD01 (sample SAMN08177675, study PRJNA422409) | Feces metagenome, whole genome shotgun sequencing project. | isolation source: Chicken feces (3) enriched on wood chips: beechwood xylan treatment | host: Gallus gallus | place: USA: Madison | collected 2015-01-15 | reverse complement strand
TTTTTTTCAATTACAAAATTATTTCTGGAATAGTTTTGGTTTTTTTATCTGAATTTTTTTGTTGAGAAAATTCTTTCTTATCAAAGATCAAAAAATGAGTCGAGTCTAGGAAGAAATGAGCATTCAAGGAAGCTCATTTTTGTCATTAGTGTACTTTTGAAAAAGTTGATTTTTTTTTCAGAGAAAAATTTTTTCGATTTCTTTTGGAAAAAATCCTGTCACTCCAAAAGAAGAAAAACATGGGAAAAAAATTCTTGAAAATCTATTACAGGATGACAAGAAAAGAAAAAATATTTAACGATGAAAAAACTCAGCAAAGAAAAAAAAAATTGCAAAAGATTTTTCAAGAGAATTTTTCAACAATCTATCTATCTCTCAGATCTTCTCTTGGAAAAATTTTTGGTAATTTTTTTTCTCATTTTCTCAAAAAAATTTCTCAAACACAAAAAAGTCCTCAAGCATCGAGAAGAATACCCCATCTCGAATATCAAGGAGAAACATCAAAGAAAATCACATTTAGAGAGATATTAACCTAAATAATATTGGATATAACTTTTCTCTTTTGTATAATTGGTAAATCGTTATAGTTTTATTTAATCTTAAACTCTTTTACTACATACATGGAAGCTGAGATCGGTGGTGTTAAGCCAAATTTCCGTCAAGCAGGAAAACAATTACCCGGAAAGCTGGTTCGTGGTTTCATTCAAGATCCTATGAGCAAAACTACAAGTGCTTCCATTCCTTATAAATTTGAAACTATCCTCTATAAAAACAACAATCCTAGAGGTTTCGGTGCTTCCGCTCAAAGAGGCATTCGTGGCGAAGATCTTACTCCTGGTCCTGGCAGTTACGATGCCCAAAAAACTAAACCTGCAGAATCAACCGCTTCATTCTCAAAGAAAGGCTACGGCAATGGATTCGTCTCTCAGACAACTAGATTATTGTATAGAGGCTACGTAAATACCGGCCCTGGACCTGGAGCATATACTTGCGTTGAAAATCCTTTCACCGTTACACATGTTGATAAGAGAAAGGATCCTAAAGAGGAACCCCAGAAGTCAAAAACCCCTGCAGTTGATTTACCTGGCCCTGGATTTTATAATCCTGAGAGATCTAAAACTTCCACTTTGCCACATAATAGAGCTGTGGCTGCTGTGTTCAAATCTAATACCAACAGATATCGATTGACTTCTTCAAATCCTGTTCCTCCTCCAGGCGCTTATGAAATTGATAGAGCATTATCCGAGAAAAAACCTTTCAAACATTATTTAGGCTCATCCAATTTCATGTTGCCAACCACTAAAAAGATGAATAAAGAAGTCGAAAATAAAATGGTCGTCAATGAATTATTGGGTAAATCTGAAGAAGTTGAAAAACTTCCTCCTGGTCCTGGACATTATTTCAAGGCTGACAAAGATGATGAAATCATGCTCTTTAACCAAAAGATTCAGGATAAGAATAGTTCTAATTTCATGGTCGGAAATGTCTCGAGATTTGGTGAGGTGCTTCAAAAGAAGGTCAAGAGAGTTGAATATCCTGGCCCAGGAACTTATATTGCGCCCAGTGCCGAACCTCAAGAAAAGACTTTGGTTTCTGGTGCTGTCTTCATGTCTGAAACTGCTAGAAAACCATTCAAGGATATGAGAAACTTTGTTGGACCTACCAAGTATAATCCTGAATTGTTACCCAAGAAATCCTATCACTTGAATATTAATAAAGCTTGGGTCTAATGTATCGTTTATAATTTTTCTTTCATAAATGGTATTTTTTTCGAATGTTTTTTTTTTGTGTGATTTGTTTGTTATGTATGATGGAATAAATTCCCTCTCTCCTTATTTTTCTTCTCCCCTAACCCCAAAAATTGAAAGATCAACAATTAAATTTTCAGATTTGTTATTATAAAAAATTTTCTCAACATTTATAACAAGAACACTGTGAAGATTACACTAATTATTACAAGTAAAATAGAATTTGTTTTCAACAATCCAGCGCTATTTCTTGAGCTTGGAGGGATTCTACCCCATATAGAGCTACCAGGAGTCATGTCATAGCAGACAGGTTCAATGGTTTGATTAGAGGCGAGATTCAGCAAGAAATTATCGTCATATTGAGTCTTTGTATTTATTTTATGACCCAGTAACGTACAGAATCTTTTATAATCTGTTGTGATCTCTTGCAATTTTGAGCAGAATAAAGTGTCTCTTTTGCATGGGACTAATCTGTCTGGATGATTTGTGTCATAAGAGAATAAATCAAATCGGCAGCTTTGGTACAACCTTTCACAAGTGTTATCACACAATCCTTGTCGGATCCCTTGTCCCTGAAATTTTGGTTAGTAAAATTAACAACCCCATAATAAAATTTTACGATATCTCCATCACAATCATAGCAAAATAATGTTGAAAGTGCATCATGACAAACTCCTGAAATCTCACCGCCAACAAAAGTTCTCACCCATCTTCGAATTTTTAGTATAAAAAAATTATTCTAGAATCATTACTTCAGTTCCAATTCCTGGAAGTTAAAGGTATTGCAGCATGATCTATGCGCGTATTTCTCACAGAAAAGGGCTCTTGGAGTACTGTCAATATTCTCATATCCATATTTCATATCTATCAAAAGGGAGAGTTTATCATCTGTCTCCATAGAATAATTACTAAATAAAGGGGAAGTTTTTTGGCATTTTTGGCCTAAAAGGACCTGGTTTATCATGTAAGGGGTTGTTTGAGCATGAATGCAAACGGTAGTTAAAGCAAAACACAATAGCAATAAAAATTTAAACATTTTGTTAGTTTTTTTTTAAAATACATAAACACGATATACACTCCATTCTCTTCAACAATAATTTTAACAAATTTTCTCCCAAGCTAATCCAAATCCTTCTGATAATTTCAAAAGTTGACTTCTATTTCTCTCATTCTCCATTTGTTTCTTATTTTTAGCGTTTTATGACGCGGAATTCTTTGGATACAGGAAAAAATCAAGATACAAACAATTTAAAAAACACTTCTATAATTTATACTTATTTTAATTCTTAAAAATCTTCAAACTTAAACAGCCGTAATGGACAAGTTAAAGGAAGCTGCTCGTCAAGCCGCCGACAAATTGTAACATATTCTCATTTCCAACCAACTAACTCTCTTCAGAAAGGAAAAGGTGGAAGAAAAAATGGCCAAAAACCCTTTGGAAAAGGCTCTTAATGAAGCCACTTCTGATGTCAACTGGAATGCTTCTAATAAGGTCCTTCAAGAAATCGCTGATCACACATATAGCTTGTACATTTCTCTTATTGACCATATTCTAATCCTCTCGCAGTGGTGACTTCACTGAAGTTATGAAGCATATTTGGAAGAGATTGAGCTCTGAAAGAAAGAACTGGAGAAGAATCTTAAAGGTAGTTTGACCGAAAAAACTCGTTTGTAACTTGGAAATAGACTCTCTCTTTGATCGAATATTTAATCAAAAACGGTTCTCCCAGATGCATCCAAGAGTTTAGAGATGAAATCTACCAAATTAGAACCCTCCAAGATTTCTCCCATTACGAAGATGGTCAAGATAGAGGTGCTGCTAGTAAGTATTCTAGTATAAATGTCGTATTAAATCGGTTTTCTAGTCAGAGAAGTCTCTAAAAGAGTTGTCACCCTTTTGAATGATGAACAAAAAATCGATGAAGAACGTAAAAAATCTCAAGAACTTAGAGAAAGACTTGGTGGTGGTAAGAAATATTAGATTTAACATTTATCCCATCCTTCCCTTTAATAGAAATGAAAGCTTATGGATCAGGAGGATCAAGTTATGGAGGAACAGGAAGTGGATCATATGGATCATGTAACGCATAAAAATTTAAATCAAAAAGTCATAGTTTTTTTTTTAGCAAGCCGTTATGAAGGAGGAAATTCCAACAAGGGATTCGGATCTGGTTCTGGATTTGGTGGCCAATCTAAATATGCTGGTGGTGGATCTACTACTGGTTTTGGCTCAGAAACTTCTAAAGGATTTGGTAGTGATAGTCATTATGATGATACCCGTAAAGCTGGTAAATGGAGAGTTGAAAAAACTGATGAACCCTCCAAGCCTTCAGAATCTGAAGTAAATAAAAAGCCCCCGACATTATATATTAATTCTCTTTCTCAAAGGGAGGATATACTACTAAAACTGGAACCAAGTATGAATCTCCTACCCAAGAAAAGCCTGCTGAAAAACCTGCTGAAAAGAGAGCTGCTCCTTTGATTGCTGGACCTGGTGGAAACAAAACTTTACAACCTCCTAAGGGCAGTAAAGTTGTCCAACAAACTCAACCTCAACAAGACTTGCTTGGAGGAGATGATCTTCTCTCTGGTGGTGGAAATGCCGCTCCTGCTAACAATCACACCGCTGGCAATGCTGATCTATTTGGCTGGGACCAACCTCAAACACAACCTGCTCCTACCACCAATCAAGGAGGATGTAAGAGATTTTTCGAGAAAATTCCATATCTAACTGATTTCTAGGGAACTGGGCTGAACCCACTGGCAACCAAACTCAACCTCAAACCCAAGCTAAGCCTCAAACTCAAGCCCAACCACAAGCTAATGCTTCACCATTCGATTGGGGTCAACCTACTCAAAATACCGCTCAAACCACTCAACCTCAACCAACTGCCAATAATATCTCAAACCTTTACCAACAACAAAACCAAAACCAAAACCAAAATCAATTTGGATCTTGGAATAATCAACAACAAAATGTCAACAATCTCAGTAACCAACTTGGTGGCCTTAACTTTGGTGGAAACACTCAAAACCAAGGCGGTTGGGGAGGACAACAACAACAATCTGCTCCTGCTCAACAAGGTGGTTTCCAATGGGGTCAACATGCTCAATCTCAATCTACTTCTGCACCTAGTAATAACTTGAACGCTCAACCTCAAAAACAAAATGACGGCTTTGATGACTTCCAATCCGCTAAATCCACTGGTCCTGCTGGAACTGGAAACGTACTGTTAATCTATTAATCCCAATCTTAATATCTTTTAGGATTATAAGAATTATTCAAATGCAGAAAAGAGTATTATTGATTTGAGTGATCTTGCATCAGAAGCCAATAAAAAGAAGGAAACCAAGGGCAAAATCGAGGCTATCAAGAATTCCAACGAAGGATTCTTGTATTCAAGCGAAGCAGATCTTGATAACTTCTTTATTGCTCCTCAAGGTGGAAATATGGGCATGAATATGCAAGGAGGCTTTAATCAAGGAGGCATGAACATGAATATGGGCATGAACCAAGGAATGAGACCTCAACAAGGAGGCATGTATCCTAACCAAATGGGAGGCATGAATATGGGCATGCAACAACAACAAATGGGAATGCAAGGAAACTTCTATGGCAACCAACAAGGTTTTAACCCTATGATGGGAAATCAAGGAGGCTTTGGAAGTAAACCAAAAGAATGATTGAATTTTTTGTTAATAAAATTTTTTTAGATCCCCAAATGAACCAAAACCAAATGGGAGGCATGAATAATGGATTCAGATTCTAAATAAATACATTCATTCGTAAAAATTAAAATTCATTCAATATTTTCAGCTACAACTTGTCCTAATTGATTGAACTTGTTTTTTTATAAACCCCTTGTAATGCATCATCGATTATCTATAGGTTGGTTGTATTGAAGTATTCAACTACAGGTCCCTAAAATTTTCTATTATATACTTAATTTTGAACTCTCTCTCAGAAAAAAAGATACACAATCATATCTTATATCGAATCTTACCCCCTTCTTTCAAACTGAAATTTACCCGCTTCAGTTTGTTAATCATCTTCTCTTCACTCATTCATAATAGCTTATATTTAGTGGGAACTGGTCGTGATGAAAAATTTCCGTACGAGAAATTCATTCCTATTTTTATTTTTCCAAGTAGTCCCTCTCATCATGGATTCAAGATACTTTTCTTGCTTAAAAAATTTTTCTCTTATGAATTTTTATTTTTCTCATGGAACCCAATCCAACAAGACTTGCTGCATTGTGATTCTTGATATTCTGAGGATGAAATGTTTCCTCAAATTTCATCATCGGATGAAGTCAAAAAAAGAGCAAGTAATTCTATGATGGCGCGAATTAGTTTTTTTTGTAAAGACTAAAAAAAGTTAAGTCTAAGTATGAAAAGCGCGTAGTCGTAAAAGTACTAAATCTAGCTCTTTCTGCTTTTCAAAATTATTAATTAAAAACAAAAGTACTTCAACGATTTCCATGTCTCGGTACCCTTTCTTCCCTATTTTCTCTTAATTCTTAGACTGATCTCACATAAACCAACATATGGTAACCAATATATTCGAACCAGTCCTGGTAGAGACCCAATCTCTCCAAAACGTAACTAATCATAATAAATTCTCTATTCTAAGCAATCTTTTACAGGCTCAACCAACAGGCTCTTGATTAATAAAACTTCAAGAATTGGAACAGACGCTTCTGAGTATAACGATAGACAAAGTCTTAGTCAATATAACACTCGACCAAATACTTCTCATCAGATGGAAAGAAATGATTCTGGAGAAAATGATTTGTATGATGTGCATCAAGATGGCCCAAGATTGAGGGATTTATGTGCATCAGATAAAAAGAAAGTTGGAGAATTGATGAAGAAATTAGCAGCTGAAAAAGAAGAAAAACAAGTTTTACAACAACAGATGCTTAATAAAGACAAAAATTACGAGAAAACAATCTCACAATTGAAAAAAGAGAGCCAAGATTATTTCAAAGGGTCTCTTGAACTTCAAGAAGACTTGAAATCCTCATTAAATCTTCTCAAGAGTGTTGGAGTAAAAATTTCGAATTTTAAATTTTGACTGATTTGATGAATAATAGAACTTGAGCACCAAAGAAAGACAACAAAAATTATTCTCTAGCGCGATTTCCAATAAAGATCAATCTTCTCGCTCTTATAATTACAGAGACAATCCTCTCATTTCTCAAAAGGAAAACTTCTTCCAAAACAGCAATTACAGCAGCCCTGGTGGTGGTCTCACCTCCTATTATAAAGACAAAGGTGGAATTAGTATGACAACTTTACCAACTCAAACTGCCAACAAAAAGAGATTTTTGGAATTAGAAGCTGAACTTGATCTTCTTGAGAGAAAAAACACGGCTTATAAAACTATGGAAAACTTTGAGAATAATGATGTTAATAATAATCAATTATTGACTCCTGATTATCATCATTTTAAAGCTCAAAAAAGACAAGAAAATCCTCTTTATTCTCCCAGCCAAAATAAACACATCCATTACAAAACTCTTCAAAGTCCCGTTAGACCAACATATGAAGAGATTCCAAATGATAGATTCTCCTCTCAAAATACCCGCAACTCCTTTGGGAAACTGAGAAATGCCACAAAAAGCTTCAATGATCCTTCTTCAATCTCCAGAGAAACTACCGAAGAAAAAACTCTTGATCTTGATTACAGATATCAAAAGCCTCAAAGAGATACTTCCAACGATGATTATCACCAGATGCCATTGAAAGCTAAGCCAATGAGCAGCACAGAAAATTATATGCCATCATCTGCTAATCACTTCAAAGGAGAAGAAGATTTTGCTTTGGCAAAAGCTCAAACTGAACCTTTGAATAGCCAAAAAAAGAAAGTCAACGAAGCCCTTGTTGATATTGGAACAATGAATGTTAAACAATTAATTGAGTTGAAAAACATCATTGATGAGAGAATAGAAATCGAGGAATTGAAGGATAAAAGATACAAGTTCAAGACTTCTCCTCAAAGAAATATCCAAAAAGCTGAACAAATTGTCAGATCTCCTGAAAATCAAAAATACTCCATGAATAAATCTATGGGAAAATTCAATCAAGAAACTCAAAAGAAATCTTCCCAACCAGAAAACCAAAGAAGGTCTGACGGTTTCGACTATCAACAAACTCAACAAACCCAACACAAGCTCAAGAAAAATCACTCACAAACCCAGAGTGACCTTAAAGAAAACCTTCAACTCAGATCCAATCAGTCTTATCCTGTTGAAGGCCCTAACAAGACAAGATCTTCAGCAAAAATTGAATATATCGAGACTGATGAAAGTGAAATCATGAGATCAAGCAACAAAGAAGCAATTGGAAAACTATACGATAAGAAACTTCAAGAGTTCCTTCACGTTAGAGATATGATGTTTAAGCTTCAAGAAGTCTCTTCTGAAGAAATCGAAGTTCCTAAAGTTCTCGAAATTAAAACACCTTCTCAACAACAACCACCAATCCAAATGGGCCACCAATCCCAAAAGAATCAAGATCATTTATTGGCATCACCAAGACTATTTACCTTCACATCTCCAATGAACATGACAACCGCAACTCCAATGAGCGATTTGCCAGCTTTATCTGCCAAAGATCTGATGCCAAGCCCAATGGGAATGGAAAAAGTCATGAGACAACAAGAACAAAGAAAACCAGCTGCTGAAAAGGAGAATTACATGAAGTCCTCAGATAGAGATAGAAATAGTCATCAATTAACAAGAGATGATTCTGACTCAAGATTCTCCTTCGCAGAAAAAGCTCAAGGCAAAGTTGAAAAGGGAGAAACCAAAGTTTACCCTACACTTGCGAGTGAACCTACCTCTGCTAATATGATGAAGCATACTGAAATTCTTAAGTATTCCGACCCTCTTAATGAAAGAAATACTCCTGAAACTAATGCCATCTTAATGAAAGTAAACAAAAATTTCTCTTCTTTTCTTTATAAAAATTTTTAGATAAAAGAAATGCTTGAAACAACAAGTAATAGTCAACATGACATATCAAAGGAAGAATTAATGAAAAGATACTCAAGTTTAAGTCAAGCTGCCATGGAAAGAGGATCTGCTGGACTCTCCAAAAGAGACTTTTCATTACTTCAAGACAGTGCTCAAGTGCTTGATACCCCTACTTTGTTTGCTAATTATGATTTGCAAATAAATTCAAGACTGGACTCTTCAGTCATTGAAACTGATCTTTCCATTCTTGCTATTAATAAAAGAATTGATGAACTCAAAAGCGATAATTTAACATCGAGTCGTAGTCGCCATTATTAATTTGTATTTTCTTGTAAATGTAATGTAAAACCTTCTTTAATTATTAATTATTCTGTCTAAATTTATGGGAATTTTCTTTTATATTATTGTATATCATTAATGTTTTTATTCGAAAAAAATTGTTTCTCAGCAAGGATTCCTTCCCCCTATGAGAGGAATTTTTCATCCTGATTTATTTTTTCGAGAACCAAACTAATAGAGATAATTATTTCCGCTTCTTAATTAAACAGCTCAATTTATAAATTCAATAAACTTTGATTTAGCCCGAACTAATAATGGAGGAAGTTTTGCCTTTTGACGTAACTATTTTCAAATTCCTTCGATCTTCTAATTAATCAGGTCACTATCCCTACTTATAAAGACTCCGAACTTGGAAAACAACATGTCACCTTCTATTCCATAGAAATCCGCAGACGAGGAAACAAAGTTTGGAATCTCGAAAAAAGATTCAGTGAATTTGCCGAGCTCCACAGTCTCCTTTCTAAAACCTATGGCCATCTCCCAAACATCCCACAAAAGACTTTATTTCCACTAAAAGAGCCTTCCCAAATCAACGAGAGACGAGAAATACTCGAAAAATACCTTCAAGTAACTTTGATTTTCCCACCTAAAACCGTTTGCTTCAACATCTTTGATAGCAAATTGCTAAAAGAAAAGACATCATTAGCTCTGAACCTTTCAAACGTTTCTTACAAGTGAACTCCTCATGTGTTCTTATCAAAACTTAACTCTCTCTCAATAGCTTGATAATTTTGCCCCAGAAGTTGTTACTAAATTCCCAAATCACATTACTGATCTCAAAGAGTTTAGATTTGGCATTCGTGATTTCACTTATAATCCTCAAGAGGGTAAATCTCTTCTCATACCAGTTCCTTATCTTTTAAAAGGGATCCTATTCCTTGCAACAGGGGATATGAGTGCAATTTCAAGATTTGATTCATATGTTACAAATATGAAAATTCCATGGGGAGCAGTTGGAAGTTATGAAGCAGGAACACC
>PJUD01001058.1_pt1 | contig 10076 bp, 6 predicted proteins | sample 1512341 | NCBI WGS metagenome assembly PJUD01 (sample SAMN08177675, study PRJNA422409) | Feces metagenome, whole genome shotgun sequencing project. | isolation source: Chicken feces (3) enriched on wood chips: beechwood xylan treatment | host: Gallus gallus | place: USA: Madison | collected 2015-01-15 | reverse complement strand
TTCTCGCCTGATCGAGGCCGAAGTAAATTAAGAGAATTGTATGTTTAATGCAAGAATAAATTCGCCTGTCAGTTTATTAAATCTTTCGGACAAAAGAATAGAATAGACCGTATTTCTTAATTTTTGAAACTTTTTTTGGGGTTTGATTCTGACAAATGACTGCTAAATATATTCCATGAAGCCTGATTGTTCTTCCTATTATAGAAAAAGAATTTCTTTTAAACTTCTTTCCATAAATTTATTTTACGAAATTAGTAGTTGTTTTTCTCAAATTAAAATAAAACAAGAGATGAGAGATTCTGTGGATGATTTTCTGTCAGAAAAAGATTCCTTGCCAATTCAAGGCAAGGCGAGGTAAGGGATCTATTATTTTGGAGAGCGGGATCTATCCTTAATTTATATCGGACAAAGTTAAATTTTAAACTCGATCAACTGGGAAAAATCTAAAGAATTTTATCAATTCTAGAAAAATTCTTTATTCAGACATTTTCCCTCCACAAGGTTGAAAAAGCAAGAGTGTTTTCAACTGATTTTTCATGTCTTGCTCTACTGAGATCTTGCAAAAAATAATTCCTTCCTCTCCTTTTGCCATAAAATAAAATTATTTCTGCTCTTTTTGGACAAGGATTGAATGAAAAACAAGACTTCTAATTATAGTGATTTTTTTTTTTTCAAGTTTTATATTTCAAAGATTTGCTGCGAAAAGAAAATACAGAAAATGAAGTAATTGGGGTAATTGGGGGGTTTGTTAATTACTGTAGATGACATGACAACGAAATCTATTCATAGTAGCTAAATTCTTCTTTGATATCTCTTCTCAAACTTTCAAAAGTATTTAACATTGTGTCGTAGCATTCAAAGACTTCTTGCATAACATTCTTTTTGGGCTTTTGGGCTTCTTCTATGCACTGTCCGAATGAGCTTGTAAACATGTCGATTTTTTCTTTGACGAATTTATCAGCATTTTTAATTCCTTGAGAGCATCCTTGGACACACTCTCTAATTTCATTTCTTGGTTGATGGATATCTTTGTAACAATTATTCAACATGCATCTGTTAATTTTTGAGCTAAAGTCCATATACTCTTTTCTCATAAATTGTTCAAGGGTGACCATTTTTTTCTGATATTCTGCCAAAATATCAAGACTGGCCATTCTCTCAACATCGCTCAAGAGTTCACCATTCTCAATAGAGAACTGCTTTTCTATTTCTCTTGGATCGTTTTTAATGTAGTACTGGAAGGTATTTGGCTTTTCTTGTTGGTTTTGACTCATTCAAAAAGAAATCTTTGATCTTAAATATCCAGCTTGAATTAATTTTTTATTAATGGAAAATTAATCTGATCCAATTCAATTCAAATGTAACTTTTTGACTTGGATTTCTTTGAGATTGATGCTTTCAAACTTTGTCTTATAAGAGATTGGATATTTTGAAGAATTTGTCTCGTTTGAAGAAAAGTGAGATGGCCTCTTCAGTTTGGGGAAATGTGAAAAAAAATTGTCCTTACCATTTTTTTCATTATTTATCTATTTTTTGGGAAGAAAGAAAGTTTTTTTTCTTGATTTCTCAGACTCGGTTCTGAAATTTTGGGTGATTATTTTTCAAAAAAAATTCTGAAAATAATGCATCTCCTTCAAAAAATCCTCTTGAAATTTTTTGTGAATTTACAAGCAAGTTTCAAAATTATTTCTTTTTTGGAGAAGAACTTAATTCTATGAGAGAATATCAGAAAATCTACATTTGAAACAGAGAATTTTTGTCAAGAGTCACCAAAAATTAATTCAAATTTTTTTTTCTCGGTTTTTCCTCGCACTTTTTGTTGATTAAGAAAGTCCTGAGAAAAATAAATCAGAACTTTCTTTTGAAAGATTACAAAAGGAAATTAAAGAAATCTCAACCTAATTAGACGTATTAAAAGGAGACATCATAATATAACAAGGAAATGAACAACAAAAGATAGATACTGAAAAGTTTGAGATCATTCATACAATTGTTTTTGATTAATATTGAGCAAATTGTGAAATAAGAAAACCAGAGACTAAATCTCGATAAAATAAATCTCTAGCGAGTCTTGGTAATTAAATCTATTAGAACCTTAGGTTGACAAAGATCGAAAGAAGATGGAAGAATTCAAGAATTTTACAGACTTTCTTCATGATTTAAAGTCGATACAAACCAAAAAGCCTTTGTACTTTCCAAAGATAGCAATACTTGGATCTCCAGGGTCAGGCAAAACTTCATTGCTTCAAAGCATTCTGGGAGTCAAGCTATTTCCTGACAATTTTAGTCATAAGTTGTCGTATGTGGAGGTCACTTTAAAAACGGCAGAGAATATATCAGGACACACTTTTGAAATCCTCAACACTCAAGAGCAATTCAAGGAAATTAGACCATTCAGATCTCGACTGGTTGATTTCATCAGTACTCTGTCTTCCAACTATGAGCAATCTGTTTCAATCGTTATTTCTGCTGCCACTGTCCCATATTTGACACTGATTGATTTACCAAGCTTGGCGCCATTGAATTCTGAAATTACAGATGATGCTTTCTGGGAGGAAGAAAGCACAAAGAAGAAGATTGTGAAAAAAGCAGTCAAGGATGACAAGACTTTGATCGTTTGCGTGCTTTCAGCGTTGGATAATTTTAGTGACTCAAGAGCCTTGGAATATGCAAGAGAATATGACCCACAAACAGAGAGAACGATTGGAGTCATTACAAAATATGACGTGTTGGAAACAGATTCCCAAAAGGGAGAAATCAAGAGAATAATAAATGGAAAAGATTTTCCTTTAAAGCACGGATACAATTTGTTGAGCTTGAATACAAATTTCAGAAACTTAGTTGAGGGCGATGATGAAAATGATGAAAGTTCAGTTGCTGCCCACGTGTTTAGAAGAAGAACAGAACCAATTGAATTCTTTTTAATGAAGCTCAGAAAAATATTTTGTTTTACCTTTAGAACAATTCTACCAGGTCTTTTTAATGAGTTCCAGGCAAAATCCAAGACTTATGAAGAAGAATTGGAAGATTTGGGTGAGGATCTAGATGTGGAGAATGCGGATGTCTTTCGTATTTTGTGGAAGATGACAAGTAATTTTTGTCTAAATTTCCGTGATGCTCTTTCTGGCTGTTATATGGGAATAGAAAAGGGACGAACAAAGAAAACAACTTTGGCGTGCGGAGCTTTTATCCGAAGTCTGTTGCACAGTTTGTACATGGATGAGGATTACAACAGTTTGTTTGAAGCAGTCTCTTATACAGATGAAGAAATTGCCAACACTATCAGAAATCACAACTCAGTCAGTTTGGAAGGTTTTCTTTCAGCAAATGCTTTTAAGCTTCTCGTCTGTGACAGACTCAAATACCTGGAAGATCCTGCTTATGATACTTTCCAAAAAATCCTGGAGGCTTTACAAAAGGCATCATCAACATTGCTGGATAAACATTTTGCCAGACTTCCTGAATTAAAAGTAAAGTTGGATGAATTTTTAACAGGCTATTTTGCACAAGAGAAAGCAAATACCATGAAAATATTGAAGCCAATTATTGAGGCACAACTCCATTACGTGTACTGCAATGACCCTGAGAAAGTGTTTCATAATATTTATAACCTGGCTAAAGTCGAGACTGAAACGGGGACAATATTGAGTAGAGAAGAAATTCTGCAAAATTTAGTGCAAGAACTGAAGGCAAGTTGTAAGACTTACTGCGAGAGCGTGATGTTCAGTTTGAGAGACATTATTCCAAAGATTATTGGCCAATTCTTTATGGATGAGGTTTCAAACAGTATCCAAGTTTTCCTCACTGATTACATCAAGAAGAGTATCAGTGAGAATCCAGAAATTCTCAAGCTCACCGAGCACCAAAAGGAGCTTCGAGTAGCTTTGATGGGAAAACTTAAGGTTATAAGAAAATTGAAACAATACATGATGAAGGATCAAACTCTCTATCAATTCTTGAAAGATCCAACTCTTGAAGAAACCATATTTAACAAATATCAAAGAAGAAAGGATGTATATTTCAAGCATGTGGAGGAATCTGCTCTCAAGTTGAAAGCACAAAAGAGGGCAGAACTCGAAGCATTGAAAAAGAAGAAGCAAGCTGAGAAGAGAAATTGGATGGATCGATTCAAGAACTGGTTCAATGGCAAGAAACAGCCTCCTAAAAAGAACATAATTACTCAACAACCTGGCCAATCACAAGCTCAACGTTTTGCTAGTTTTAAGGCTGAGCTTTATGAGGAAACGTTTGTGGTCCCAACACGTGCAAGAGCAAACAGTTCTGATCAAAGAGATGGAATGCAAAAGAGTAATACGAACGCATTGATTACCGACTTTGTGATGATTGAAAGCTACTGTAATGCCGATCAAGAAGGTCAAGGCAAGTTATTGACAAGAACAGATTGGATGAGGCTGATTGCAAAGGGCGATGCTGAAGATATTCCCGAAGAGAGCCTTGTTTATAGCGTTACACAAGGAATTCCAAATGAAATGAGAGCCAGTATTTGGACAATTCTCGCTAAAATCAAGAAGATGAAATCACAGAATTCCAAGTTCCTTTACGAAAGACTTTCCAAGGTCAACTCAAAATGGGATATGTACATCGAGAAGGATGTTCCTAGAACCAGAAACAACGAGCCCTTTTTCAAGAAGGCAGAATATGGTACTGCCGAGAAATTAACAAGAATCCTGAAAGCCTATGCTGCTTTTGATCCTGAACTTGGTTATACACAAGGTATGAATGAAATTGTTGGTGTTGTGCTGATGGTGATGTCGAACTACAATCCATCAAACCAATATCAAGATACTCTCCAAATTCCCAAGAGTGCTGAAAAGAATACTTTCTGGATCCTGGTTTACTTGATGCAGGAGCTCAAATATAGAGACTCATTCAAAGACTCTTGTCCTAAACTTATGGAAAACATCTTTAAGTTTGAGAGCATGCTTCGTGAGGAAGCTCCAGATATGCTTGAACATATGGAAATGAATGGTGTGACATGTCACTCTGCATTTACGCATATCTTTTTGACCTTGGCTTGTCAACATTCTCCTGTTGAATTTAGTGTGAGAATCATCGATGTTTTCTTACTGAAGGGAGATGAAGTCCTGTTTGATGTGATGATGAAGGTTATGAGTGTCTGCAAAAAAGACATTATGACTCTTCGAGATGAAAAATTATTTGGCTTTTTCAAAAGAGATATCATGTTTGTTTGTTTCGAAAAATATAAAAAAGAACTTAATAGACTTCTCCCTAATGCATAAATTGGCATGATATGAATTAATTTATTTATTATTATGGATATTGAAAGTGAATGTAATTTTTTAAAAATGAAAAAGGAAAAGATTTGAAAATGGCATTTTTTCATTTCATGGACAAATTTATAGATCGATAGAAAAACAGGTTTAAAAAATTTGTAGAGCCAGGTTAGCATATAAATTCTTTACAAATAATGGGATATTGATTGAATAATTGCACAAATATCGAGATGGATCTGAGTCGGATTTGGAGGGAAAGTCTAGAGTTTGATTTCATAATCTTGATCACCCCAACCATCTTCAATTTTCATTTCATCATCCATTCTAGAAAGAGAGTGTTAATGTGTAACTTTTGAGATAAATTTACTTGAACTTTTCAGTGTTTTGTTTTGGCTCTTGCTTTTTGGCAGCTTTTTTAGGTGAAGATGACTTGGTTACTGGCTTGTTTATTTTTTGGTCGAATGTTGGTTTTGAGACATCTCCAAAGACATCATCATAAGTGTCAGCAGGTTTCTAGGAAACGATTATTCTCTATAATTCGATATTTAATTACAATTTCATCTCTCTTTCTGACAAGAGTGTCATCATCATAATTTCCGATCAATATACTCTTTTTCACAGTGGTAACAGGCATATCATTGGACTTTTCGTTTATGGGTTTATTGTATATGTTTGCAGAAGCTCCCCAATCATCATGATCAGCAGTATCTTCACTATCTCCATCATCGTCTTTATTCTTTAATTCAACTGCTGAATATTGATGATTTTTATTATCCTTCATAAATACAAAGCATTGATCGAAAGTTGACTGGCAAAGGCTCTTGAAGAAACTTAGTTTGTCCATGCTCTCAGAAAGTCCTGAAAAAATAAATCTTGATTAAATTCTGTTAAATACAATTATTTAATTAGTTATTAGCATAACAAATGGCATGACAAAAAATTAATAAATCAAGCAATTTTTTTCTATGAGATTGATCTACTGTATGGGATATGGATGTCTGTATCAAATTTCCTTTTGAGAAAATCTTTTATTGGTGAAATTCAATTCTAAGATCATATACTGAAAATTATACAAAGTTAAAAGAGTTCAAGAACATAAGATTATTTACAAGAGAAATCAGAAATTTACACATAAATTATATAAGTAAGAAAGAAAGGAAGGAAGAATGAATTTTAAGTGCTGATTCTGGTGAAGGAACTTAACTTGCCAATTGAAAGACTTTCTGCCCAAGAATTTTTAATCTTTTTCCAGACTTTTTCTGGTTGAGGTTCATCAGATTGAGGAGCATAAGGGCTAAATATCTTGACTTCTCCGTTGATGAGAACAGCTTCAAATTCGCCATTTTTAACCTCAACACAGTCTTTGGAGTGGAAGACATTGCAAAGTCTTGTTCCTTCAGGATAGTTGTGATAAGTGATTGTTCTTTTTTGGAAATCATGAGAATTAGTGAATGCAAAGAAATGTTGCCCTCTAGTGAAAGCATAGAAATTATTATCAGCATATCTTTGAATTTGTTCATGTTTAAAGAATTCAGTTTGTTTTCTAAATTGATTGATAGTTTTGATGAACTGATAAAACTCGTGATTTCGATCCATATTAGTCCAGAGGGGTTCTCTGTTGCCTGGATCACCACATCCACCATAGCCCTGTTCATCACCATAATAAACGGTAGGGATGCCAACAGAAGCAATACTGAAAGCCAAGGCTGCCTTAAAACCAGGAACATTATTATTGTTACAAAGGAATCTGGCATTGTCATGATTATTAACAAAATTACCAACAACGCTCATATCTTTCCAGGTAGCAGATGCACCGCCATAATATTGTTCAATACTGCTCATGGAACCTCCATTTTGGAAAGTGTATCTCATTGTCGAATAGAAAGGGAAGTTCAAGAGAGAATCAACTGGTCCTTGATAGCTGGCGAGATATGGCAAATCATAAGCAAACACTTCTCCAATGGTGAATACGCCAGCAGCCTTACTGAATTCTTGCCAAAAATCTTTGGGGACATGCTTAAGTGCGTCAAGTCTAATTCCATCAATTTCATAGGTTTGAATAAAATCTTTGATCCAAGAGAGGAGAGTTTCGCGGACAAAAGGATTATTTTGGTTAAGATCGGGAAGACCATGAAGCCAGCAGTTCTCAAAGCCTTGAGAATCCCAGTCAGGAACTTCAGCACAGTCTCTAAAAGTATTGTAATGGCTTTCATCATTGAAGGGATAAAGTTGAGATTTGTCTCCATATCCCATGTGATTGGCAATCACGTCAACCATGACCCAAATGTCTCTTTCATGGCAAGCTTGGATGAGTTCTTTGAGCTCTTCAGCAGTACCAAAGTTTTCATTAATTTTGTAGATGTCTTGAGCCCAATATCCGTGATAGCCATTGTCTGTGTTTGCAACAACGGGTGAGATCCAAATAGCATTGAATCCAAGTTCTTCAATGTAATCAAGATTGCTTTGAATACCTTTAAAGGTGCCTCCACAATATTTTCCGAGGTCAGTGCATGGAGTTGTATCCCCATTAGTTCTGGAAAACCTGTCAGTGATAATTTGGTAAACAACTCGGCTTTTCCATTCTTGAGCAGTTTTCGCTCCTGCGATTCCAAAGAATAAGATGAAAGAAATTGAGAAAGTAAGAAGAAGATGTTGTTTCATAAGAAGAATTAGAAAATAATGATTATGTTCGAGAAGTAAGAGTGTTTTAAATAGTTTATAGAATTTCGCGAATCTGATAAATTTGGATGATAAAGATAAGAAGTATAAAAATCTAATTTTGTAAAGAAAAATATTTTTCCAAAAGGAATTTTGATGAAACCTGTTTTGAAAGATAAAATCATCCGAGGGATGAATTGAGAAATAAAAATAGAGATAAGATAGAGAGGTAGTTGCTGGAATTGGAAAAGAATAAAGAAAAAGAAGAGTGAATGACCTTGTGCATTGTCCAGTTGCATTTTTTTATATTTGATAAAACTTGATGTTTTATTTTTGAAGAACTATCAAAGCTCAGCAAGATCCAAGAAGACAAATCTTTTTGGATCTTTGTTAACATCTGATAGCAAACAGAGAAAAATTTTTATAGCTGAATTTTTATGATCTCAAAACTTTCCTAATTAACGAACAAAATATATTGAAGTCTTCCCTCAGAAAAGTTATGTGAAAGAACCTATCGTGAAAGTTTAGTGAGACCATAAGAGAATATCAGATCTCTTTATTTGCAATTAAGCTGCAAAATTTATAATTCTAAAGGTCAAATTTAAATGATTATTCTTTGGTTTTCGAAAAGAATTTAGAATTTTTGATTCAGTAAATTCCTAAATATTTTTTTATTAAAAGATGGTCTTTTACACATGATTTTGTCTTTCTGTTCCGGATTTTCTCTCTTTCCCACTTTATTTTCAAAAGAATTCTCTCGCTGAAATTTATCAAAGCAAAGCAAAATCTCTCAATCAAAGACAAGATTATCATAAATTATTAAACTCTTACAAAAATCTCTTGATTCTCCAAAAATATTGAGGAAAAAGAATGAAAGGATTTACCTGGGGCTTTTTGAGTCTACAAACTCCCCAGATTTTACAAGATCTAAATTCTGAACCATATCTTTTTAAAAAATTTCTCAGAAAAATTCAATAATGACTTTCTTCATTTTTGAGTCCAGAAATTTCTCAAGAGAAAATAATTTATTTGAAAAAGAAATTTTTTATTCTAAATTGATTGAAATACTAAAGATATATATACGAGATATAATCACAAGTTCTATTGATGAGAGAACACAAAGAAAGACCATTTGGTCAATCTTTATTCAATAGAATCTTATTATACAAATCAAAACATTTAAAGAAATATTTTACAGAAAAGAAATAGAATCAGTATAGAGAATAAACAAAGAAATATAGAAGAGAAGTTTTTATGTTACTGAGTTATATACAATGAGAAAAGTCTTTTTTATTTTTAACAATGTGTTTTCTAATTTAGAATCCCATACTTCTAGCTCCAGTAAAAGCACTGCTGCCAATAGCCATAGCAATTCCGTCCCATTGGCTTTCCTTTTCAGCGTCAGCTTGTTTATCGTTGAACATAGGAACAAAGATTTTGGTTTCTCCGTTCAACAAGACAACTGGGAATTCACCATTCTTGACCTCGACACAATCTCCTTGGAACAAGATGTTGCACAAAACAGTTCCTTCAGGATAGTTGTGATAAGAGATTGATCTAGATTGGTAATCAAGGGAGTTGGTGAAAGCAAAGAAGTATTGTCCTCTGGTAAAGGCATAGAAGCTAGCGTCAGCGTATCTCTGGACTTGATCCATGGCCCAGTATTTGGTTTCCTTTCTGAATTCATTGATAGTCTTCAAGAAGCCATAGATTTCAGAATCAGAATTCATGTTGGTCCAGAGAGGTTCTCTGTTAAGGGGGTCTTGACCACCGCCATAAGCTTGCTCATCTCCGTAGTAAACCATGGGAATACCAACAGAAGAAAGAGTGAAAGCGAGAGCAGACTTGAAAGCAGCAACATTACCACTATGAGCGAGGAATCTTGGGTTATCGTGGTTGTTGATGAAGTTACCCAAAACAGAGATATCAGCCCAAGTTGAGTGAGCACCATCGTAATAGTGTTGAATGCTATCCATGGAGCCACCAGCTTGGAAAGTGTATCTCAAGGTTGAGTACAAAGCGTAGTTAAGGACACCATCGACAGCTCCTTGGTAAGAAGCAAGATAGGGGAGGTTGAAGTTGAGGACTTCACCGATAGTATAAACGCCAACTTCTTTGGTGAATTCAGCCCAGAAGCTCTTGGCAACATGGGGGACGGTATCG
>PJUD01001052.1_pt1 | contig 10136 bp, 12 predicted proteins | sample 1512341 | NCBI WGS metagenome assembly PJUD01 (sample SAMN08177675, study PRJNA422409) | Feces metagenome, whole genome shotgun sequencing project. | isolation source: Chicken feces (3) enriched on wood chips: beechwood xylan treatment | host: Gallus gallus | place: USA: Madison | collected 2015-01-15 | reverse complement strand
ATCAGAGGCATTACGGAATGGTTGGGACGGAGCAATCTGCCGGTGTACGCCGTCAAAGACCCTAATGTGTTCGTCAGCGCTCGGGAAAACCCGGAAAGCGGCGACAAACTGATCGCCGTATTCAATTTGAGCTTGGACCCGCTAGAGCAAGTCACGCTGGCTGTCGATGCCGGCTGGAGTAAGTCCTATGCCTACCGCCTGCAAGACGACGGGGGCTGGATGCTGTTGGATCAGACAGGTAATGAGCTGTCGAAGGATAAGGTTATGCTGAAGGTTCAGGGAGCGTTCTCTACGCTTCAACCGCTTGTTTTGCGATTGAGCAATAGGGCGTTTTGAGACTGATTTACATGGGAACATTTGTTTGGTATAATTGTTTCCAATAAGTCATCAAACGACGAGTGAAGCACACTCCATTAGCGCGGCAGCGCATTTGGGGTGTGCTTTTTGGCGTTGGCGGATGATCGCGGCCCAGAGGGGAAGTGGTGTATAATGAAGGAGACGGATTCATCGAAGAAGGAACGGCTAAAGCTCGATCAGATGATGAGCGTTCTGTTCCGCTTGTCCAAGCGGCTGAGATTGCAACTGATAAACGGATTGTTCGGGGAGCATTTTGCCGATGCCGATGTGAAGGAGATTCACTACGGTAACGCCAAGTTTGATGTAGACGTCTACAATCGGATTATTGGCGACCTGTTTATGAGGCTGGATACGGTTCAATAGTCATTACGGAGAATATGAACAAACGGAGAAGGAGGTAAGCAAGATGTTCAAAACGCTGATCGACCCTGAAGTGTTGGAGAAGGGGCGGAAGAAGGGCTGCAGAAGGGTTTGCAAAGAGGTATGGAGGAAGGCAAAATCGCAGTGGCGTGCAATCTGCTAAAGCTGGGAGTGGACATTGGTACGATAGCGGAGGCAACGGGGCTGTCTCAGAAGGAAGTGGAGGGTCTAAATAAAAGAGCATGAAACAATCGAACGAAATAGAGATGAGTGAAGCACACTCCGAGTAGTGCGGCAAGGTGCTCGGGGTGTGCTTTTTTCGTATGTGCGAATTATCGCGACATATGGTATCCTTCTAAAAAAGACAGAGATTGATCGGCAAAAGGGGCGGACAGAGTGGGCGGCGTAGAAGTGATCGAAATTGAGCAGTTCGAGCAATGGCGGAGCTGGCACGGATCGGGCGAAGGGTATACGCTGCTGCCGTATGTTCGGAAAATCAATCTATCCGAGCGGCAGAGCCTGCTCCCCGCGTTCTGGGATCAAGCCTGGACGGAAGCCTTCGCCTATGCAAGTCTGCTGGAGAGCGGTAAAGGCGGGCGATATACGATTGTCGGACTTCACCCGGTGTCGTCTATAGTAGGCAACGCCACGGGAGCTGATCTGTTGGAGCCCGTCATGGGCCAGGCCGGATCGGAGTGGACGGGGACCGGTAGGGCAGAAGGCAAGCCGCTGGACGTGCTGAGAGAATGGCTGCGTCCGTGGCGAGCGCCGCGCCCTGAAGGCGTTCCGGACTGTATTGGCGGAATCATCGGCTACTGGAGCTATGATGTTGTGCGAAGCCTGGAGAGGCTGCCGGAGATCGCAAGGGACGACTTGGGTGTACCGGAATACGTGTTTCAGCGGTTCGAGGAGCTATGGATTGCGGATCACGCGGAGCAGGCGGTATATATAGCCATACATGTCAGAGTTGAACCGGGCATGGCCTCCGCGGAGTTGGACGGGCTGTACTGTGCTGCGCAGGAGCGCGCCGACGAGATGGAGCGGCAGTGGTTGAGTTGGCTGTCCGATGGAGATAGCGCGGAGAACCGGGAGCGTTCGGTCCGCATGCGCGAGAGGATGGCTGGAGATCGGCTGGAAATCGACATCGAGGGGCTGCCCGGCCTGTCGACTTCGATGAGCAAAGCGGAGTATGAGGAAGCGGTACGCCGGATTCAACGGTATATCGGGCAGGGAGACGTGTTTCAGGTGAACTTGGCGCTGCGCCAGAGCCGATCTGTGACCGCCGCTCCCGAGGAGCTGTACGAATGGCTGCGCGTCGTGAACCCGTCTCCTTATATGGGCATGCTGCGAACGCCATCCTTTGCGCTCGTCAGCGCTTCGCCTGAATTGCTCGTGAAGCTGGACGGACGGCGCTTGTCCACGCGGCCGATTGCGGGAACTCGGCGCAGAGGGCGAACGCCGGAAGAGGATCGTGCTCTGGAGGATGAACTGCTTGGAAGCGAGAAGGAACGGGCCGAGCATGTCATGCTCGTCGATCTGGAGCGCAACGACCTGGGCCGGGTTGCTAAGTACGGCACGGTGAAGGTGCCGGAGTTGTTGACGGTTGAACGATATTCCCATGTGATGCATCTCGTATCGCAGGTAGAGGGAACGCTGGCGGAAGGCAGGGACGCGCTTGACGTGCTTGCCGCGACCTTCCCGGGCGGAACGATTACCGGAGCGCCGAAAATCCGCACGATGGAAATTATCGAGGAGCTTGAGCCGACCCGGCGCGGGCCGTATACCGGTTCAATCGGATGGATTGACTACAGCGGAAATATGGAATTTAATATAATTATTCGTACGATCGCCGTACAGGACGGGGTCTGCCATATTCAAGCCGGAGCGGGAATCGTCATCGACTCCGTGCCGGAACGGGAGTTTTACGAATCCCTGAACAAGGCCAAGGCGCTATGGAAAGCGGTGCAGTACAGCGAAGGGCAGGTTGAACCGACATGATTCTGGTGATCGATAACTACGATTCTTTCACGTATAACCTCGTGCAATATTTAGGAGAGCTTGGCGAGGAGATCGTCGTGCGCCGCAATGACGAGATTGATCTGGACGGTATTGCTCAGCTTGCGCCCGACCATATTCTTATTTCTCCGGGACCGTGTACGCCGAACGAGGCCGGTGTCAGCTTGGCTCTGATCGAGCGCTTTAAAGGCGAAATCCCGATTCTCGGCGTCTGCTTGGGCCACCAGTCGATCGGACAAGCGTTTGGAGGAGAGGTCATTCGCGCCGGCGAACTGATGCACGGCAAAACCTCCGAAATCAAGCACGACGGCAAGACGGTTTTCTCCGGCCTTCCTTCGCCGTTCACGGCGACTCGCTATCATTCTCTGATCGTGAAGAGAGATACGCTCCCGGATTGTTTGGAGATTAGCGCGGAGACGGAGGACGGTATGATTATGGGCCTGAGGCACAAGGAATACGCCGTGGAAGGCGTGCAATTCCACCCGGAATCGATCATGACCGACCATGGGCTGCAGATGCTCCGCAATTTCCTCGATCTGAAATCGGGCGTAAGAGCATGAAGATTTTGCTTGACGGACAAATGACCAGCCGCGACGAAGCCGTGATCTCGGCCTTCGATCACGGCTTTTTGTACGGGATCGGTCTATTCGAGACATTCCGCACTTATGGGGGGCGGCCATGGTTGTTGGAGGAGCATGTCGAGCGGCTGGCGAAAGGCTGCGATATGCTCGGTATCCGTTACGAGCTGGACGCCGAGCGGATGAAGCGCTGCATTGCGGACTTGCTAACGGCCAATGGACTAAGCGACGGCTATATCCGCTGGTCGGTATCGGCCGGAGAGGGCGAGATCGGTCTGCCTCCGGGGGACTATGAACGTCCGCACGAGATCGTCTATGCCAAAGCGCTCCCCGGGGATGAGCCGAACACCCGCGCAGGCAAGACGCTGCGGCTGCTCAAGGTGCGACGGAGCACGCCGGAGGGAGCCTTTCGATTAAAATCTTTTCATTATATGAATAATATCGTAGCCAAGAGAGAACTGGGAGCCGTCGGAGCTGCTCCAGGTACGGAAGGGCTGTTCCTCGACGGAGCCGGATACGTCGCGGAGGGCATGGTCAGCAACGTCTTCTGGCTGCATGAGGGCAAGCTGTATACGCCATCCTCCGACACCGGCCTGTTGGAGGGCATCACGCGGGACTATGTTTTGCGGCTGGCGCGCACCGAGGGCATTCCTGCAGAGGAGGGCCTTTACGGTTGGGCGGCGTTGCGGGAGGCCGACGAGATTTTTGTGACTAATTCGATCCAGGAAATCGTGCCGATTGCGCGGTTGGAGGATGATCAGGGCCAAACGGTGAAATCGTGGGATGGAGGAGCGGGAACGCTTACGCTTCGTTTGATGCGATTGTACCGGGACGCTGCGGAAAGGAACGACAACGGATGAACCCGACTTTTTACCGGAGAAGCTATACGTTTCGCGACGGATTAACGCTGGAGCTGGGGCAGCGAACTTTGATCATGGGCATACTTAACGCGACTCCCGATTCTTTCTCGGACGGGGGACGCTACAACGAGGTTGGGGCAGCGGTCGCGCGAGCGGAGCAGATGGCCGAAGAAGGGGTCGATCTGATCGACATCGGCGGCGAATCGACGAGGCCGGGACATGCTCCGGTTTCGGTCGAAGAGGAGCTGGCGCGTATTCTGCCGATTATTCGGGCGGTCAAGGAGCGGGTCAAGCTGCCGATCAGCGTCGATACGTCTAAGGCGGAGACGGCGAGACAGGCGCTTGAGGCGGGCGCTCACATCATCAATGACATATGGGGCTTTAAACGCGACCCGGATATGGCCGGCGTGGCGGCGAAGTATAACTGTCCGGTCATACTGATGCATAATCGCGACAATCGCGACTATCGGTGCTTTATGGCCGACGTTCTGAACGATGTGCGGGAGAGTATCGACATTGCCCTGGCCGGGGGAGTGCGGAAGGATCGAATCTGGCTCGATCCGGGGCTGGGTTTCGCCAAGGATTATGAAGAGAATTTGGAGATCATGGGCCGCTTGGGAGAGCTGGCCGGACTCGGCTATCCGGTTTTGCTGGCCGCCTCTCGCAAACGGTTCATTCAACAGACGCTCGGCGTCACGGCAAGCGAAGCGGCGGAAGGCACGGGAACCACGACGGCTCTCGGCATTGCCCAGGGCTGTCAGATTGTCAGAGTGCACGACATCCTGCTGTCGAAGCGTGTGGCGGCGATGGCGGACGCGGTCGTGTACCGGCGGAGATCAGAGGAGGCTGCAAATGGATAGAATGCTGCTGAAGCGAATGGTGTTTTACGGGTATCATGGCGTGATTCCGGAGGAAAATAGGCTCGGACAAAAATATTACGTGGATCTTGATCTCCGTCTAGATTTGGCAAAGGCCGCGCTTAGCGACGACGTAGAGGATACGGTGAATTATGCGGAGATTCACGCGTTGCTCAAGCAGATCGTGGAGGGGCCGCCGGTCAAGCTGATCGAGACGCTGGCCGCAAACATTGCTTCTGCCGTACTCGGTACGTATACTATTATCCATAAAGCAACGGTGTCGGTGACGAAGCCGAATCCGCCGTTCGACATTACTTTTGACGGCGTGACCGTAGAGCTGTCCAGACAACGAGGACCGAACGGACGCATCGTCCCTGCAGAGGACTGAATTAGAGTGCAAGACGCATACGTGGCGCTAGGCGCCAACCTGGGAGACCGGGAAGCTTCGCTGAAGGAAGCGATACGAAGGCTGCAGTCGGAACCCGAGCTGGAGCTGCGCCGTATCTCCCCAGTTTATGAGACGGCCCCGGTGGGCTATGCGGACCAGCCATCTTTTCTCAATATGACGATTGGGTTGCAAACGTCGCTCGGACCCGAGGAGCTGCTCCGTCGCCTGCTTGCGATCGAACTGGAAATGGGGCGAGTAAGGAACATCAGAAACGGACCGCGCAACATCGATTTGGATCTGCTCGCGTACGACGGGGTTGAGATGGATACGCCGGAATTGACGCTCCCGCATCCCCGAATGGGACAGCGGGCGTTCGTATTGGTTCCGCTGAAGGACATCTGGCCGGAGGAGCTTCCTTTTCCGTGGGAGGAGCAGCTGTCGGGGATGTCGTTGCGGGAAGAAGGCATCTCGCGCTTCGCGGAGTGGGAAGGCGCAGAGTCAGGGAAGGAGCAATACAAATGCTGAAGATCGGCAACGTAACAATGAACAACAATGTCGTGCTGGCTCCGATGGCGGGAGTCTGCAATCCGGCTTTTCGATTGATTGCGAAGGAATTCGGCTGCGGACTCGTGTGCGCGGAGATGGTAAGCGATAAAGCGATTCTTCACGGCAACCAGCGTACGCTTGAAATGCTGTTCGTGGATGAACGGGAGAAGCCGCTGAGCCTGCAAATTTTCGGTGGGGACAAGGAGTCTCTCGTCGAAGCCGTAAAGTTCGTCGATCAGAACACGAATGCGGACATTATCGACATCAATATGGGTTGTCCCGTGCCGAAGGTGACGAAATGCGACGCGGGCGCCAGATGGCTGCTCGATCCGAAGAAAATTTACGAGATGGTCTCTTACGCTGCGGATGCGGCCAAGAAGCCGGTAACGGTCAAGATGCGCATCGGCTGGGACGACGAGCATATCTATGCGGTGGAGAACGCCCAGGCGGTGGAGCGCGCCGGCGGCGCCGCCGTCAGCGTGCACGGAAGAACGCGGGAGCAGCTGTATACGGGCAAAGCCAATTGGGATATTCTGCGCGACGTGAAGCAGGCGGTGAACATTCCGGTCATCGGCAACGGCGACGTGTTCACTCCGGAGGACGCTAAACGTTTGCTGGAGCATACGAATTGCGACGGCGTAATGATCGGACGTGGAGCTCTGGGCAACCCTTGGATGCTTTACCGTACCGTGCATTTCTTGACGACTGGAGATTTGCTGCCCGATCCGTCTCCAAAGGAGAAAATTCGGATCGCAATGCTGCATATGGATCGTCTGGCCGAGTTAAGAGGAGAGCGGGTTGCCGTGCGGGAGATGCGAAAGCATCTGGCATGGTACCTCAAAGGACTTCCCGATTCCGCTGCCGCCAAAAACTTGGTCATGGAGCTGCAGTCCCGGGCGGAAGTCGTGACGGTGCTCGAGGAATATGTAAGTCGGGTCGACGAAATGCTGGCGCGGGATGCCGCTCAAGCTTCTGAATCCGGCGAAAGCCTCGTACACTAGAAGGAAGCGATTTCATCCGGCGTTTTACCGGGTGCTTTCCGCGAATTGACATTTTCAAGGGGTTGCAATATAATCGTACCAATATTCGCCCAAGCATCAGGAAAATCGCAGGAGTAACATCGAATAAAGATGTCATGACGGCGATGACCGACCATATATTGGTTAGCAACCTCGAAAATCTTTTCCATGACAGGAGATCGGTGAGATGAGCGACAAAGAAGTGCTTCTAACCCAAGATGGGCTTAAGAGGCTTGAAGATGAACTCGAAAACCTTAAATCCGTCAAACGCCGCGAAGTCGCGGAACGAATCAAAGTAGCCATCGGATACGGCGACATCAGCGAGAACTCGGAATACGAGGACGCTAAGAACGAGCAGGCTTTCATCGAAGGCCGGATCATTACGCTGGAGAAGATGCTCCGCAACGCGCGGATCATCAACCACGAAGAAATCGATCTGGAGACGGTGAGCATCGGTTCTACGGTTGTCGTAGAGGATTTGGAATATGGCGATACGATGGAATATACAATCGTCGGAACGGCCGAATCGGATCCGCTGAACAACAAAATCTCCAATGAAAGTCCGGTAGGCAAAGCAATCATCGGCAAAAAGAAAGGCACTGTCGTTGAAGTAAGCGTTCCTGCGGGCATCATTCAATACAAAATAGTCGATATCAAAATGTAGCAAAAGCGGCCTGCCGCATTTCAGACGTTAGTCGCCGTCCGGGAGGATGGAGAAGCCGATTGACTGGGATAGAAAAAAGCTTCCTTCGGAAGCTTTTTTGCCTGTTAGCGGACGTTTGCCTGAATTGCGTCGGTTCGAGCGGCATAAATCAGAACGAGCGAAGGAGCACACATTTATGGAGCACACAGAGCAGGAGCATCAGACGGACGCGGCGGAATTAGGCGAACTGCTACAGATCCGCAGAGCAAAATTGGACGAGCTGAGAGCGCTTGGCGTCGATCCGTTCGGCGTTAAGTTCGCACGCACTCATCATGCCGGCGACCTTGCTTCGAAGTATTCGGAGCTATCGAAGGAAGAGCTGGAACCGCAGGAGATTGCGGTCAGCGTAGCAGGCCGGATTATGACGAAGCGGGGGATGGGCAAGGCTGCGTTTGCCAATCTGCAAGATTTGAGCGGCAAAATTCAGATCTACGTTCGCCAGGACGCTCTGTCCGAGCAGAAGTATAAGGCGTTTGACCTGCTTGACATCGGCGATATGATCGGCGTGAAGGGTACTCTGTTCAAAACGAAAACGGGCGAGCTGTCGATCAAGGTGCTGGAGCTTGAAGTGCTGACCAAGTCGCTGCTTCCGCTGCCGGACAAGTTCCATGGCTTGAAGGACGTGGAGACTCGCTATCGCCAGCGCTATGTGGATTTGATCGTTAACCCGGACGTGCAGAAGACGTTCATTACGCGCTCGCGTATTATTCAGTCGATGCGCCGCTATTTGGACGACCGCGGGTATTTGGAAGTCGAAACGCCTACGCTGCATTCGATTGCGGGCGGAGCTGCTGCTCGCCCTTTCATTACGCACCACAATGCGCTCGATATGCAGCTTTATATGCGTATCGCGATTGAGCTTCATCTGAAACGGCTGATCGTCGGCGGATTGGAGAAGGTGTACGAGATCGGACGCGTTTATCGGAATGAAGGCATCTCGACGCGCCATAATCCCGAGTTCACGATGATCGAGCTGTACGAAGCTTATGCCGATTATGAAGACATCATGCGTCTGACCGAGTCGTTGATTGCTCATATCGCTCAAGAGGTACTTGGTACGACGAAGATCACCTATCAAGGGCAGGAAGTGGACCTGACTCCGTCGTGGCGCAGAGTTTCGATGACTGAGTTGATTCGCGAGACGGTAGACGTGGACTTTACGGCTCAGATGACGGATGAGGAAGCTCATGCGCTGGCCAAGGAGCATAAGGTTCCGGTCGAAAAGCATATGACGTTCGGCCACATCGTCAACGCCTTCTTCGAGACGTTCTGCGAGCATACGCTGATTCAGCCTACTTTCGTTACAGGGCATCCGGTGGCGATCTCTCCTCTGGCGAAGAAGAACGAGGCCGATCCTCGGTTTACGGACCGTTTTGAGCTGTTCATCGTCGCCCGAGAGCACGCCAACGCCTTCACCGAGCTGAACGATCCGATCGATCAACGGGAGCGTTTTGAATCGCAGCTTGAAGAGAAGGAAGCGGGCAACGACGAAGCGCACGAGATGGACGACGATTTCATCCGCGCTCTGGAGCACGGCATGCCCCCGACGGGCGGACTCGGCATCGGTGTCGACCGTCTGGTTATGCTGCTGACAGATGCGCCGTCGATCCGCGACGTGCTGCTGTTCCCTCATATGCGGGAGCGTTCCGACGGATAAGAGGTAGTTAAGAGCCGGTTGTTCGCCTTATGGGGCGGGCAGCCGGCTTTTTGTTGCGCTTAGGGGTGGATAGCGATGCGATGCTCTCGGTCTCGCCAAGGCACCTTCTTGGTCTTCGCGCCCCGCCTAGTACGTGGCTTCGGAAATAACTTAACGAAGACGCTTTAAGCTTGTCCAGCACGCTTGCAGCCGTTCGATATCGCGGTTGGACGCTCTAAGCTTGTCCAGTCGTCTTACACATCGTCAGCTGAATACATTACATTATTTCGGGATCGCTCTATTAGGTCTCGCCAAGGTACTTTCTTGGCCTCCGCGTCCCGGCCTCGGTCCAGCTGAAGTACCTTCTTGGCTCTCGCGCCGCCTTTTTTTCTCACATAAACTAACTCAGGAGAACATTGCAGCTAGAATTCAAACCGGTTGAGAGCACATAAAACCTACTCGCAAGACAGCATCTTCTTTTACAACCCTTTCTCGGCTCTAATCGGACGCAGTCGATTTGCAGGCTTTCGGCATTTTGCTTGCGTTGTTTCCTTTATCGCATTGTTAGTGAATGGGTCTTCTGAGGGGTGTCGGAAATATCTTTTGATAATCTGAAAAATTCATATGAAAAAGGGGTTGCAAGTGTTTGTGGGCTGTGCTATATTATTTAAGTCGCCTCGAGCGGCACTGAAAAAAAGAAACACCGATTGTTCTTTGAAAACTGAACATTGAGCGTAAGAAACAAAAACGTCGGAAGACGACTTTGGTCGTCGGAAGGCAAACCAGCAGTGAATGAGCCTCAAAGGCTCTATGCGT
>PJUD01001050.1_pt1 | contig 10142 bp, 5 predicted proteins | sample 1512341 | NCBI WGS metagenome assembly PJUD01 (sample SAMN08177675, study PRJNA422409) | Feces metagenome, whole genome shotgun sequencing project. | isolation source: Chicken feces (3) enriched on wood chips: beechwood xylan treatment | host: Gallus gallus | place: USA: Madison | collected 2015-01-15 | reverse complement strand
TTGAAAATTCAAGACATTTGATAATCAAGTTATCAAATGTCTCTCTCAATCAAAGTTGTTCTCAAAAAAATTCTTTTATGGACATCACTTTAGAAGGAAATAAACGTATGTATTTCTTATTTCTTAAAGAAATAGTAAAAATTGCCTGCGAGCCAAATAATTTTTTCCATCAAATAAATGATGATTTAGAGAAATTCTGTTCACAGTTTAAACAAAAGAAAAGCTGCTGCAATCTTGTTTTATGATAAATTTCATAGGTTTCGATGATTTTCGCATGACACTGACACTTTTTAAGTTTAAGCTGTAAAAAGAATTCTAAATTATCAGATGAATAGAAATTAATCTTTCTCAAGGCTTTTTCGAACATTATTTTTCTTATTCTTAAAGAGATGTTGACAATAAAGAGCTGATATCACACCATCAGATCTTGAAATTGCCTGAAGAGAAGTTGCCAAAGATCGAATTCTCTGTGATTCAACAACTTTTGAGTCAGAAATCTCTCTTTTGAGGTAGGTAAAGGACAAATTAAAGCTGTATCACCTTTTTATTGAGGACAGATTAATCTTCCGAAATGAATTAACCACTCAAAAGGAAATAAAGACTTGAAAAGAAGCACCTCAACTTTCTCAATATTTTTATAATCAAAGGGAGGGAGCCTAACAGAAAAGAACGTTTACCAAACTCTCAATCCAAATTGAATGAGAGCTTTGAAATAGGCAGCTTCTCTCAAAGAAGCAAATCTTTCACTGCTAATTTCAAAAAGTTATGTGACGACAAAGTAATAAATACAACCTGTTTAATCCCTTGCTGAAAAGCATTTTGCACGAGAGCATGAGAACAGCTTTCAAAGGCGGGATGATGTTTTAAGGCCTAACTTGCACTTTGGTTTTTTTCAAGGATCTTTATTGGTTATTGGGATATGAGCAGACTTTGAAAAAGGATAAACCATAATTTCTTTATGGTCTTCTCATCTTTTCAAGCCTTTAGTTATTCTTCTTTTTTCAAAGCCTCGTTTGACAATAAATCTTCAATTTTTCTAAATCTTTAAAGAAAATTATGATATCAAGATTTTTACTATTTTTATGGCTTGATACTTTGGCAAGAGTGACTTTTTCTGGGGATCTTGAGCTTTTTTCACAAAATAGAGCTAGAATAAAGGAGAGATCATTCTTTTCTTCAAGGATGCTTTCCAAAATTGTCGAATCTGTCCATATTGAAGGATCTTCGAGATAATCTTCCAGAAAAGGAGGAATGTCTTGTTCGCATCTGCATGACCAGTCTCAGGCCTTTTGTGAGAAAATTTTCCTGGTTTAGCTTGCAAGAGACTTTTTTTTCCCTTCTGCCGGATAAAACTTAAAATAAAAGACAATGAGCATCACGCCAAGGATGAACTTTTAGTTTGAATAAATTGATAAAGGAGTGGCGGAAAATCAAAGAAAATAAGATAAAAGACTTTTTTGAATCCCGATAATCTCAAATGAATTAAAAAGTAAAACAAAAAAAGAGAGAGAAAAAATCAATAAATTAATCTTCTTCGAATATAGATTCAACATCCAAAGGAATTGACTTCGAGAAGAAAACCAAAATTATAATTTCGGAGGAATTTTACTAGAAAAAATTTATTGGCAGTGAAAGGGGAAAAATATGATTTTGAGGAGTTAAGAGTTGAGGCTGATGAAATAGACCAAATTTTAAAGAAAAATTACACAGCTAATTTCAAAGTTTACTTTCAATTGAATATGTTGTTTGCCTAACAAAACCAATTCACAAATTTAAAAATAAATTATCTAACTGTCTTTGGAAAATAATATTTATGTTGATTAAACAAACATCCTTAAGATGATTTTCCTCCTTAGAAGAATCTAGAAAATAAACTCAGAACTCTTTTGCGTTACAACTCTCTCTTTCTTAATTTAAGCTGTCTTGAGTTTTTTTTTCTTTTTCTAAAGAGCAATATTTTATAGATCAGGCCTCTTCTCAGGGTTTTTTATTCTCAAAGGGAAGTTTTAAGAAAGAAAAAAGTCAAAGTAGATTCTAAGCAATGAAAGTGATTTGAGATTCATGTAACAATCAAATAGCAGGAACAAAATTAAAAAAGTCGATCTTTTTCCTTCAATCAAATTTGCTTTTCGAGCTGATAGAAGCGATTCATGAAAATCAAAAAAGTTTTATTTGAATAAAATGATTCATATTTTCGATTTTCTTCGAGAAGAAAAGTGAGACAGATTTCAGAATTCGATCAAAGTCAAAAACATTAAATTAAAAACTTGCAGTAAAAATAAATTTGGCAAATCGTTGAGAATTTCTACTTCAATTTCAACATCATGTCAACTCTAAATGTTCTCAAGAAAAGTTTTCCAAAACCTAGAAATTTTAAGTTTGATTGAAGAGTTGTGACCTTTATTGTTGTGTTTTTCTTCCAAGTAGTCTTCTTTCCCTTTCAAATACTTAAGGAAAAAGTCAATTCATTGTTCGAAAAGAATAGTATGAAAATAAAAATTATCCATAGGTCTTCCAACTTCAATCACCATTTTCGATCTCCAATTCCAATTCTTCTTTTTCGAAATTCCCTTTGACAATATTTTCAACTTAAAATCACCCCAAAGACATTTCATTCGAATAGAGAACTCTTTGAAAAACTAGAAAGGAGCTCAGTCCCCTCTAACACGGAACTAGCTCGTTTTTAATTTGCAAAACAATAAAGATAGTCGAGTAAGAAAAACTTAAAAGCCTGAATTAGATTTGGCCTTCTTTAAAATTTGTTAACTTTAACCACTTATGATTCAGTGGAAGATTCCACCCTTTTGATAGAGGCAAATTCTATGACGTCCTTCTGATCCAAAGAAAGAGATGAAAATATTTTAGTTTAGTCTATTCTTTCATAAACCAACATGAGAAATGAAAACATTTGAAGTACTGTAGGGCTTTGAGATTCGCATCCAACAATCCTCATCCCTTTTTTTGGAAAACGAAATTTTATAGGCCCTAAAAGTTTTATTCTAAACTATTCAAAGGCACAGTTTTATTGATGAGGGATGACATGAAGAGAATAGATTGCTTCAGATAGAGCTTACTCTATTCAGTCTTTAGAACCATATCTTATCTTTTCTTTGCTCCAAAATTTCAATTTTTATAGGGTCAAAAAGTTTGAATTTCAAAGAAAATTTTCAAAGGGGAGATGGGAATTACGAAACTCTACAGTATGTCAAAATTTTTGGTATGGGTCAAAAATCAATCATAAAACAACGTCAAAAGCGTTTTATTAAACCATTCTCCAAAAAGAATTAGCCCCTTATTTGAAATTTCAGTCACCATTTCTTCAGTTAAATATCAAAACTTTAAAGTGATGTTTTTCCAAGTTTTCGATTCTATTAAGAATGTCCCTTGATTAAAATAGCAAAAAATTATAATCAACAAGTTTGATTGCAAGTTTGGTTGTAAATATAAAAAATATTTTATTTCTAGAAATTTGCTATTACTAATTAAAGTTGTCTAAATCCGTTATTATTTGTTTGTTTTTGCCAGGAGACTTGGCTCAGCCCCTAAAAACCAAATCTCCTTTATTATTCTGTATCAGTTTTTTGAGAATATTCTTTCCTAGCCTTCTATTCCTCTCCTCTTTTGCAAATCTTGATGTTCGAGTGATAAATTACAAAACTCATTAACTCTGATTTGACCTTAAAATTTCCATTTGAAGAAACTATGAATAAAACCCTCAATCTTCGTTCTCTTTATGAGAATATTACTGTCTTTTTCTATCAAAGAAGTCGAAAATAGACTTCATCGAAAGTCATCTTCATTGAAAAACCTTTGTGAAACAAAAAAAAAAAGATGAGAAGTCAGGTCTAAGCAGTCCATTACTACAACAAGGATTTATCACTCTAAATTGGGCGATATTCTCTTGCCAAGTTGTTTGGTTAGCATTACTATTTTTTCAGTCGAGAGCTTTCCTCGCAATTCGCATGTCCTTTGATATTGTTGAACCCTCTAATGATTTTTGAGCCAAGGCTCAATTTTCGAAATAGAATAAATTTCCACTCACTAAATTTGAGAATTAAAAAGAGTTAGAGTTATAAAGGGTTGTGGAGCAGGGAACTTTCTTTTCGAGGGAAAAGAAGTAAAATTATTCCAGAAATTTAGGGATTTTGAAAGAGAGGGAAGGGATTTTACCGGTTTGTTTCAGAGATAGACAAGGGGATCCCTGGCCGCGAGCGGTGAAAGTCCTTATCAATCACAAAGAATAAAATGATCTACAAATTCACAATGTTCGAGAAACAAATTTTTTAAATACTGAAAAACTTTGAACTTATTGAAAAAATGTCTTTCAAAATTTTTTCACACAATACAAATAAAACCATTTTGAAGCTCTGAGCTAAAACATAACCTTTTCTCATTCAGATTTAATGAATCGCATCTTCTCTTTTAATGACCTGAGTAGGAGTATAAATCTGGTTTGATTTTAAGGACAAAATTTTTTAATTTACTCAGAATAGCAGCTCAAAAAACTATTGTTTTGGCCTTCAGATTAAAAATTAAAATTCAGCTTTTCGATTTTTGGCTCGAGAAGTAACAAGCTCAAACCAAAAATTACTCAAAACCTATAAACCAATTTACCCCCGCATTTTTCTCCACATAATTCCCTTCAAAAATAGATCAAAAACCTCCCCATGAAAAATCCCATTTTCATATCTTGTTGAAGTTGAGATCTCACTGAACTGTTTAAAATATACATTGCAGAATTTTTTTAACGATACCTCGAAGATGTTCATTGAAACATCTGAAGAGCATTCTGAAACCAAAACAGAACCAAACAGATGCTTAAAATACATCACTGGAATAACTTCCTTTGGTTTTTTGAAGAAGTTTAAAAACCCAATAAAACTTTAGGGGTATAAAGTTTCAACAGTTTAAGGGCTATTTAGCTTGGAGATTTCTCGATAAAGAGAAGGAGTTCATCAGGAGAATAAGCCTCCTCACATCACCATTTTCTTTAGAATAGTTTCTATAATAGATTTTTGAGTTTAATTAGAAATATACGCAAGTTTAAGATGAAATAAATTTTTCGAATTTTTCAAAAAACTAGCCAAAATATAGCAGCGAAAATAATTAATTTAAGAGTTGTTCCAGAACCGCCCTTCTCAAATCATGGAAGAAATTTACTGTTGAGGGCTATGAAGGCTGATTAAAGAGGAGTGAGAGGCGGGAGAGATGTGGAAGATGGAATGAGAGGTAACAATCGTGGATCTTTTTATGAAAGAGCCAAAACTAATAGTTTTCTAAATCAAAACAAAAATGTTAAAGTGAGCGAATATTAATTAAAATTTTAAAAGGTTACTTTTTCGAAAAGAATCCATCAAGTTAAAATTTGTTAAAAATAAACACTATTTATATTGCCAAGCTTAACACAAAATATAAATTCAAATAGAAAAAAAAAATTATCAAAATGAGATTTTTGAAAAATAAAATTGCAAAATCTGCTGAAGTCAAAAGACTCCATCTCCTCCAAAAGCAAGAAACATCCTCGCTTTCTCAACGATCCCCCTTGAAAACCCTCAGCAAAGGAGGATTGTCTCCTTTGAAGCAGCTGCCAAGAGAAAACTCAACAAGCTCTTCATTTAAATCAGATCACTCCCCAAGAAGGACTCCTTGTGAAAATATTATCAAGAACTATGGCAGAGCCATGTCAAACTTTGCGTTGTCATCACTGGCGGCCCCTTATCTCAAGACTATCCTGCCAAAACATGGCTCCAGTTCTGTGGCTTTTCAAAATTTCCTCAAGAAAAAGAACAGATCAGTGAACTGTATAAAAAAATTGAGAGAAATTTTGCCATGTGAGGACAATAAAGACGCTCCAAACTTTGCTGAAAAAAGAGTTTTCCAAGAACTTTGTATCATCTTCCTCAAGGATTTTTCTGTCAACTGGCTCTTTAACAGCAAGATTGACAATAAGACAACCCATTTGAATTACCGATTTAAGATCCTCAGAAGAATCAGAGACCCAGATCATTTCACCTATCTCAAGGATTTCAAGTTTGAACATAAATAAACGAACAAATGAGATTTTTGTCCTTTTATTAATTCCAAAAATTAAATTGATACCATAACTCTGAATATATAATCATGTGTACATTATCTAAGTAGATCATAATTTATATCTCCATAAGAAGCTTCTGTCGAGTGTTCTATTTAAATCTCTCAATCGCTCACTTAAAGTTTGAAATTTTCTCATACAGTAAAGTCTAAATCTCCAAAATTATCCCAGAATATTCAATCAACGACAAAAAGTTTTACTTCTAGAAAGATCTGTTTTTTTCTTCTCCAGTCATTTCAGAATTTAGAACATGGAGATTACTTCCAAATCTAGAAAGATTACTCTATGTCAAAGTTGTAAAAATCCTGAAAAGATGTGGAGAATAAAAAAAATCAAACGTCTTTTTCATCTCGGCAAATGCTCAATCTGAGTTTTTTTCTTATTTATCCTGCGAATCATCTTGTAGAGAGATAAAAGAGCCTCGAATGACTGGCATGTATGGTATGTTTCACCTATTCTCTTTCAATTTACAATCAATTGTTGATTTTGAGAAGTTTTGAGATTTTTTTCGAAACAGAAGAATTTACAATACCCACACAATTGAATCAGGACCCATTTTTATTAATTTGCTTCCCAGCCTAAACTTCTTGATCCGCAGGTCATCTATCATCTTATTGTAACCTTTTGAGAGGGGTGTTGAGGGTGCTCAAGGGTTTTTGCTAGGAGTCATCTAAAAAGGAACATTTTGCTAAATTTGTAGTTTTAACATTTTAAACCGAATATTTTTCCTCTTGATATCAGTCAAATCAAAAGAAAATACCTATTCGGTATTCAATCAATTCGCTCAAGCCTTTTGGGATGGAACTTTCCTTCTGATTGTTTGAAACTTTTGAGTTGGACAGAAGCAAATATTTTTTTTCAATAAATAAAAAATTTTATTAATTTGGACTGAAATTAATTTTTGGGCTCTCATAAAAGGCATTTTTGAGATGACTCCAGGGACTGACTCAAGCTTATGAATCTCTGTGAGACTAATTTTATGTCTCCTCTCATTACACAAAAAAATGAGAAAATTTTGGAATTTAAAGGAAGAAACAAATAAAAAATAAAAATAAAAGGAGAAATTATTTCAAAATTGATCAAATTGTTTTTAGGAAGAAATCTTCAAGGAATAATTAAATCTCACCCTTTTTACCCCCTTTTTTTTGAGTTTCAGTCGTCTGCAAAAATTTCTTTATAGATTAACGGAGGTCTTTTTTGTCAGATTTTTCTGCAATATTGAGTCATTAATTGATTTTTTCGATTTGATTCAAAAGAAAAGAAATATTTTCCTTGCTCTTTAGAAGAGAATAAAGGCTGGGTGATGCCAAATGAGAGAGGGAAGCTGTGCTCATATTTGTGTTTTTAGGTAAATCGCGTTTTTTTTGCTATGTTATCCCAAAGGAATAAATCATATTTTGATATTTTTTCCTCTGGAATTTTTCTGGAGGAGAGAATTTTCTGAATTCAAAAAGAGACTTTGGTCAAGCATCATCCCTCAATATTTTTCCAATAAAATTGATAAATTTTCGAAAAAATTTTTTCTATGAAAATTTTTCATATCCTGGAAGATTGTTCTTTCGAAGTCAGAACAAACGTCCAATCAAAAACAATATTTTTTTTCACTTTTTACACTCTTCAAATCGTGACTTTCTTTTATGTGAAAATATTTCTCCACATTTTTACGAAAAATAAAAAAAAATAAATCAAATGAAGATTTATGAATTAATAAATACAACCGCATTTATGCAAGTAAACTTTCTGGAAAAATTAGTTTTACAAAACTGTTTAATTTTGGATTTCAAACAAAAATTAATAAAATGAGAAGAAAATTTCAAACGAAAAAGAAATCCACTAAAATTCAAAGTGAGTCCAACAAGCAAGGGAAAAACTTGAATTTATTCCCAATTCTAAAAAAAAAAGTTTTTCTTGACTTATTTAGAATAAAAAAATTGAAAGAAAAAAAGTAATTGAGAAAATTTAAAATTAGCAACTGTTGACTCAAACTCACCATCAAGACCCCTTTTCATCTTGATATTCTTCAAAAAGTAATCCTTGAAATTTCTATACCTAAAAATGCTGATGCTTTTGCCCTCTTTGAGAGAGCGGTCATGGAGAGTTTTTTGAAATATTTTATCATTTAAAATCATAAGATTACCATTGTCATCTTGTGATTGGTACATTTATTCATAAGCCATTTTTTGACTTTTTGCCATTCATCATCTTCCCAGAATTTCTTTTTTTTATTCTTTTTAAAAAAGATTATAATGTCAATTTCATTCAACTCAGAATTTCAATCGATTTCAGCGCTTTCCGTTTATTATTTCCTTCCTATCTGGATTTTGAAGAATTTTTAGATTTCAAGTCCGCAATTCCTCACCTAGCCAAAGTTCAAACTTTGACCCCTTCATTTTCAATGTTGTCACTCCAAAATCTGACTTCAGAAAAATCTGTTTCCAAATCATCTCATCAAATAAAACCCTCCTTTCCATCTCACAAAGAGGATTATTGTTCTCACTCTCCTTCAGTAACATAAAAATAATGGGCCATGCCCCGGGAAGATTAAACTGTAAAAACTCTGTGTCTCTAATTATTTTCCTGCTAGGAAATATCAAGTTTGCGGGGATGCTGAAAATAATAAATTTCAGCCCCTTTATATTTTTCCTGTGAAAAAATAGCAGGATTACCAATTTCATTTATACTTGCTTCAATTTTTGTAAGGATATCAAGTTGATCATGGTTTTTTAAGCAAGGCTTGTCAAAATCAAGATAGTAAAGATATTGAAAAAAATGCGGAAATTTAGCGTTTGCCTTGAAGGTGAGAATTTATTAAAGTCAGGCAGGGTAATTTATTTTATGGAGTTAAATTACCATAATCTTATCTTGCTTACTGAAAAGATTCTTTTTGAGTCTTTAATACTGCTTAAATAACACATTCTATTGGAAAAATATTAAGCCTTATTGTCCTTTTCAAAAAGCAAACAGCATAATGTAGAAAAATTTTGGTGGAAGAAAATGGAACATTCATAAAGTATGACGTGGGAAGAAAAAGATATTCCGTCCTCTTATCATCAAAATTAAACACTTTAGCTTTCCTGCAGGAAGACAGGAAATCTTTGCAGTTAATTAAACCCCTCAGATTCATGAAATTTTAATTCGTTTCTTTCCCTACATTGACTATAAGCCTCCTTTTCAAACTTGCCAAGGAAGTTGAGAAGGTGGAGGGACGTTGACTTGCTTAGAACTAGAATTTCAAAGCCTTTTTGCTTTGGTTGTTAGGATCAAGAAAGAGGCTTGGGGTTTTTGGTGGGAAAGAGGAGATTTTGGCTTTTGAGGGAATTTCAGCCTGAGAGAGGGAAAATTTATAAGAAACAAAATATAAACAAAATAAAGTATGTTCTCCTTTCGGCAGAAAGCAAACGAGGAAGAGAACAGTTTTCTCAGAGAAAAGTGTCTCAAATCATCCATCAATTCAGATTGTTAGAGAAATGTTTTTGAAAGAATAAATTTATATACCCAGAAAATATCAATTATAAAAATCAAAAAGACTTGACAAAATTCAACCATCAAAGGATCAAAGTTTCGCCCTGAAGACACAAAGGATGGAGGATGAGTTGGCATTGAAAGCTAAAAAAAGATCCTACAAGGAAAATTCATAAAGGGGCCAAGACTAAATGAAATTTACACAGGATTTTCTATTAATTTTATCTCCACGTTTTCTCTCTTTCATTTACAAATTTTTAATTTTAGACCTTACTCAAACATCATTTTCTAAATATAGCACTCCCTTTTGAGGCTTGAAACCTACCTAATCTCCACTAAAGCCACTTTGGTAGCAACTTTTAGGCACTTTTCTCCCTCAATAAAACCCCTTTCCCAAAGAGTGAGGCATATAAATTTTTTTATATTCTCAATTAACCAAAGAGAAGGATCAAATTTTGTGGGTGTTAAATAGAGTTCATTAAAAAAAAACCCCGGAAATAAAACTTCCTGCTAGGAAAGTCGTGAAACGAGGATAATTTATTTGTTGACCACAGACCGCATAATTTTGGTCATTTCGTCATAAATTTGT
>PJUD01001049.1_pt1 | contig 10143 bp, 5 predicted proteins | sample 1512341 | NCBI WGS metagenome assembly PJUD01 (sample SAMN08177675, study PRJNA422409) | Feces metagenome, whole genome shotgun sequencing project. | isolation source: Chicken feces (3) enriched on wood chips: beechwood xylan treatment | host: Gallus gallus | place: USA: Madison | collected 2015-01-15 | reverse complement strand
TAAATCAGAAAGAACATTGAAGAAATTTTATGAAGACATGCAAAAATATAAATACTTACAAATTACATTAGAAAAATTTCGAATGGAAAAATTAATGATGGTGAGGACTTATAGGAGGGGTTCTGTTTTTTCTTTTATGGTCTCCAACAATTTTCGCCACCATTTCGACTTCAATTGGTTTTCGTAAGAACTTTATATCTGTAATATCTTTGAGACCTCCTGTCGTCTTCAGAGTCTCAATGACTTCATTATCATTAAAGTATTCACCAGATACAAAATAAATAATAATTTTCTTTCTATGATTCTCAGCTTCCCAACGTCTAATCTCCTTTGTCGCTGCGAAACCATCCATAATTGGCATGCTGATGTCCATAAAAATAAAGTCAAAATAGTCTTCACCTTTTTCTTTGTATTTTTCAACAGCTTCAAAACCATTTTTCGCTAAAGTCACCTGCACTCCTTCTCTTTCAAGGAGAAGCTTATGCAGATCTCTATTAAAATCAGAGTCATCAACCACTAACACAGAAATTTTATCATGTACAACCACACCTTCAGAGCTCTTTCTCACATTATCCACCGGAATATAAAACACGAACTTTGTTCCAATTCCAGTTTGACTAGACACAGCGACATCTCCTTGCATTTTATGACATAATTGCTTGCAGATCCATAGCCCGAGACCTGTTCCTCCATAATTTGAGCTGATGGTATGATCAGCTTGAATATACATCTCAAAGAGCTTTGGAAGATTGTCTTTGGCAATACCACAGCCTGTGTCAGAAACCTGAATTTTCAAGAACCCAGATTCGATATTTGGATCTGGTTGATTTCTTTGACGAGAAGACAGTGGATTATCAAGGTTGACAATGCGAATTTGGCAGTGTTCAGAACTATAGATAATATCGGGAGACATTCGAGATTTTCTTGGTTCAAAAATAGGAAAGCCATGTAACATCGTGAGATTTTGGCGAAAAGACTGCTCTTCATCGATACTAAGTTCCATCACCGATTCATCGAGATCCTCAATACTATGGGCAGAAGCAGCCCTTTGGGGGATTTGTGTCTCTCTAATGGCATCATCTTGTTCTAAAGGGCTTAATAGGTTTGAAGAAGGATGGTTCTGTCTACACCATAGAACGTCAACTCTGATTTGGCCGCCTCTTGGCGTAAATTTACAAGCATTTGACATTAAATTCATCAGGATTTGCAGCATGCGACCAGAGTCGATCCAAAGATTTTTCGGGATTTTACTATCAATAAAAGCCTTAGCAAAGATATTTTTGCTCTTGAGATTTTCTGAGTTTATAACAAAGGCTTTTTTGACAACATCTTCAATGTTCGCTTCACTGTAAGATAACTCAAGTTTATCAGCTCGAATCTTTGCAGCATCAAGAGCATTGGAAACCAAATTAAACAAAATTTCTCCACTCATTCTTGCATTTTTTAGAGCTTGTAAATGTGGTGAATCTTTGAGGACCATCAATAGATAGTCAACACTTCCATTGAGAGAGTTGAGAACATTGCGGACTTCATGCGAAAGAGAAGAAACGAAACTATCCTTGGCATTCATTGCTTGGACGACCTCTTTAGTCAAGTTTTCTGACTTTTTGTAGTTTTCATTCAATAATCTCCAAAGATTACACTCGATATTCTTTTGGAAGTAATTTAGTATTGCCATTATCAGAAAAGCAAAGACCAAAACAACCATAGATAATAAGATTTGTGTGTTTTGCTCATCAGTGAGAGTGACTTGGAAGATCACCAAGATTTTCTTGATGTACAAGAAGAATTCAACAACATTGATCAGGTTATTGACTATCACTAAAGTCGTTGATTTTGTCATGAAGTAGCAGAAATTGACATAAGAAAGGCACGATAACAGAGCTGGGAAAGGAAGGCCCTGCTTGAGTCCTCCGACAAGATTCATCGAATGGAGATATAAAATCACCACAGTTCCTGCAGTATCTCGGTAGCCCAACTTTAAGAAACTGACAGAAAGGATGAAGCCGGTAATGCTGACTATAGAAAGATTGTAATCGCAGGAACTTGCAAAGAAGTAGCAGCAAATCCATTCGAAGAGAATGATAGCAAAAGTTGTGGAAAATCCGACGTAGAGGATGGAAAGGATCTGGTAATGAGTTGACAGAGCGTTAACATTAGCCTCAAAGAGGCGATTTTTGGTAAAGATGGAAAGTAGAAACCCGTTAAAGGACATTTGATGAGGAAAAGTTGGCTTCAGGATGACAGAAACTTTTTATTGAGGTTGTTTGCCTGTTTAAATAATTTATATCTGCTTTGAAAATTCTATGGAGTTTAAAGAAATAAGATAGGGAAAATTCCCACTGTTCATGAATTAACAAGTAGATATTTTTCTGTTGCTTTGATGCAGATGGGAATGTAAGAAAAATTTGTGATGTAATTCCTTCTCACAGAAAGGTAGAGAATGAGGAAATTTTGTTTTGGTATTGAATGTGATAAAAGCACTGAAATAAATCTTTTGGAAAGTTTCAGGTTTCAAGTAAATTCATTTAGCTTCCTTATGTGAACCCTTTCCCATTGCAAATTGTTTTTTACTGGTTTTAACTAAAAATGGCAACTACCAGTGGTAAACAGATTTGTCTAGTGCAATCTGAGTACAGTCCAATAAAGCTGTACTATTTATTACAGCTGAATAAATTTAGCTTTTTTTTACAGCTACAGATTAAAATGGAAATTGATTTTGATCTTGGTAGGTGAGAGAACAGGAGAAAACCTTGAATAAAGAAAAGAGAGGCTCGGGCATTGAGGGTGATCTGCTGACCTGTGTTTTGGGAGTGGTGATTTCAAAGACCCTTTTTCAGAGAAAAATAGAGAGCTGAAGAATGACGGTTTGATTCCAGTAATTTTATTCCAATTAAATAGTGAATGTATAACTTTGACGAATGCTTATTTTATCCATCAAACCAATCCTGACATCATTAAGAGAAATTATTTCTGGATAGTTTAATTCATTAATTTGTAAATCAGAAAGAATATTGAAGAAATTTTATGAAAACAACATGCAAAAATATAAATACTTACAAAATACATTGGAAAAATTAATAATGGTGAGGACTTATAGGAGGGGTTCTATTCTTTCTTTTATGATCTCCAACAATTTTCGCTACCATTTCGACTTCAATTGGTTTTCTTAAGAACTTTATATCTGTAATGTCTTTGAGACCTCCTGTTGTTTTCAGAGTCTCAATGACTTCATTATCATTAAAGTATTCACCAGATACAAAATAAATAATAATTTTCTTTCTATTATTCTCAGCTTCCCAACGTCTAATCTCCTTTGTCGCTGCAAAACCATCCATTATCGGCATGCTTATGTCCATAAAGATAAAGTCAAAATAGTCTTCTCCTTTTTCTTTGTATTTTTCTACAGCTTCAAAACCATTTTTTGCCAAAGTCACCTGCACTCCTTCTCTTTCAAGGAGAAGCTTATGCAGATCTCTATTAAAATCTGAATCATCAACCACTAAAACAGAAATTTTATCAGGTATAACTACTCCTTCAGAACTCTTTCTCACATTATCCACCGGAATATAAAATACAAATTTTGTGCCAATTCCAGCCTGACTTGATACAGCGACATCTCCTTGCATTTTATGACACAGTTGCTTGCAGATCCATAAACCAAGTCCTGTTCCTCCGTAATTTGAGCTGATGGTATGATCAGCTTGAATATACATTTCAAAGAGTTTAGGAAGGTTGTCTTTAGCGATACCGCAGCCTGTATCCGAAACCTGAATTTTTAAGAATCCAGACTCGATATCTGGATCCGGCTGATTTCTTTGAGGAGAAGACTGTGGATTATCAAGATTGACAGTGCTGATTTGGCAATGTTCAGAACTGTAGAGAATAGCTGGGGATTTTCGAGATTTTCTTGGTTCAAAAAGAGGAAAGTCATGTAACATAGTTAGATTCTGGCGAAAAGATTGCTCTTCATCTATACTAAACTCCATCACCGATTCATCGAGATCCTCAATACTATGGGCAGAAGCAGTCGTTTGGGGGATTTGAGTCTCTCTGATACCATCCTCCTCTAAAGGATTTAATAAGTCTTGAGAAGGTTGATTTTGTTTACACCACAGGACATCAACTCTAATTTGGCCCCCTCTTGGCGTGAATTTACAAGCATTTGACATTAAATTCATCAGGATTTGTAACATGCGTCCAGAGTCAACCCATAGATTCTTCGGGATCCGACTGTCAATAAACGCTTTGGCAAAGATATTTTTGCATTTGAGATTTTCAGAATTTATAACAAAGGCTCTTTTGACGATATCTTCAATGTTCGCTTCACTGTAGCATAACTCGAGTTTATCAGCTCGAATCTTTGCAGCATCAAGGGCGTTGGAAACCAAATTAAACAGAATTTCTCCGCTCATTCTTGCATTTTTGAGGGCTTGCAAATGTGGTGAATCTTTAAGAACCATCAAGAGGTAGTCAACACTTCCATTGAGGGAATTCAGAACATTGCGGACTTCGTGAGAAAGAGAAGAAACGAAACTATCCTTGGCATTCATTGCTTGGACGACTTCTTTAGTGAGGTTTTCTGACTTTTTGAAGTTTTCATTCAATAATCTCCAAAGATTACACTCGATATTCTTTTGGAAGTAATTCAATGTCGCCATTATCCCAAAAACAAACACAAGAGCTACCATTGCAGACATGACCTGTACATATTGATCATCAGTGAGCGTAATTTGGAAAATATCAAGGATTTTTCTGATATACAAGAAGAATTCAACAACATTAATCAGGTTATTGACAATCACCAAAGTCGTTGATTTTGTCATGAAGTAGCAGTAATTTACATAAGAAAAGCAGGCTAATAAAGCTGGGAAAGGAAGGCCTTGCCTGAGCCCCCCGACAAGATTCATTGAATGCAGATATAGGATTACCACAGTTCCTGCGGTATCTCTATATCCTTTCTTTAAGAGAATACATGCAAGGATAAAGCCGCTGATACTGATCATAGAAAGGTTATAATTGCAGGAGAATCCATAGAAATGACAGCACATCCACTCGAAAATAACGATGGCAAATGTAGTGGAAAAGCCAACATAAAGGATGGAAAGAATTTGATAATGAGTAGATAGAGCATTAACGTTGGCCTCAAAGAGCCGATTTTTGGCAAATATAGAAAGCAAGAATCCGTTAAAGGACATGTGATGAGGAAAAAATGGCTTCAGGGGAATAGAGTAAATTTTTATTGAGTTCGTTTGTCTGTTTAAATAATTTAGATCTGTTGTGAATATTCCATAGAATTTAAAGAAATAAAAAAGGGAAAATTCCCTTTATCGTTGTTAAATTAGCAAAAAGGGATTTTTCAGTTGATTTGGGTAAGATGAAAAGGCAAAAGTAGATGAATCTGTTGCTGAGAAAGTAGATGCTCATAATGAAGAAACGAAATTTTGGTATTGAATGCTTCAAAAGTGCTGAAATAAATTTTCTGGAAAGTTTCAGGTTTCAAGTAAATAAATTTAGCCTCCTTATGTTAAGATTTACTGGTAAAATTAAAGGGGGATTGAATCGATCTTTTTATCCTTCTGAGCTTCTAATTTCTACTGAACCTATCAAACAGCTCTATGCATTTGACTTTTACTTGGAAGAATAAAGAGGATGGCTCATGTAAAGAAGTTATTAGCCTGCAAAGGAAGGAAGGTCAAATGAAAAGGAAAATTTTAGAATGAAAATTAGCAGTTTGATCGAAAAGACTTGGAGTTAAATTAAATTGCGGTATTTTCGAAAGCTATGAATAGTTTCATTGGTAAATGCTGATATAGTTCGTTAGATTTGTCTTGAGGTTAAAATTATTTAGAAAGAATAAAGTTTCTGCTTCTGTTAGGAGTTTTTTTGACTTTATTTACTTGATTAAAATTTGATTATCATGGAGCTCAGGAATTCAGTTAGAACCACTCATTAGTGATTTCTTTGTGACTGAGTTGTATAGAAACGTTTAGAAATGATAGCAATACAAAGATTCAAAGAAGAAAGTTTTTTATGGATGAGGTGGAACAAGGTGTTTAAAATCGGAATTGAAGACAAAAAATTTTTTTTATCTTTATACAGGAGATGAAGGAACTTTGCCTTTACCATTTCGAGAAGATAATTTTTAGAGAGCTGAGTTCAAATTTTAAAGAATAAAAAAAATAAAAATAAAATGTTTCAATTTTTTATAGATCTTCTTTTCAGAATTATGTTCCCCTTACATCTTTTCGCATTTTCTCTCTTTAAAGAAGTCTTATCATGTATAATTCATATGATTTGTTAGTTTCTTTATTCCTCTTTTTAATCAGAGTCTTCTCCTGTTGCAAGTTCATTTAATTGTGTACTATGAATATGTATTTTCGGTTTTATACTCATAGATCCTTCAATACCCTTAGCCCAATCATAACCATAAGCATACGCCAGGAGTTTTCCATAAGGGCTATATTTAGCTGCAGTGATCGGAGTATTTGTACAAGTGAAAAAGACAACTTATTTCTCGCAGGAATATCCCAGAAATTCACACAACCATCACCTCCTGCCGTAAAATACGTATCTCTATTCAAAGGATGCAAACCAACTGCGTGAATAGGATATAATATCTTAAGATTACTTGTATTTCCATTTTGACCAGGATCAATTTTGTGGGCTTTAAAAGTCACTATATTATTAAGCCCAATTGTTCCATCATTTCTTCTTTCAAACTTTGAGAGATTCGATCGGCCATCACAAGAAGCGATTCCCACTATACTTTCTTTGGAAATAGAGATAGCACTCAGCGAAGAATTGGAACCAAGTGGAGAATCAATATAAGAACGGTCATCGCCACGAAAGTCATGAATATCATAACGAATGTCAAACATCAGAAGTTTTTCGTTGGAAAGCCCAATAGCAACATATGGGAAGAGGAAATCTGAGCAGACAGCTTTAGCTCCAAGATCGAAACTGCTGATTTGACCTCGACTTCTTATATCCCAAAATTTCATTGTCTTGTCATATGAGACAGAACAAATTACATGTGCATTGATTTCTTCAACGGAATAGACTCCCTTCACAGCATCATCATGTTGTCCAATCTTTAAGTTTCCGACTGCGAACCCTCCAGGATCTCTGATAAAAATCGAGCCGTCAATTGATCCTGCAATTATCCTTTTTAAGTTATTCTGCCAAGCAACTGAGAGGACTGGATTTTCGAAGCGGGTTGTATCGCACAGAGTAATTCTGTCCACAGTTGAGACCTCTGCATCTGTAGAAATGACTTTATAAATAATCACATATCCATCCCAGGTGCTGCATAACAAAAGATTGGGATTTTCATCTTGACTCCAAGTCAAGCAAGAGACAGTATCTTCAAATGGTGAAGAATCTGCTACCTTAAATTGCTTATCTGTAATTGTTGAGATGGAAGGAGTTATCCCTGATGAAAAGGAATTGTAAATCATATAAGATTAAACCAGATGTTGAATTAACAATAAAAAATTATTTGATAAAATGTTGAGAAGTTTGAATTTGATTTTGGTCATTTCTTTTAGAGATTCTAAATGGGAACAGAAAGTATAACAAATTCTTTACATCTTTTTTCATCATAAATAAAGTTCTAATGAAGAAATATCAAAGATACAGTTAATTAAAATTCTGAGACTTCATTTGCTTGTGTACTATGAATATGTAATTTTGGTTTAATCGTCTTGGACCCTTCAATACCTTTCGCATAATCATACCCATATGCATATGCCAAAAGTTTTCCATTCGGACTATACTTTGCTGCAGTTATCGGAGCATTCTCACATGTCCAAAATGCAAGCTTTTTTTTCTCACGACGATTCCAGATATTCACACAACCGTCACCTCCTGCTGTAAAATAAGTGTAAGAGAAAGGACAAGTAGGATGAAAGCCAGCAGCATGAATAGGGTATAATATAGTGCTATCGCTTGTATTTCCATTCTGACCAGGATCAGTTTTGTGGGCTTTGAAAGTAAACCTAGGATCCTCAAGGTAAAACACATCTTCAGCATCTCTTGCAAGACTTGAGATATTTGATCGACCATCAGAACTGGCAATTCCAATCATACTACCTCTTGAAAGAGAGATAGCACTGAGAGAAGAATTGTCACCAAGTGGGGAATCTATATAATGACTGTCAAGAGCACCACATATGATAGGAAGATCGTGATTCACATTGAAAAAGAGAAGTTTTTGGTTAGAAAGCCCAACAGCCATAAGAGGAAATCTAAAATCGCAGCATACGATTTTCTCTCCAAGATTGAAACTTGAGACTGGTTCTGGGCTTCTCATATCCCAGAACTTTACAGTTTTATCATATGAGAGAGAACAGACTTGATTGCGTTCTTCGAGATAATAAACTCCTTTCACAGCATCGTCGTGTTTTCCAATCGTTTGGACTTCTGAAGCATTGGTATCCATTGAAAAAATCGTGCCATCAATAGATCCTGCAATTATCTTTTTTGCAGAATGTTGCCAATCAAGCGAGATACAAGGAATCACCATTGATTTTGAATAGGTTTCTTCGATGTTACTCACAATTTCGATTTCACCTTGTTGTTGAGTCCTGACATGATAAAGATAGACAAATCCATCCCAAGTACTGCATAGCAAAACATTGGGATTTTCATCTTGACCCCAAGAAAGGCAAGCTACGCTATCTTCAAAGTTGGTTGAGGCTGCCATAAAATTCCTATCAGTGGTTGTTGGGACGGAAGGAGAATTGGAAATCATAGTCAGATTGAACCAGAATTTTAATTAACCAATAAATATTTTACAAAGCTATGATTAAGATAAAATTGCAAGCTCAGTGTACTTTGAATATGTGATTTTAGTTTAATCAAAATAGATCCTTCAATACTAGTTTTCTTTTTTTTTTCTGAAAGGGGTTTTCATTCTTTTGAAGAATTCTTATCATGTACGATTTATATCATTTGTTAGTATATATCTTAAGAGGAATGATACAATTTATTCGACTTTTGCAAGTTCATACAATTGCGTACTATGAATATGCAATTTCGGTTTAATCGTCTGAGATCCTTCAATACCTTTCGCGTAATCATACCCATATGCATATGCCAAAAGCTTCCCATTAGGACTGTATTTAGCTGCAGTAATCGGAGCATTCGTACATGTCCAATATGCCTGCTTATTTCGGGCAGGAATGTCCCAGATATTCACACAGCCATCACCCCCTGCTGTAAAATAAGTGTTTCTATTGCGAGGATGGAAGCCAACAGCATGGATAGGATACAATATCTTAAGATTACTTGTATTTCCATTCTGACCTGGGTCGATTTTGTGAGCCTTGAATGTCACTATATTCTCAAGTCCTGTTGTTCCGTCATTTCTTCTCTCAAACTTTGAGAGATTTGATCTGCCATCATAAGTCGCAATTCCGACTTTATTTTCTTTGGAAATTGCGATAGTACTGAGTGGAGAGTTGCTGCCAAGTGGAGAACCAATACAATGACGGTCAAGGTCACGAAATACACTCGGAAGATCATGCATAACGTCGAAAAAGAGAAGTTTTTCGTTGGAAAGTCCAACAGCAAAATGAGGATATAAAAAATCAGAACAGACGACTTTGGCTCCGAAATTCCAATCTGAGGCTGGGCCTGACATTCTCATGTCCCAGAATTTCAATGTTTTATCATATGAGAGAGAACAAATTAGATTGAGTTCTTCAATATAATAAACCCCTTTCACAGCATCATCGTGTTTTCCGATCGTTTGGATTCCTGAAGCATTGATATCCATTGAAGAAATAGTCCCATCAATCGATCCTGTAATTATCTTTTTTGCAGAATGTTGCCAAGCGAGGGAGATACATGGAATTTCCATTGATCTTGAATAGGCTTCGTAGGTGTTGTCCACAATGGTGAGTTCTGCACCTGGATGTCGAGGAGTGACGTAATAAAGATAAACATATCCATTCCAGGTGCTGCACAACAAAACATCAGGGATCTCGTCTTTACCCCAAGAAAGGCAAGCTATAGTGTCTGTAAAATTGGTTAGGGGGCGAATAAACTCCGGATCAGTGACTGAAGTTTGCCCTAAAAGAGAGTTGGAAATCATCTTCAGATGGAACCAGAATTTTAATTAATTAATAAAATATTTTT
>PJUD01001047.1_pt1 | contig 10156 bp, 5 predicted proteins | sample 1512341 | NCBI WGS metagenome assembly PJUD01 (sample SAMN08177675, study PRJNA422409) | Feces metagenome, whole genome shotgun sequencing project. | isolation source: Chicken feces (3) enriched on wood chips: beechwood xylan treatment | host: Gallus gallus | place: USA: Madison | collected 2015-01-15 | reverse complement strand
ATACTTAAAGGCTCCTTCTTATTATCTTTGCTGAATTCGATGTAATTTCTCTTGAGTTTACTCTTATCTCCTGGAGTTGGAGAACCTACTGTCTTTGATCCATCACCAGTTTCTTTGACAAATTTAAATCCATTCTTTTTCTTTCCTTCAACTTTTTGAGTCAACATTGGAGTAAGTCCTGGATTTAAAGTTGTTTCTTTGCCTTTATTTGTCACTCTGAGATCTTTAGTCACAACCTTCTTCACACCTTGCTGAGTCATATCTTTAAATTTATTGCTCTGTGGAGATCCTCTTGAGATTGTTGGACTAGTCGGCTTTGTTGGGTTTGGAGAAAGCCTCTTTTGAGAAACATCAGAAACCATCGGATTTGTCGTTTGAGGAATATTTCTATTCGTACTTCCACCACCAAATAATCTCATAACTGCTTCAGCACCAGCACTTCCATAACCAAGTTTTTTGCCTCCTCCTTGGATGGCAAAATTATTTTTAAGAGGGAGATTATTTGACTTTGCACGGTCATTCATCGTAAAATCTCGACTGTTGTTGTCGTAATGTCTTCCGTTAGAAACTGATTTTGTCTCTTCAAACATACTTGTGCTTTTCTTTGTTTCCTCTTCATCATCGTCTTTTTCAAAAAGATCTTGGAATTTCTTCAACTTGTCATTGTTCACAGTGACCTGCTTTCTTGAACCTGTCTGGAACACTGGCTCCTCGTCTTCGTTATTTTTGGCAGTTTTAAAAGTCACTTTTTTGGATTTTTCTCCGCCATCTGATGAGCCTTCATCCTTCAATAAATTTTCAGCATACTTTATTTTTTCCTTATCAACTGCAATTGCTTTTCTATTTCCAGTCATAAGCACAGGCATATCATTACTTGCACCAGCATCTTCTCCTTCATCAAAATCATCTTCAAAAATATTCTTAAATGATTGAAGTTTTGTTTTATCAAATTTAGCTGGCTTCATGTTACCCATTTTGAAACCTACTTCATCATTATCTTTATTTGATGAAGTTGCAAAAGCTGATTGGAAACCGCCGTTACTCATATCACCTTGAGAGTCTCCATCTTCAAAGAGATTTTTGAAGGAGTCCAGTTTCTTTGTGTCAAATGTTGCAGGTTTCATTGATGCAGTCTTGAATGAAAAGTTTTCTGTTTGAGGAGCTGCGGCTTTGGAAAAGCCAAAGTTAGTTCCTTCTTGAGAATTTTCATCTTCGAATAAATTTTTGAATGAGTCAAGTTTCTTTGTATCGAATGTTGCTGGCTTCATTGATGCAGTCTTGAATGAAAAATCCTCTTTTTGAGTTGGAACGTTAGCCTTGGTAAAGCCAATAGAATTTCCTTCTTGAGAATTTTCATCTTCGAATAAATTTTTGAATGAGTCAAGTTTCTTGGTATCAAATGCAACAGGTTTCATTGAGGCTGTTTGGAATGAAAACTCTTCTTTCTGGGTGGGGGCATTCGCGGTAGCTTGCTTTGCTGTACTAAAGCCAAAATCTCCTCCTCCTTGAGAATTATCTTCAAACATATCTTTAAATGAATCAAGTCTTTTTGTATCAAACGTAACAGGTTTCATCGAAGCTGTGGTGAATGAAAATAAGTTTTGTCCATCAACAGGTTCTTTTATTGTGCCAAATGAAAAGACCTCATTTTGATTTTTTCCTGTTGCTGTTGTAAAACCAAAATCTCCTCCTTCTTGAGAATTATCTTCAAACATATCTTTAAATGAATCAAGTCTCTTTGTATCAAATGCAACAGGTTTCATTGAAGCTGTCTTGAATGATACTTCTTCTTTTTGAGTTGGAAGGTTAGCAGCAGCTTGCTTTCCGGTTGTAAACCCAATATTATTATTGTCTTCTTGAGAGTTTCCAGGAGAATTATCTTCAAACAAGTCGGGAAAAGTACCAGTTCTCTTGGTATCGAATGTTACGGGTTTCATTGATGCAGTTTTAAATGCAAATTCTTCTTTTTGAGTTTCAGCATCAACAGCAGGCTTAGGAAAACCAATATCTTGTCCATTTTGAGAATTCGAATTCTCATCTTCGAATAAATTTTTGAATGAGTCAAGTTTCTTTGTATCGAATGTTGCTGGTTTCATTGATGCAGTTTTAAATACAAATTCTTCTTTTTGAGTTGGGATATTTGCAGCAGTAGCTTTGGTAAAACCAATACTACTGTCTTCTTGGGAATTTCCAGCAGAGTTATCTTCAAATAAGTCTGCAAAAGTTCCAGTTTTCTTAGTATCAAAAGTAGCAGGTTTCATTGAAGCTGTCTTGAATGATGAAAACATATCTTTCCCATTTTCCTCTTCATCTTTTTGAGTTTCAATGTTAGCGAGTAATTTTTGTGCTTCTTTTAACTTATCATCATGAATAGGAATTGCTTTTCTTGAAGCAGTCATTAAAACTGGCTCGTCACCTTCATCTTTTTGAGTAGGGGAGTCTAATAAAGAATTGAAATAATCATTGTTATCATCTTCAAAGAATTGCTTCACTTTGTCATTTGTAGCCAAAGGCTTGCCCATTCCAGTCGCCAACACAGGTCCATTATTCACTCTAATTTTAAATTCGTCTTGTGAAAATTTGTCGTTGGGTTTTTTCAAACCACTCAGAGGTTCTTCAATTTCCATTTGAGTATTTTCACCTTTGTTATCATTGAGTTGTTGATCTAAAAAGTCCAAATCTTCTTGTGTAAAGCCTTGCAATATTTCTGCAGGTTTTGATGTTGGAGTGAACTTTGATTTTATTTGAAGTTTATCAAGTTGGACAATTTTGCTCTTTGTAATAGAATATTCTTGAGAAGATTTTTGTCTTGATGGACTTGCACTATTGCTTGAGCCAAATAATTTTATAGAGGGAGAGGTGCTGCTATCTTTCTCAGCGAAAATTTTTTGTGCTGAAGGTTCTGCTTCAAATACAACTTCTTTAAGTCTTTCTATACTCGATTTACTTATTGAAGTTGGCTTATTCGACATTGGTGTAATGTCATTTTGTTTTTTGCTAAACTGTTTTTGAGGGGTTCTATCTTCCACCACTCCGTTCAAATTTACTTCTGGAGGCGAAATATCAAGGGGTTTTTGTTGCTCTTCAGCCTCACCACCAAGCGTCTGAACAGAATTATCTCCATTCAAACTTTTCTTGGCCTCTTCCAGAATCATATCCATTGCATCAAAATCGTCTTCATCAAAAGAATTAGTCCTCTTCTTTCGAAAACCTTCTTCCTCCATCTTGGGTTCCGTCTTATTGTTCACCTCCACATTTGAATCTCCAAAAGCCCACTGATCTTGAACCAAATCATCATTTTTCACAGGACTTGCCTTGGATTCCTGACTTGACTTAGCAGGAAATAATTTTTCTTGAAGAGTTTGCTCATTATTATCACTCTTCACACTTTTCTGACTGGCATTATAAATCGTCGGGTCAAACTTTATAAACTCCGCGTCAAGCTGCCGGTTCTCAAACGGCGTATTTGGTGTTTTTCCTCCTGAGCTCGCACCTCTTATTGAAATCTGAGGCAGTGTCCCGTTCTCCATATTCTCTCCAAATTTTTGACCTGATAAATCACCGATTGGCTTCTTTTGGAAGACCGATGGAGTCGCTGGGCTCCCAAAGACCCTTATTCCTGGGATATCCAGGACTTTCTCTTGGATGGGAGATTGGGCTTGATATTTATTATCTATGGCAATTCCTCTCGGTTTTTCAATCTCCTGGTCAAATGCGTAGCTTTTTTTGCCATAAGAACGACTAGAATTGCTTCGGTCGTCCTGGGAGCTGTTCAGGAGGAAGTCAAAGAAATCTTCTAGACCAAGTTCTTTGATGACTCTATTTTCTGACATGATACGAAATAGAATTTTCAAAGAAATATAATTTTAAATACAGAACCTGGAGTGTTTTCGGCGCAAATATTAAAATCTGGCAACTATTATACTTCCTATATCTAACGGATATTTGGTACCTACACCTTAAACACTATCACCCCTCTCATCTTCATCAATGAAATTTCTTTAACTGTCTCAAATTAATATCTTTTTTTTCAAACTTCAAAAAAATTATTTAATCAAAAACTTTTTATGAAATTTCATATTCTCAATTTGGATTGAATGAAATATTATTTAAACTTTTCATTCAAATAATGAACAGAAAAATTGTTTTTGAAGATCTTCGAAATGAGACCAGCATTTCTTGTCAAGATAGACTTTGAGAAAAATTTTTGTTTCCAAATTTTTCAAAACTAAACTCCAAAAAGATTTTCCCTCTCGTATTTGATAAATAATTTTGAAAATGACAACAGCTCTTTTTTTTTAAAAATTGATTTTCTCAATTAGTCTTCGCTCTAAATACAAAGATTAAGGAAATTTATTGTCTAGACAAGCCATCTCAAATGTGAAAAATTTCCAATCCCAATATAAGTTTATTCTAAAAATCTCAAATCAGTTATTTGAGACTTTCGAAACTAATTCTGAATAGATTCTGATCTCTTATCTCGCAAAAAAATTACCAATTACCAAGATTTCAATTTTTCAATTTTCTAAGAAGTCCCTTCTCAAAAAATTTCCCTATTAGTTGTTAAATTGCGCTGAGCATAATTTTAAATTATTTGCTCTCGCTCTTAGAGATATCTACTAATGTCTTATTTTATTTGAGGGAAAATTAATTAAGTGTTTAAATGAGTAACACAAAAAGTACAAATCCTCTTCAATCCTCTCTCCTTATCTTCTCTAGTTGACATTGAACCCACAGAACAGACTGACCAACAAAAAGAAAACCAATTTGTTGGTGCTAACGGAGAAGTAAAACTCCTTCCTTCAATAAAATCTAAATTTTAGGTCACCGGAATTGGCTTTTCAGCTAGAGATGCTGGAGTCAAAACTGAAGAACAACAAGGCATTGTAGAATTCAAGATCATCACTAATGACAAGTAAAAACCTCGTTTTTACGCTTCTAATTATTAGAGATCCTCAACATATGAGAATGTTAATTGATCTGAAAAATATTATCGCCCGTCAGCTTCCCAAGATGCCCAAGGAATACATTGTAAAGCTTATCTTTGACAGAAAGCATGAGGCCATGGTTATTGTCAAGAATGATACCAAAATTATTGGAGGAATCTGTTTCAGACCTTTTGACAGTCAGAAATTTGCAGAAATTGCTTTTCTTGCCGTTACCGCCACTGAGCAAGTTAAAGGTTATGGTACCAGATTGATGAATAAATACAAAGAAGAAATGCAAAGAAGAGGCATAGAATACCTTTTGACTTATGCTGATAATTATGCCATTGGTAAAAATATACTTTTGTTCTATTGTGACAGTTTTAGGTTATTTCAAAAAGCAAGGCTTCTCTAAAACAATCAAAATGCCTAATGATAGATGGAAAGGGTTTGATGAATTATTGAAATGGATTGAAACTAATTTTTTCTTTTAGTTTTATCAAAGAATATGATGGTGGTACTTTCATGGAATGTTTCATTCATGCTAAAATTGATTATAACAATATCTCCAATATGATCAAAGCTCAAAAAGAAGTAAATATTTGGGAATATTATGAAAATAACAAAATACGTACAGCGTGTTATCAATATTGTGAAAGGATTGTGCATAAATCATATCAAATATGAAGCTCCTAAAGAACTTCTCGATAGAATCAGAAACTCTGTTAATGAAGAGGGTATTCATGATTTGGATCTTGTTGCTCAAATCCCTGGACTCAGTATTATAGCAATTGAAACAATTCATAAACAATACAAATAGGAGTTGGAGGATGGACAGCAGAAGAATATTATGAATTGAAAAAATCCAAGGAAAGATCATTCAATTTGCAATGTCAAAATATTATTGAAATGTTAAGAAGACATAAAAGTGCCTGGCCATTTTTGGAAGCTGTCAGTAAAGATGATGTCCCAGATTATTATGAAGTTATTAAAGATCCCATTGGTAAATTGTTGATTGAAAAAAATTTTCTCATTCATCCCCCTAGATATTAAAACAATTGAGAAAAGATTACAAGCAAATTATTATCTTGATAAGGAAGTTTTTGTGAAAGATATTATCAGAATGTTTACGAATGCGAGAGTTTACAATTTACCCGAAACTATTTATGTCAAGGCTTCTAATGAACTTGAAGAATTTATCACTCCTTATTTGGCCGCATTGAAAGATGACCAATCGAAATTAGCCGAAAGAAGTTATACTGGATCCAAATCAGCTGAAAAAGCCCCTGCTAGAGCCTCAGCAGGAAAGAAGAAATCCAAAAAAGATAATAAATAATGAGATAGCTTAGATTTTTTAATGTATTATTTACTCAGCTAAGTAAAATCTATAGATCGCGTTTCTATATAACTTTATATTTTTGAATTATGAAGTAATTTTGATCCAGTAATATACTATATACGAATAAATGGCATATTTCTTAAATTTTCTCGATGATTTTAAGATCAGGACAAACTTGGGCAGAATGCATTTCTGGGGGCAAATTAAATAATAATTTGCGGTACCAAATCTAGATAATTAGTTTGGCAATACTGAGTAAAAGATCTGGTCAATAAATTAAAAAAACAAACAAAAAGAAATGCAAGCTCTAAAAGCCTCAAAAAAAGTTATCCTCAACTCTTTCAAATTTACCAAAGTCAATGCTTTGCTTATCTCTAATTTAACTGGTTCCGTATGAATCCACCTTCAAAACTTCTTCTAATAACAACTTTTCTAGAATCACATCACCAATAACATATCTATCACAACGAATATTCAAAGAGAATTTTCACAAGGAGTTACTCTTGATAAGATCAATAGTTTTGATAATTTAAACATGAGAATATCAAGTGCCAACAACGTTATTGATCTCCTTGATATTTATGAACAAAATGCTATTGTCTTTAAAAACGAACATCTTGTTCAATGTCTTAGAACCATCTCCAAATTGGTCAAAAGCAGTCATTCTACTCAAAACGAAGCTTTCCCTCAAGACAAAAGATACCACGAATTGATAAAAAAAGTCTCTGAAAACTTGAATGAATTTAATGAAAACGGTAAAATCAGACTTATTTCTTGATGGCTTATTTTTAGAATTAATGGACCTTCTCTTCTGGGCTAGAAGATTTAGAACTATGAGAATAAGTACCCATTTTGACGAAGAACATCTTGACAAAGTCTGTGCTAGAGCCACCGAATTCGCCAAAGCCAAAGCTTATCCTTTCAGAAATTTGATTCATTTGTTCTATAACACCTCTTACTTGAACAAAAACACTGATGAGATCATCCTTGAAATCCTTAAAGCCATGAGAAATCAAGAAAACACTCTCACTCCCCCCATCGTCACTGAAATTCTTCAATCCTGTGCTCGTCCTGACAAGTTCCTTTCCAATAAAGAATACATCCTTGTCGAGCATGTCATTAAGAATATTCATCCCATCTTGGCTGACGCTAATCTTGAGAATAAAGCTCTTATTTTCAAGTATCTCTCCACAATGGAACTTCATCTTTGTCCCCCAAGATTCAGAGTGCCCTCTGTTCTTTACACATTGAAAAGCTCACTTAAAGACAACGTTGACAGCCTTAACGAAGCTGATGTCACCAACATTTTGGAAGCCTACCAAGATCTCCCCAAAGAATTCCCCATTGATCTTCTTCAAGAACTCAAAGAGATGGTCATTGTCACTCTTCAACATAACAGCTCAAATATTAAATCTTCATTTTTACTCGATTGCTTTGAAAAAATGACCCAAGTTCTTCGTCATAGAAAATTCACTGAAAAAAGAGTTATCCTTATTTATGATGAACTTGCCAAAAGATTGCCTGAAGATCCTTATCTCTCCAAATTCAGAACTCTTGAAAAAATCGTCGAAATCTATGACAAAACTGGAGTTAAACATCAACAACTTATCGAAAAAATCTATCAAGTTGCCATGTCTTTCACTGGCACTTTCTTCTCTGGACCAGTTTTGATTTGCTTCGTCAACCATCAACTTGACATCACCTCAATCTTGGATAAATATATCGAAAGTGAATATTTCGCCAGACTCGCTGATCTTCAAGCTTTGAGACTCTTTATTGTTTTGTCAGGACTTACAGATGCTAAATATCAACCTGTCAAGGAAGAATTGAAGCCCAAATTCTTGTCAAACTCTGAAGATATCTTCAAGTTCATCACTCTTTTGACAAACAGTGAAATCGAAAATGAAGAAGTTGATCAACTTCTCAGAACCATGATTGAGGGTCTCAAGGCCACCAAGGACAAAATTAACGATGTCACTTTCTACAAAGGTATGGTTCAATCTGTCATTTCTGGCGATATCAGAAGAGACTGGCAAAACTGGGCCAATGAAAACCTCAAAAATCTTGAGCTTCTCCAATTACAAAGACTTACCGACGTCATCTTCTCCACACAAAACCTTACCCAACAACAAATCCAACTTTATCTTTACATCCTCTCTATCAACAAGCCTGAGAATATCCCCTTGAAAAAAGTCTTGTCTGGCTTGAAGGGAGATCCTCAATTCATTCAAGAACTTGCCAAATCAGAAATTAGTCTTGATAGATTTTTAGGCAAGCTTCTCATCTACATGGACGCCAATAAGAAAGATATCAGACTTCCTCAAGTTTTCGGAGTTGTCAAGAGAGTCGAAGCCACTGGTGTCATTTTGCCTGTCACCAAGACTCTTGTCAGAAAAGCTTACCAAATCAGTAAAGAAATGAATATGAAAGTTCAAATTGCTACTGAAGTCGTCGTCACTTTATACCTCCTTGAAAATGGCGCTCTTCGTCTTGAAGATGCCAAAGAATTCTACAACAGAGCTAAAGAAAACATGAATGATGAAGTGTTGTTGAGTAAATATCTTTCATATATTTTGCAAAGATCATCAGCTGCTGAACTTGAAAAGGGCCCCTTATTTGATGAAGCTAATGAAAAACTCGATTTACTCTACAGACAACTTTCTGAAACTAGCACTAGAACTGTGCTTTCATCTTTGGCTGCAATTCTTGCTTTCCCTCCCCAACTCTGGAGATCCAAGAAGGAATACACTACCAAGATCATGAAGGAATTCATCAGTCTTGGAAATCTTCAACTTTACCTTGATATTGTCAATGCCCTTCCCTCAAAATCCATCAGAAAAGAACCTGATCTTTACTTGCCTCTTTTGAAAGAAATCACTAACCAATATCCCAACTTCAAAAAGAAGTTACAAACCGGCGATATTGTCACTATTCTAGAAAGATTCACTGAGTTTGGATACCGTAGTCCTGCTATTTACAACTTGTTGTTACAAGACATTGCTCGTCATTTCAACAGTTTCAAAAAGGAAGAATACTTCGATATGATTGTTGCATTCTCCAAGATTGGTATCAAGCAAGCTGATCTCTTTGATAAGATCCTCTCTAAAATCGAAGCTTATCCTTTTGCTTTCACCATCAATATGAAGTTCATCCTCATCAATTTACAAAGAGTTGGTCATGCTACTGTCCAAGCCAAAACCTCTATTCTTAATATTTTCAATAAATTGAGCCCCTCCAGAATGTCCGACGTCCTTCCCTTCGTTTGCTATATCCCAATTCTTCATCTCAAAAGAAAGGAAGAAGAAGAGTTCTTGGAAAAGCATATCTCCTCCTTTGAAGCTAAGGAAATTTCCTTCTCTATCAACCAATTGATTGATCTCTATGATTTCCTCAGATTTGTCTACAAAAACAAGCCTCATCTTGCTGAAAAGATTAAAGCTTTAATCTCCAACTTTGATAAAGAATATCAAAATTTCCATGAAGATTCTACTGGAAGAACCAAAGTTAAAAAACTTGTAACCAAAATCTGAGATTAATCTTTTCTCATAAATTTTTTTTAGGTTGGAAAATATTTGAAGGCAATGAACATTGAATATGAAGACAACTTTGCTATTGATGGATATAAAATTGATCTTTATATTCCTTCCAAGTAACCTTCTTGACAATGTATTGCAGAAGAACTAACCCATTTTTTCAAAGGAAAATTATCGTTAAGCTTCTTTTGGGATCAGATACTAACTTTGATAAACACTCTCTTTCAGGAAGCAGTCTTTTGGCTTCAAGAGTCTATAAACAATTTGATGAATATAAAACTGTTTTCATCAACATGAATGAATTCAGCAACATCAATAATCATCTCAAGAAAATCAATCATCTTGTTGCTAAAGGTATT
>PJUD01001045.1_pt1 | contig 10163 bp, 6 predicted proteins | sample 1512341 | NCBI WGS metagenome assembly PJUD01 (sample SAMN08177675, study PRJNA422409) | Feces metagenome, whole genome shotgun sequencing project. | isolation source: Chicken feces (3) enriched on wood chips: beechwood xylan treatment | host: Gallus gallus | place: USA: Madison | collected 2015-01-15 | reverse complement strand
TTTTAGACAAAAAATTTCTTATGAATTAATTAATGAAATGAAAAATTTTCCCTTACAAAAAATTTGCCTTTCAAATTCTATATTGTGATCTTACAAGCCCAGAAAGAATTCCCTCAATCTCAGTTTTGTCAAAGAAAATCATCTTGAAAAAAATTTTTGAATGGTGCTAGAAATATTATTAAATAATAAAAAGTGAGGATAATTCTTGGGGATTCAAACTTCTTTCATAATTTACGAAAAATTCTGTGTACAAGTTCTTAATAAAATTTCCTTGAAATTAAAAAAATAGAGTAATTAACGATACAATCTTTTTTTAAAGAACAGATTCAAATTTAAAAACCAGCCTCTTTTTATCATGGATCATAACCCTACTGAAAATGAAAATAATCTTAGTGACATCATCCTTGAAGAAGGCGAAGAATATGATCCTCCCGAGCAAGGTAAATATCTTCTTTCTCCCCTTTTCTAACATTTCCCTTTAGAAATCGTTGGATATGCCCTTTATCTTGGCTTCGAACTTCCTGAAGATGAAGACCTTTTATATATAGCCAAAGAAGGCTTAAAAGCTCCAGTTCCTCATCCATGGGAAGCCTGTCAAACAGAAAAAGGAGAAATATATTACTATAATACAGTTGATAAACAAAGCACATGGAATCATCCTTTGGATGATCACTATAGAGAAGTTTATGCGAAAGCAAAGAGAGAGAAAATTAGTAATAAAAGTCAAAGAAGCCAGAAAAGTCAAAAGAGCCAAAAAACACAACAAAAGAGTCTTGATAAGATTGAAGAAAAAGATAAATTAGCCAGTGGAACATTTAATTTGGGACTTTCTCAAGATTTTCAACAAACTGAAGAATGGATTCCTAAAGGAACTGGCAGCAAAGAGAATTTATCGAATTTCTTGGAGAGTCCAATCTATTCAGAAAACCAATTCGAAATGTTTAGAAGCAAGAATAATCCCAAAGAGAAAGAAAAGGAAAAATTGGGAGGAACTGGCCAATCAAATCGTGATATCGAAGAATTTAAAAAGAAGAAGCAGGAGGAATTTACAAAGAAAAAGAAGGAATTAGAAGAGATTTATCAGGCAAAAATTGATAAAGCAAGAGAAGAAAATGAAAGACAATTGGCAAGCTTGAAATTGGAAACTCAAGAAAAAGTCGAAGAAGAACGTCAAAGATTAAATAGTGAAATGTCTGCAAGAAGAAAACAATCAGGAAGTGGTGCAAGTGGATCAGCAACAGGCTTTGATAGGAATAAGAAATTAGAAGAGTTTAAAGAAAAGATGTTGGAAGATTTGAGAAAACAAAAAGAAGCAACATTGGAAAAATTACGAGGAGAAAATGAAGGAAAATTGACTGCATTGAGAGAAGAATTAGCCAAGAAAAGAGAAGATAAAGTGAATGGAATGAGAGAAGAATTAAAGAGAAAACAAGAAGAGGAATTGCAACCATTAAAGGAGAAGTTGGCTGAAGTTAATAATGAAGTGAAGAAACTGAAGGAAGCAAAGGATCAAATTGATAGACAAGGAATGGAAGAAGAAAAGATTTTTGCAAGATTTACTGAAGAGCAACAACATGCATTCCAAAAGAGAAAGCAGGAGTTGATACAAAGATATGAGAGAAGTGCACAAGAGATGAAAGAACATGAGATGAGAAGATATGAGGAAGAAATAGAAGTGTTGATAAGAGAAAGCAAGAGCAAGAATGAAATGAGAATGAAGGAAGATCAAGAAAAGATAAAGAAGGAATTGGAAGTAGAAAATCAAAGAAAATTGAAGGTTTATGAAGAAGAGTTACAAAAAGAGATTGAACAAGCAAAGATTGGAATTATTGCCAAGTTGGAAGAAGTTGAAAAGAGAAAGACTGAAGAAGTTTTGGGCAAATTGAATACTGAGTATAATAATAAATTGGCTGAATGGGCTAAAGAAAAAGCTAAAGAAGATGAAAAGTTCGCTAAAGGTAAACATTGAGTAGAAAGGGAAATATATTTACATTAAATTAGAAAAGGCATTATTAGAACAACAATATAGTTCAGAATTAATGAGATATAAGTCAGAATTTGAAAAGAAGATTCAGAATGAAATCGGAGAATTGGAGGCCGAGAAGCAAGAAAAATTGGCAAGAATCAGTGAATTGGACGAAATGATTGGAGGATTTGCCAATAGAATTGATTATAATGGTCCTGCTGATATCAGTAATTTACAAGCCATTTATGAAAATCGTCTTGTTGAACTCAATGAAACTTTGACTAAAAAGAATCAAGAGTTGAAGATATTGACATCAAAGAAATTCCATTTATTGACAGAAGCAACTTCATTAAAGGATAAGGTGGAATTATTAAAGAAAGAATGTGAAGATTTACAAGAGCAATCAGACTGTACATCATTGAATAATTTATTGGAACATTTGACTCGTAAATTGATTTCCAAAGAACAAGAGCTTCAAAATTTGAAGCAAGAAAGAAGTTCCTTCCATAACCAAAGCCAAAATATGTCACATTATGGCGGATTTGGTGATGAAAGTAAAGCCAATATTCAACAAAACCCAATGGATGTTTCTGCTATTTCTCAACATCAAGACATGGAGAAGATTTTCAAAGAGTTAGAATCAGTCAAGATGGTCTTGGAGCATGAAGTTGATAATGAAGAGCCTGAAGAAGAAGAGGAGGAAGATTCAGGACCTCATAGAAAGAAGAATTTGAATCAAAACAAGTCATTCTCTCATTTTGGCCATGGAGGAAGAAGATCAGAAGTTGATAAGAAATCAACCGCAAGAGATGCTCCTGTTATTGAAAGTCAAATCAAAGTTGAAGTTCAACAATTGTTGGCTCAAAGAAGCAAAATTTTGAATGATATCGCTCAGTTTAATAAAGAATTCAGTGATTCTGATCTTACTTCTGAAATGTATGTGAAAAAGATTTGAGGTGAAATTAATGTTTAATAGGAGATCATATTATAAAGGAATAAAAGCATTGATGGATGAGAAATTAGCTACCACTGAAAAGAAATTACAAAATTTAGAGTAAACAAGTATTTATGTTAAAAAATCTAAAAATTTGTAGTAAATTTTTATCATGGGCACATAAATTAAATGAAGATGGAAGTGCAAGACATACAACATCAACTTATGAAAAATTGAATAAAACCATTATGGGTGATAGAGATCAAAATACTAGCAGTACCATTGAAAAATTCACTAGTGAAGATCCTGTTGAAGTAATTCTTGAATTGAAAGAGAAATTTTATTAAAATTTTCATTATAGAGAATAAAAGCATTAGTGAATGCAAAGAGATTACATAGACATTCATCAGGAAATAGATCAGTTATTGATGGTTAAAAAAAAAGAGTTTGACTGACAACAAGACAAAGAAATTTAAGTGGAAATCTAATAATGGAACTTAAGTCTTTGTATTATTAGGAAATTTTTTAGACTTTGATTGATTACAAAAGAAGACTTTGAATCAATTTTCTTTCGCAGATTGAAGTGGTGAGATGAAATTTTATTCTCTTTCCTCTTCAAAAAGATAAAAAGCAATACATATAAATATTTATTGTAGATTTTTATAAACAGAAACTCTACTTTGAACACATTCATTTACACCGCGTTAATAATTACCATGTATGATTTTCTATTGCTTAATAATGTTTAATAAATATGAATATATATCAGAAAATTTGTTTATTTATTAAAAAGAAATACTGTATTTTTCAGAAGTCAATTTTTCTTGGCAAAAATTTTGAATTTTTAACTAACGGATTCAATTTGAATTTTATTCTTCAGTACCTTCGATTGTTGTTGATCAGAAATCCCTCAAAAATTTCGAATTTTCTCTTCTATCTCTTTTTTCTATGATCAACGAGACTCAAAAGCTTGCATAGAATTCCTAATTTGTTCATGTTCCTGTGAATTCTTATAATCTATTTTGAGTTTTATCCTCAAGGAAAAGTTGTAGCTTGCCTCAAATTATCTAACATTTTTTTGAAAAAAAAATGAGTCAAGATCAGAAACTTTTGAATTGTATTTTTTCTCTTGCGACTTGTTCGTTAATTTTCACCGTCTCGAGAGATCAAATATTCAAAATTCAAGATTAGTGTATTATAAATCGTTTTCTGGATCAAAAGAGCAAAAATGAACCCTTTTGAGACTTCGCTATTCCTAACAAAGATTCTGCAAGAAAGACAAGAAGACCATATCAAGAATAATCATGAAAAGGAGAAAACATCATGGCAAAGCAAACTTGTTTTTTGAAAATTTGAGGGCTGAATTTAAAATTATAACTTCTAGCAATTACTTTATTTTTGGCGATTTTCAATAAATATTTAACATCTCCTTTGCACAGTTTCTTTAGAGAAAACCAATGATGTGAATGACAAGGAGATGATAGGAACACATAAGGAGAAAATTTAAACAACAAAAAAAAGAGATAAATTTGGGTATTGATCAAACGAGACTTTTTTGGGTTAAATATATAATTATTTTGTAGAGATGTATGGTTCAAAACAAATTTTTCAGTTCTTGGCCAAATTTCCTAATTTATCTCTCAAATACAAAATTAAAAAACATAGCACGCACTCAGCACAAATAAACAAAATTATTTTATCAAAGAGAATATTTTTTAATCTTTAAAAAAAATACACCTCACAACAACCTGATTTACTACCTATATAACCCCATTACTATCCTCAAACAACAACAATGAGTCTAAAATACTGTTTCAAGCACGAAATTCACAAAACCTTTCACCATCCACCTGACTACATATCTCTAATCAGCGAGATCACCACTCTTTTCCTTCAAAAGCTTCCTGCCCGCTATCTCCTCCAATACCAAGACGCTGATGGTGACCGCGTTGCCATCTCAACGAACCAAGAATACCAAGCCTTGTTAAATTACGAGGTATCTTCAGGCAAATGCATGAAAATCTTCATTATCCCATTAGAAGGCGAAAATAAGCAAGGACAAGTTTCGCCAAGGAGTCATACGAATGGAAGCTTTGAAGTGGTTGATGACAATCAATCTAGAGGCCAAGAAATAATTGAGATCAGCTCAAATGAATCTCTTAGCGAGAAAATGTCAAATAAAGATGAGGAAGAAGAAGGCAAAATCGTTGTTTCCCTTCCTATTCCTAATGTCTCACAAAGGCCAAATGAAGAAAAAGATCAAGAAGAAATATCTTTGGCCAGTGTGGAGGAACCCGAGAAGCCATCAGTCTTATGCGAATCTCGCGATATTGTGGAAGATCTTAGCTTAACCCTCGAAGAAGAGGAGGAAGGAGAGCCAGAAGGAGAAGACAGTTATATCTCCAAGACGGTTCACAATAGAGGTTTCCAGACAGAAGAGGAAGAGGCCGCTGTTAATAATTCCAAGCAACAGTCACAACAAGCTAGCAAGAAAAGACTTAATTTTGTGTTGAGAAATCTTGCTGATTTGGCGAAAAAGACTTGCCAAGAATCTGAAGATCATGAAACTCCATATGATCAAGATGATAGTGAAAAAGAAGTTAAAGATCTCAGGGAGTATCTCGCAAGACAAAAGAAGAAATCTGAGAGACAGTTAAATCAAAGCTCTATAGAGTTAGCGTTAATGCTTGCACCTTCTGAGGCTCCAGTTCAACAAAATTCGAAAGAAGAGAGTCCAAAAGATCAAAGTCAAGAACATTGGGTGAGCTTTTGTAGTGAACAGGAAGAAGGATTCGCTACAGCAACAAGAAATCAAGCAGAAATGCCCAATATCCAGCATATTCCAAACGTCCCTATAAATAAGAGTTTGTTTAGTTTGAAACAAAGAGTTGATCCATGGGTCTTTTGTAATCAAGAAAAAGAACAATCACGAAGATATCAAGATGATAAATTGGAAGATGAATCAATGGAAAGTGATTCATCCTCATTTAGTCAAAGTCAAGAATCAGAAAATAAATGGAGAAGAAGAAAGAGTTTTGATAGAAGTCAAGGCAATGGAATTGATATATTAAAAGATTTACTTGGGATTCGAACAATCATCGCAGGAAGAGGAGAACTAAGGGATGAAGAAGTCGAAGAAAGAAAAGGGAAATACAAGCTAAAGAGCGATGAAGAAAAAGTAATGGAAAATTGTCTTCAAACTCCCGAAGAAAAGCTGAAAGAAAGTTGGTATGATCCTCAATATCCTCAATATTATTTCCAAGACAGCGTTCAAACATACGTTGAACAATTTAAACGAAGAAAGTCAATTGATTTATTCGACGATTTCCAAGGAAGACAGGAACAAAACGAAGAGGCTTTCAAGGATATAAGTGATAGTATGTACGAGGATTTCAAGCCAACAAAGCCCTCAGAAAACGTGGAAACCTTGAATGTCTCTCTATTTACTGCTTCTGAAGCTAATCAGATCGCCTCAGCTATCGGAAGTATCAACAAAATCAAGGAAGTGAAGAAACTCGTTATCAGTCCAAAGGATAATTCTCCAGAGAAGCCAAGGCAAATCAGTCCTTTACCTTTGTATAATCGCTGGGTTCAACAAGAAAATGACATCAAGGAAGACACTGTAGACGATAAAGAAGAATGGACATTTTCAAATGAAGAGAAGAAAGACGAATGGTACACAACTGATGAAAGACGAGCTCATACTGGAACTTTCTGCATGAAATGCTGGATGAGCCCAATCTATGGCCCTATTTATGTTTGTCTTGTGTGCGATGATATCGAGTATTGTGAGAAATGTGAGCCTTTCAGCGGTCATTGCCATCCCTTGTTGAGAATCAAAGAGCCCAGCACTCCAGGAATTCAAAAAGAAGAAAATCTCTGTACTGCCACAGAAAATAAAGCCAGAGAACAGGAGGAAGTTGATGCATTGGGACAATCATTGGAGAAATCATTGGATTTATGGACGTATCAGCCATTAGAAGAGAGCCCTGGAAAGTACAAATTTGAATATAAGGAGATAAGCAGTACTCCATTGTCGATAAGATCAAATAGAAAAGAGTGGTGTTTGATTTATAAGACAGTTTGTTTGAAAAATATTGGGCAATCTGTATGGAGCAGATGTCATTTGGAGCCAGTTGGACAGATTCCAGGAACAATGACGGAAGTGTCGTATGTTATGCCTGGAAATAGCGTGTTGATAACGTTGGAAATACATGGGTTCTTTACTCCAGGAAGGTATACGTCAAGATGGAGAGTGGTTCATCAAGGAGAAATGGATTTGATAACAGAAATGGGATATATGGATTTGGATTTCGAAATCTTGGAGAATAAAGGACCGTCTCATTTGGAAGAGTTTGATTATGATTATGAGAAAAAAAAGTTTAAAGATGATGTTAGAGATGAAGAATTACATTGTCTTGGTGATTGGAAATTCTAAAGACGAGAGAACATGTTTATAATAATTATTATTATTTACTAAAGAAGAAATAAGCTATTTTAAAAAGGTAATACTACTTACTATCTATCTATTCTATTGAAGTTGAAGAAAAAATTTATACAAAGTAAGATATTTTATAAAAGAAAAAAAATATTATCTAAAAGTTGTTATTTTGCACAAAAAAATAAATTTGTATGTATTCAGTTCGTTGCTCTTTGTTTGTTTTTGTGCATATTCAGTCAGTATCTTCATCATCATAAAATACTACTATTCTAAAATAAATATTTCAAATGAGAGAGAGAGAAGTATTTTTTTGAAACAAGAATTCTTTTAAAATATTAAATTACAACTTATGTTCACAAATAGCAGCACTATTTCTATGTTTACAACAAATATTCAATACTTTTTCATCAGCCAATTCCTTAACCACTCCAGGATTTTCACTAAAAACTCTTTTCTTATTTCCCAATTGTCCATGTTCATTTCCTCCCCAAATCAAAACCGCTCCGATATTCAACAATGCCATACAATGGCCACTTCCACATGACAATTTATCAATCGTCACATCCTGTTGTCCTTCTTCTGACGTCACTTTATAATTTGATAAGCTTTGAATTTTCGTCACTTCTTGGATATGACTCAATCCTCCTAATCCTAATTCCCCATGCAAATTATGCCCACAAGCATAAACTTCAGTTTCTGACGAAAATCTATTTCTTCCTACAAAAATTGAAAACTCATCACCAGCTGCAATATCTGTAATCACAATAGGCCCCAAATTCTTTTCAATTCTTATTGGAGAAAACACCGCAAGCAAAGGATTTTCAGGCTGTGAGAACTCCAAATGGTGTGAAAGCTGGATATTCGAATTACTTCCCCATCCAAAGACAACTCCATCTCTATTCACTGCAATTGTGTGATTCGCTCCACATGCAATCTTTGTGATATTTGTCAAATTTGCAACCTTTACTGGCTTCTTATACTCCTTTTGGAAAAATGGCGGAGCCGAATTTCTCATTTGTGCTCCTTGTCCACATTGTCCTAAAGTGTCATCCCCAACGACCCAGACATGTCCGTTTTTATCCAAGGCAGCAAAATGACCTTCTCCTGAGGAGATTTGCACGATTCCCTTGAGCTCATCGACCTTCTGAGGAGTCTTTATGATCTCAACTTCAATGGGCAATTGGACTTTATATTGTTTTTCGTCAAGAATTGTGTGTTGGTAAACATCGCCATTTTCTTTAAGAATCCAGATAAAGCCCATAGCAAATGCCATTTGTTTGTTATCTCCGCCTTCATCAAGAACAAGAATTTCTGATCTTTCGTTATCTCCTTTAGAATATGAAGAGTCTAATTTGTGACTTTTCCATACATGAATGTTATTATTGATATCAATTCCTCCCTCATGATTGTCACCAAATGTTATGTCTTTTAAATTTATCCCGTCTTTTCCCATAAAGGTCTTGATTAATTTTGGCTCATAATTTTTGAATCTGAGGGCAGCATCTGGTCTTGGCTGATACACTCCATTTCCCCAAATAAATGTCTTTGTATTTTGAATGATTTCATTGGTTGTCACATTGGAAGAAGCTTGAGTTTTGTCTGAGTAAAAAGTCCAAAGAGCGAAGCATGAACCTGCTAATCCTGCTGAAGTTGCAATTGTACGAAACATATAAGAATGAAAATTGAATGAAAGATTGTTTTTATTGGTGTCTTTTTAAAAGAGAAAAAAAGGGTAAAAATAAGATTTTTACTTTTTGGGATTATTCGATAAAATTAAAGCAAAATTTTTTTCGACGAGTGGGTTAATTAAAAAAAAAAAAAAAATTTAAAATTACATTTTAAATATTCGATATTTCTTTCAATTAAATAAAAAAATATTTATTTCCAAAAAGATTTTTCATCAAAAATGAACAAATCCCGCCTTCTCTTTGCTGCCCTCCTTGTTCTCTTGATCGTCAGCAACGTCTACACCCAAGACGTAATCCCTTATTTCCCTTTGACTTTGAGTTATATCTCTTTCAATCTAGGCTGCCAAGAAGACCAACAAGAAGGTCAAGACTGAAACCGCTCAAGAAACTCCCCAAGCCGCCCCTGAAACCGCCAAGAGACCTGGTCAAGGTGGTTCTGGTACTAGAAAAGTCCAAACCGAAAAGGCTGCCACCACTCCCAATGCCGCCGCCCAAGAACCTTTGAAGTTCTTTGTCTTTACTGAATCTTGCTTCAACAAATTCATCAATGGACAAATCGATATTGATTGCGTTAAATTCGTAAGTCCTTTTTCTTGCATATTTTCCAATCTCAGCCAAGACCTATGAAGAAGGTTCTTGTTGAACTAAATTTATTATCTTCGGTCCAAAGACGTGTTTTTTTCTGCCTTTAATTTTTTTACGCGCGTTTTTTCACAAAAATGAAAAGAGCCATATATCTAATTCTTTTCAATAGACTATCAGTAAGGTCCTCAGTTACGGTATCATTGGTGGTTCCGTTCTTTACAAAGCTCCCCAAATCATCAAGATCCTTAGCTCCCAAAGTGTCCAAGGTCTTTCCCTCTCCAGTTTCTACTTCCAAGTACTCCCTTTTGATTGGAAAATCTCTCTAACTCTTCTCTAAAGCTTATTATGGTTCTCTTGACTATTGGATATAACCTCCATATCAAGGCTCCTTTGAGCACTTATGCTGAGAATATTTGCGTCAGCGTTCAAACTATTATCCTCATTGTCCTCCATTGGAAGCTTAACCCCAAGACTAACAAGCTTTTCGTTCTTGCCTCCATTGTTGCTTTCAGTGCTATCGGTGCTGTTATGTACTTGGATATCCTCCCT
>PJUD01001043.1_pt1 | contig 10186 bp, 11 predicted proteins | sample 1512341 | NCBI WGS metagenome assembly PJUD01 (sample SAMN08177675, study PRJNA422409) | Feces metagenome, whole genome shotgun sequencing project. | isolation source: Chicken feces (3) enriched on wood chips: beechwood xylan treatment | host: Gallus gallus | place: USA: Madison | collected 2015-01-15 | reverse complement strand
ACATTGAACTCACTGAAGCCTTTACTGTGAACCAATCAGGATCTTCTACAGGAAGAGCTACCAACCGTGCTCCTACAAGCAGAAGCAGAACTCCAACCAAACATGACATATCCCACCTCCAAACTTTCCCTGATCAAGAAGTTACTGATGAAATCGAGCATAAACTTAATGAATTTATTCACGCTCATAGACTGACTCCTTCAAGTTTCAATAGAATTGACAAAACAAATTATGTCGTAAACGCCAAAAGAATCACTTTGAAATTAACTGCTGGAAAACTTTTGGTCAGACAAGGAACAAGTTACCAACCTCTTGAGGATTATTTGAGAAGCGGCCAAAGAGGAGGAACACAACTCCAAAATAAAACCCCGCCTATTTCAGCTAGAATCAATCAGTCTGATAACAGTTTACATCACAGCCCAGAAAGAAAGGCCAATGTTTCACCCAGACCTCGTAAAGTGGAAAATTTAAAGACAGAAGAATATGCACATGCACAATCTTATGACTGGGAAAGCAAAAATCACTCAAAGACTTTTGAAAAGGAAGATGTGAGACAGTCAGCACAAGAATCCAAGAAAATTGTTATTGAAGCAAGACTTTCCAGAAATGAAAATCTCAAGTCCAAAGACTTGAACCATATGAAGGGAACCCTTGATAAAAGGCCATCCGTCAATAATGTCGTGAATAATGTGTATAAAGTCAAAGGGAAAACTCATAAAGATTTGAGCCCTGTCTTGAGAACTCAACCCAAACATGTCTAAATGAGTCTTTGTTTGTTCATACATTTCAATATTTTGTTGAAAGATTTGAGCAAAGTGAGGCAAAAAATATATATAAAGCATAAAATATAAATTCATAACAAGTGTTAAATTTCCTTTTATTTGTTTTTTTAATTCTTTTTTTCATTTTTATGTAAATCTATACAAAAATTCTAAAAAGTGAATAATTCATTATCTCAAAAATCTTGAAAAATCAAAATCTCAATTCTCTCAAAGAAAAATTTTCCTGAGAGAAAAACATCAATTTTATTTTGCTAATTATTCATTGATTAACAAAGAGAAAAAGGCCAGAGATAAGTTTATAACTGTGGCCTTTATTAAAATTTATTCCTTTCTAATGCATTTGACTCTATATTAAAACAGTTTCTCTGTAGGTTAAAAGACTGTTAAAATGCTAAAAAATAATTTTGCGTAAAAATATCAAATAAAGAATATTCTTTTTTGCAGAAATTATTCTTTAATATTTCAACCATCATTCTCTTCTTAGCCTTTCCAAAACATTCAAATCGAAATTTCTCCCAAGTTTTCAATCAATCTTTCTTCTATTCGATCTCTTCAATTAATTTTTTTCGAAAGTTAATGAGTGGAGTGAACTATTAATTTCTTTTTCTCAAAGAAATCATCAGAAGTTCACATTGTCCTGAATAAATTTTTTCATTGACGAAATTTTCTTCATATAATTCTGCTTGAAGGACAAAAACAGTGATCATTCGCAAATATTGAGAGTTTTTACACAGGTTTTAAGACAAATCTGATACAAGGTATTTTTATTAAATAATCAACAGAATTATGCATCACATCAGAGTCCACAAATTATTTTAAATCTTCCATTTCAGATTGAATCTTTCATGAATGTGAAGATTCAATGGCGTATTCTGATTCATGGAATTATGACTAATTAATTTTTCTGTTATCTATGCGTCATTTTATAACTTTGAAATTTTATTGGAAAACTCTCTAAGGCAAATAAAAAATGTATTCTTCTGAGAAGAACCTCTTGGTTTCACAGGTTTTTCAACAGACCAAACAAAAAAAGAAGAACGCTAAACCTAAGCCTGTCTACCGAGATCTCCTTGATAATGAGAAAAATCTCTTGAATTTCGTATTCTCTGATTATCATGACCATGAACACAATAATGATTATCGCCCTCCCAAAATCTCCAAAACCCTTTCCTATATGTACAAAAAACATAAAGATCTCTTTTAATATTCTCAATAGGGATAAAAGACAATTAAAACAAAATTATTTACAAGGTAACTTTAGATTCCTCGTCAATCCGGATTATGAGGAGAACATTACATGTAATTTGAGGGTTAAAGCAATAAATAATCCTCATTAGATGTTGACCCTGATCAGGAAGTGAAGTGGAGGACAGTAGAAAAAGTAAAATTCTCCATAGTTTTCGCGCTTATTTATTCAACGCAGGTGAAATATATCACAAATAATTTGGTTGTGTGTTCTATTTGTTTGAATGATCATTATGAAATGATTCAACCTAAAATAACCCGATGTGGACATATTTTCTGTTGGCCTTGCGTGATGAAATATCTTTCTTATGGTAAGGAAAGCTTGGAAAATACAGAGGCTTAAAGTCTATTAGAAAAGTCAAAATGCCCGCTTTGTGATGATTTTTTAATGAAAGAAGATTTGAGAACTGTGCAAATAATTCATTATACTCTTCCCGCCGTAGGAGAAAAGATTCATCTCAAGCTTAAAAAGAGAAGACGAACTGAAAATACGGTTTATAATTCCGAAAGTTTTGTTGAAGAGGAAGATTTTATCCGCATCAAAAAAATCTCTTGGGAAGATATCCTTAAACAAAGAGAAGAAGAAACTCGCTGGCTCCTCGATTACCTCAGTGTCCTTGAAATCGAAAATGAAAAGGATTTAAAGCCTTTCGTCGAACAATGTTTAACTCAGCAAAGTTCAAATACTGAAAAAATTCAAAAGCTTTTGGCACAGACCAAAAAGAAGAGCTGGAGCGCTGAAGAAGAGCATAAACATCATGAGGCTCATTTGGCTCATGTTGCGCATATTGAGGAAGAGTTTATGCATTTCTATCAAGAAGTTAATGGCTTGAATGTCTTCCTTCATCCCATTGATAATAAATATTTGAAAATTCAGCATCATGATGATTCTTCCCTCTTCCCTTTGGATATTGAAGTAACTTTTATATGAGATAATGCAATTCTCAAATTTAATAGGCACCTATAGTGGAAGTAAAAGGATTCCAACAAACAGATCACACTCAAAGACGATACAAGTAAACTCCTTTCTTTTATGAACTTTTCACATAATTCCCATCAAGGTTCCTTAATCATCTTCCACTAAATTCCGATGTTTCATTCGTTGAAATCGATATGAAAGATTTATTGTCACCAGAAAATCTCCAACATTTGAAAGAAGAAGTAAGCTTTTTGATCCTTTCCACAATCTCAAGTCTGTTCACCAGATGGATAGTTATAAGCATGTGAATAATCCTGTAAATACTCAACCAGCAGCCAAGAAAGAGAAACCTGTTGTTACCAAACCTCCTGCAATTGATACAGCTCCCAAAAGAATCTCGGTTCAAACAGATTCCTATTATAATATCCAATTTCCTGTTTCTCCTTCTAGTCTGTAATAAAATCATCATTTTTGGCTAATTCTTATTAACCTTTCAACTTAAGAAAATTAAATGACACTCATGATTATCCGGAATTATCTGCAGTAAACAGTAATCAACAAGCGGAGAATGAGAATAATGCTTGGAAAACATTGCCCAAGAAAAACAATAAACTCAAGAAAAGCGTCTCTGTGCAGCCCAGCACTCAATATGATAATTTCCAAGACAATCTCCAGACATTGGCTCAATATGAAGAAGAGCAAAGAAAAGCTCAAAAGGAGAAAGAAAATATTGACGAAGATGATGATGGATGGCACTGTGTTAAAGCAGATAAGAAATATTTAAAGAAAGGAAAAAATGAGTGACATAATCATAGTAATGCCTTGAGCATTATTTGACTTATTGTTTCAAAGAATATTTTCTTTTGAGTTAATCGAAAAAAATTATCACTCTATTTTTTGAACTCATTTGCAAAGAAAAAATTTGTTCACACGCAATTTCTTTACATTACTTGAGAAAATTTCGTACATTAAGAAATTGCGACATCATATCCTTCAAGTCAGTCAATTTTTATAAATAAATATCAGAATAATCTATTTCTCTAATTACAATAAGTTGATTATTATTGTATACTTCTTGATATGTTTGATTTATGTAAGACTTTTACTATTTTTCAGAATTTCCAAAACATAGGCTCATCAAAGAAGGACACTAGATTTTCTTTTTCATGGAATGTTCTAATGAAAAGCGATGAGAATTAAGTGTACCCGAAACTTTTTAATGTTAAAAAGTAAAAAGAAAAAGAGATGACGTAAAGAATTAAAGGAAAAGTTCAAATTAAATAAATTAAACTCCAAAAACCCAAAGAAATTAAAAAGGTCTAATTATTTCTAATTTAATCAATAATCGTGATTTGCTGTTTTTTTCTCCTGTTAATATACAACTCTCAATCCGCTTATTCTAATAATTCGACAATGAAAAAAAAAATTCGAGCCCAAAATAGTAGCTACCGTTTTATCTCGTCTTTTCTATTTCTGTTCATCCAAAAAATACATTGTAGATTTATCCAATCTCAAAATAATGCATTTATTGCCCTAACTAAAATTGAAATCTGATCCTTTAATCAACTGAATTTGATGAAATTGATATTTCCCTCTTGGCTCTCTTGGGAGAAAGTTTCTTGTCTTCTCTTTTATTCTTTGATAATTTCACTTGTCTGGCAAAAAATTGACTTTTTTTCAAAGGAAATTCTCTTTCTAAAATTCTCATAGAGCCTTTGTTCTTTCTTTTTACGGTAAAGGGAGTTTCAAACAAAGCAATTTGATTTATTAAACAGCCGAAATTAATTTCTTGAATTTGAAATTTGGTTAGTTTTGTACTGGAATTTATTTTAATACAATTCATAAACGATGATGACTTCATTTCTTATTTCCAAACTCAGAACCGAACAATATAATTCATTTGCAGATAAATAGGTTCTAAAAATAACCCAATAAATCTAAATCCAGATCAAAATCTTCAATAATCTGTTTATAATATAAGGCTCAACTTCTTTTTTAGCTCATCTGTTAATCCACCACTGGTAACCAAAAGGAGAAAAATAAAAGATTATATTGATTATATTATTTTATCCATTACAACAGGCAAATAAAAAACTGACCTTAATTAAAAACTAAACCCATATCTACATTCTCGGCGGAATCCCTTTTTCTAAAAGAAAGATCGAAAAGCTTTAAGAAATAAGAGGAATTTTTTTGCCTGTTAATTAATGATTTTTATAATCAACTTTTGATTATTATAATAAATGAGAATGATTTACTTTGCTCATAAAAATTCGGATCTTTATTCTTCCACCATCTTTCTTTATTAACTTGAGGTGATTTTTATCCTGACATGAATAAATTAACCCCACAAGAAGGGAGAATTTAATAAAGTTTGATGTAGAGTAAATTATAAAAACCTCTTTTTTTAAGGGCGACATTACAACTTGCATTTTGGAAAAGTATTTTGAATATTATTCCTTAAGAAAATTATTTTAGTGCGATTCAGATTTCCGATTTCCCATTTAGTGAAAAACTTTAATTATGGATCGTCTTGGGAAAACCTTGTTACATTCAACTACTCCCATCCCTCGCAATTACTTTCGTAATTCTTCTCCATTTCTGTCTTCAAGTCCTTTTTCTTTCCTTCCTTTACCTAAACATCCATTTTTAGGCCATTATCTGCTCGAAAAAATGAACATCAAAGTCTCCCAGAACATTGGTGATAAATATAGAGAGATCATTGATGATGTCACTGGTATCCTTTTCATCTCTCTTTTCCTTCATTCTTTCTTTCAGGTCTTCAGTCAATCTTGAAAAATCATCAAAGCAATATTTTTAACCGATCTCAAATCGAAGAGTCTGAAACACTAAAAGACTGTCCCAGTGACTCCAAAAGCACTAAAAGTGAATCCAATAGCATGACCACATTCATCAGTTCTGCGAGCAACGGCGTCAATTCCAAGCAGTCCAATACAGAGGTCATTACCCCAAATAGTATAAATGATGAAGATCTTATTCAGAAATACTACAAAGAACTCAGAAACGCCCTCAAAAGTAAGCCTTTCCGGCCTATTTACCTAAGATTCCCAGACTGTATTCTCACAAAGAAGGCTTCGGTCTCCTTTAAGGACATTGCGGGAAATAACTATGCAAAGAAAATTCTTCAGGAGGCTTTAGTGCTTCCCAACTTAATCCCTGGTTATTTTGCTGGAAAACCCAAACCATGGAACAAAATCCTGCTTTACGGAGTAATAGCATAGCAAAAATTTTCCCTAACATAAATTTAGCCTCCTGGCGTGGGAAAAACCATGATGTGTCAAGCTGTCGCCAATGAAATGAATGCTGTTGTCCTTTGGGTGTCTTTAGCAGATATCACATCGAAATATACAGGAGAAAGTGAAAAGTATAATTTTTTGAAGGCATTAGCCTGAGTCTAACTTTCTCAAGGCTTTTGATCACATTATTCGACATGGCAAGAGAAAAAAGCCCTTCTATCATTATTATCGATGAAATGGACTCTATTGGAAGAAAAAGAAGTTGTCATGAAAGTGAGACTGAAAGAAGAATCAAAACTGAATTTTTAAAACAACTTGATGGTAAGAAACAGTACTTTATGAATTTACTAATGGATTTTTCAGGTATCAGTGGTGGAAATGACGGTGTGTATGTCTTGGCCACTACAAACATGCCATGGGAATTAGATATAGCATGCTTGAGAAGGTATTTTTCTTCGTATTTTTTATAGCATTTATTTAATCCAAAAAGGTTTGAAAGACTCCTCCTACTTCCTCTCCCTGATGCCACTGCTCGTGAAGATATCTTCCGTTTACGTATTGGTAAAGACTTGAATGATTAAAACCCAAATTAACCCAAAAAAATAGGTGATCATCCACATGAATTAAAAGTTGAAGATTTCAAATCTCTTGCTAAATTAACTGAAGGGTAAAACAATCTCAAGGATTCTCCCCTCATATTCCCCTAGATATTCAGGATCAGATATAAATAATGTGGTGAATGATGCGATGATGAAGCCTGTTAGGATGTTACAAGAGACATGCTATTTCAAGGTAATAAAACAAGGTGAGATTCCTAAAAAGGAAGAAACCACGACTTCTCAGGGTGAAGAAGAAGAAAATGGGAATGCCAACAAAAATGATGATGCATTTGAAGAGTATTATATGCCATGTTTAGAAACTGACAAAGGAGCAATGAAAAAAAATTTCAATGAAATCCCTAAAGATCAAATTGTCCTTAGAAAACTTCATCTCGTAAGACTCTATTATGAATTTCAACCTAACATTTCTCCTATAGACTGATTTTAAAGAAAGTATAAAGAATGTGAAGCCAACAGTGAGAGCCAAGTTCCTGCCATTATATAATGATTTTTTGTTGAAATATGGCCATGTGGAACAAAGTCATGATCTTTGGAAAGAAAATAAAGAACATCTAGACTATTTCATGTAGATACAACAACAACAAATTTCATTTTGAATAAACAAAAAGTTTCAACTGATACTTCACTCTCACTCCCCCCAACCACTTTCTGTGTATTTTTATGAATTTACAGGGTAAATTGCTTGTTCGTTTTGCTCTTTTGTATTATTTGGAAATTTTTACAGTGCAGTGATAATTATATAATCTCTTTTATGTTTGAGCACAGGTCTGCCTTTTCAAATTGTAACGTATACCAAATGCATTATATTATAAGTGTTTCATAAAAAAATAAAATATTATTTATTCCATGCACCCATCCTCAATGTAAGTCTTATTCACATCAAATAAAAGCCTTACAAACATAAACATAAAAAAGAATTATTCAAGGTCTTTTTCATCTTGAATTTTTGCACGAATTGCTTCTTCATCACATGCTTTCAAAGGACTTTCTTCATCATCTTTATTTCCTTCACCTGGAGTTTCAACTTCCTCCAAAGCTTCAGCTTCGGCTTGTTGCTGTTCTTCATCTCTTTCTGCATTCTCATCAGGTTCAAACATTGGTGATTCATCTTCTTTATTATCACATGTTGGTTTCTCTTCAATTGCTTCATATTTCTGTAATTTTGCCTTTAATTCTTCAATTTCTTTCTTCATATCTTTCACCTTATTCTTTTCTTTCATATACATCACTTCATAAAAGTCCCTTTATTACAAATTAGTTTTTTTTCTTCTTTCAAAAGGATTACTTGTGGAAAACAACATTATCAGAAAGATGGTGATAATTAGGTTTTGAGAGCCAAGAGAAATACAAATAGAATTCTTCCCATAATCTGAGTTGTTTCATATGATAGCTGGGGTTCAAAATAATGGGATTTTCAACATCAGCTGGCTTGTAATACAAATTCAAATATCTTTCTTTTTGTGAATTTAACAAACTCCAAATACAAATTGTCTTTTCTTCTACTTTATATTGCTTCATTTCCTATGGAGAAAAAAGTTAATAACATCACACAAAATTCTTCATTTACTTGATAGCTGTTGCAGAGGAAAGTACCGAATTGGCAAGAGTAGATATGATGAGCGATATCAAACAAGAATTTATCATTAAATTCGAAAGCAAAAGGATATTGGTGAATAAGTTGATGAACGCAATCCAAAAATTGCAAGAAAACTGGTGATCTTTGATCATCCTTTTCATTTCTATTTCCATGACCACTACGTAAATTGAATTGATGGCCAAAATAGACCCAATCCTTCATGACCAAGACTTCAAAACCTTCAATTGTTCTGAAATAAGGGTCCAACATGATTTGAGCCAAAGATAAAATTTGAGATGTTCTATCCCAACCATCACTACAATGGACCAAAACATTCTTCTTATCTCTCAATGATCTTGCAATTTTACAAGAAGCACCAATAATAAATGACATAACTCCCAACCAATTTGATCCTTCTAATTGTGAATACCATTTATTATTTGTTACTTCATGACTATATGGAAGATTTTTAATAGAAAGAAAATTTTCACATGTACCTGTTACACATGGTGATTAATTTTTTGTGACCATCACGGACGTGATGGATGTTATCAATATCCATGAAGAAAATCTTGGTGTTTCTATACCATTTGGGATCTTCGAAACCTTTACCATTCACTCTGTTTGCCATAGCATTCAAATATGGTCTGGCATCATAAATATACAAATTCTCTTGAGTAATTTCTTTTGAAAATTTAGTTCATTGGCATTGAAAATTTTGATACCAGCTTCATTTGTTTCATTAGGATTTCCGAGAAGTCTTAATAATAATTCATCTTCAAGACATCTTGCTTGTGTAATGCCAGGCTATTTTTGTTAACATCTCTCTCCAAACATTTAAATATACCTTAGATTGAGAACTTCTAGCAATGACAGTTTTGGTCTTTTTGTAGTAATAGGTGATACTAGGAACTCTTTCTTTAGTACGGAATCTGGAACAAGCGACCAAAGCTTGATCACTAACTCTTGCAGGAATCATCAATTTTGGAGGATAAGTTGAACAAACTTGACCATTGGAATTATCAACCAATCTATATGAATGCTAAAAACGATTAATTCATCTTTCTTATATCTCTTTCTATTACATTTGATTGCCGATCATTGATATCAGCAAAGTCGATGCCTTGTCTGTGGAATTCACGTTCAATATCATAGATTTTCCAGCCACCATAATTTTCTTCGAGATTTTTTCCAGCCTTTCCATATTCGAAAGCGAATAAATCGTTCTTTCTATCGGGGAAAGCAAAGATGAACAATAATTGAATGAAAGGATTAGATTCTGAGGAGTATTTCTCAGGAATCTTGAATTTGAACAAACGACCGTCCTTGCTGTAAATATCCAAATATACCAATTCCAGATTCTTTTTATCAGTATTTCTTTCAATTTTTGAGATCAACCCATGAGGCAATTGCATATAAGTTGGCTTAAAGAATCCTCTCTTCATATATGTCTCATCATTTGGCTTGAAAACAATCTAAAATATTTCAATTTATAGCTCTAAACTCGATATTTACCTTGAAATTTGTGATGGCCAAGATACCTTCAGCACTTAAATGAGGATATTGTGCTGGGGTGATTGTACATCTTATACTACTTGACAATTTTTCTCCTGGCAATAATTCATCAGTTGATAATCTCAAATCTATCATTGCATTGTAAAATCCTCCACGTTGAGTAAAAAATACCTTCAATTTTAACATGAGCACCTCTGGGTCTTGAACCTCTATTATCTTCTTCCTCAACAGACTTAGCGCTTTCAGTAGCTTGTTGGAAAGGATTTCTATTT
>PJUD01001041.1_pt1 | contig 10195 bp, 13 predicted proteins | sample 1512341 | NCBI WGS metagenome assembly PJUD01 (sample SAMN08177675, study PRJNA422409) | Feces metagenome, whole genome shotgun sequencing project. | isolation source: Chicken feces (3) enriched on wood chips: beechwood xylan treatment | host: Gallus gallus | place: USA: Madison | collected 2015-01-15 | reverse complement strand
TTGAAGTTCCAATCTTCTTGGTAACTTATTCTCAACAACAATCTTTCTATATCTCAAGAATGTCTCATTCACCTTGGAATATTCTTGGAAGAATTTGGTTCCTCCTTCTACATCAGCTGTTGATTTATAAATTTGTTGTTTCTAATTAGAAAAAATTAGATAAATATCAATTGATTATCCTTACTCTTAAGAAATCACCAATAGCTTTTTTACCAGTGGTATAGATTTGAGATCTATCCAAAGTTAAGTATAAGTAAGGTTTGCCATCCTTTTCAGTTTCTTCAATCTTGATAAATCCATTTCCAGCTTCGATCAAAACTTGCAAGATAACATAACTTGCTTGAATATGAGCTTGGCCCCATTCGGAGGTTTCAACTGAGAAATATTGTAAACCCTTAAGACCAGAAAGAGCAATGTCAAGCCAACCAGTATAAACAATATCATCCCATTCACTTTCTCTGCCAGGCACCAAAATGGCCATGACATCCTTGAAACAAGACAAATACAAAGCAACAGAATCAGCTCTGCATTCTTCAAATCCACTTGAAATCTTTCCGAACTTGGATCCCCAGGTCTCATTATGCTCATAGAAACTGGTGATTTCTCCACCAGTGAGAGGATGCTTAAGATTGGCCTTATCGAAGTTGAAAGTACCATCCTTATTGCGAACAAATAACTTGCCAGTTCCGTGACCAAGGAGCTCATGCAAAGCAACAATAACAAACAAAGATTCATCATTGTATTTGACTTGATATTCCTTGTCCTCATCCTTGGAGAAGAAGATATACTCCTTCTTAGGCTTAGGGTAGCAGTTTCCAAGGTTGACATTCTTGAAGCCTTCAGTCTTGGTGATATCATCATAGTTGGGAAGGTTAATTCCTACGGGAGTTCCAGAGCAGGCGAAACTCAAAACATCAAGAGAGGTAAAATCGGGTCTTGAGAATTGATCAATTTCAAACTCCTTGGGCCAAGTCAAGTTCTCAATAATCTTTTCGGCATTTTCGACCAAGTTGCTGAGCTTCTTACTTTGTTCCTTGTCAACAACAGCGACGAAACCTTCGAATTCAGCTCTAACTCTCATAGGGTCCAAATAGACTTCTATAAAACCAATGTTGGTTTCAATGATGGGGTTCTTATCCTTGATCCATGCCCTTTGGGATTCCTTATGCTTATTGATATCACCAGTGTGGAAGTGTTGAATGTATTGGTTAAGCATTTCTCTTTGGTTGTCATTGGCGGCGTATTGCTTACTTTCTCTCAAGTTGTGAATCAATTTGTCCATAAAAGGGCTAAAGTCTCCAAAGATAACGCTGATCTTCTTGTTATTGTACTCATAGACCTTTCCTCCAGAGGCATAACTGCAGACCAAAACCTTGTAAAAGTCGTCATTGACCTTGATAACTCTAGTGTTCAAAGCAGACATGGAAATTGATTCCAAAAAGTCTTGGACAAACTTGCAGTCAGCTTTGGTCATATTGGGAGAATAATAGGATGAAAGGCATCCATTATCACTAAATCCGATTTCTCCATAAGGCTTCTTGTATGAGTAAATTTCAGTCTCAATGCTTCTCCAAACATCTTCAATCTTTTGAGGCTCAACCTTGTAGGCTTCAGATCCTTGAATAAAAGTCCAGAACTTTTCTTGAGAGAGTTGGGGAATGAACTTGTTGTCACCGAAACTGAAGTAGTTACCGCAGTTTTGTAAAAAGCCGGCCAAGTAAGCGGTCAATTGACTCCACTCTTCCTCGCTCAAACCATTCTTTAAACTAGTGCTCTTGACTTCTTCGTAGCTTTGGAGTGAAAAGACCTTGTTAATCAAATAAAACAAGGCTGGGGATTCATAAGATCTTTGGAAGTAACAGATCTTGGCTCCTTCCCAAGATGCCCTTGAAAAATAATAACTGTAGTGCTTCTCTTTATCATCCAATCCATTGAATGCTTTGCGGCAATCAATTGACATGATACGAGTCTTGGTTTCAATATAAGTAGGTTCTTCAGCAGCTTGCATAATGTTTTTGAGGGAAAATTTATATTGCGGGATAAATGTTTTTAGTAATTTGTTTAAATTCTTTCTTAACATCAAAAATTTATATTTAGCTCTCTCTCATGTTTAATATTATATCATCAATCATGTTTAGAGAATTTTTATTTGCTTGAAAAATATTCTTCTTGTCAAAAGACATTTTCAAAATATGGCAATTCAAGTTATCTGTATTTTCTTAATCCTGAAGGATAGTTTAAGGAAAAATTTTTTAAACAATATAATTAGGCATATTTCTCTGTTAAAAAGTTGAAAATAAATTTTATTCATGCAAGGATCACTTCCAGTTCTGTTGACAGTAAAAATATCAACTTATTCTCCTTCAATTCAATAGATTGAAATTGTTGACTATGAAAAGAAAGGTTCTGCAGTTCATTACAACATTGAAATCATGGCAAATAACACCACGACATGGAAATTAGAAAGAAGATTCAAAGAAATCGAAGAGATGCACAAAAAACTTGCCCGAAAAATTAATGATATCCCTTTTCTTCCTGCTAAAAGCATCTTCCAATTATTTGGCGAAGCTTTAGACAAAAGAAGAGATGAACTCGAAAAATATTTCAACGTAAATTCTGATGAAAGAGACTTTATGAATCAACCACTTTTAGGTCCTTGCTTCAAGAAGAGATGTCCTTAATGATACAGATTTTAAAGAATTCCTTGAGGTTAACTTCCCAAAAGTTTCCTGAGAATAACTTGACTTGATTAGATTGATAGACACATGAAAGTTGATAGTTTGACTTTGATGAAGCAGTTGAGTGTTATCACAAATTTCCCAAGAGGAGTCCAGGACTTTATTTATATCCCTCAAAAAGGACTTTTATTCATTCTCTTGACTGAAACAAGCGTTGTCTCAAAGTTTGGAGCATTGATCAGCAATATGTCCAGCGCCAAAGGCAAAGAAGAAGTTAGCAGTGTCATACTCTACAAAGAGAATCCTCTAAACAGTTTGGAATTCACCAAAGTCTGGAAGAAAAGCTTCGAAAGTGAAGCTACAACTATTTGCTTGGATCAAACTACTCCCTTCTTGGTTATTGGTTTCACCTCTGGTCAAATGATCTGTCATAAAATTGAAGATAATTGGGAGACTCATCATGAAGTATTCGAGTTGAATATGTGAATAATAAATAACCTTTCTGTAGTTTTGCAAAGTCTTTTGCCATAATCAAGCTGTTAAAGGAATGATTGTCCTGCCTAATACAGGATATTTGATTTCTTGTTCTTTGGATAAATCTATCATCAAAACTGATGTTATCAATGAAGAAGGAAAAATTGGAGAAAAAGTTCATTCTCATGCTTTAACTTGTATCCTCCCAGATCATCAAAGCCGAAGATTCTTTGTTGCAGATGTTGTTGGTTCCGTTTTTATCTATAGTTCTGAGGTAATCTATTTGGGAGAGAAACCCATCTCATCTTTCACCATAGGGAGAATTACAATTATTGCATACAATCACATATAGCAGAGAAAACTTTGTTAAAACTTTATGTTTTGATCCTTTAAGAAATATGCTCTTTTCTGGTTCTAGTCAAGGAATCGTTGTCATTTATGAAATCGGAAGAGCAGGAAAAGAGAAATTTAGTAATATTACTGGATCATTTGAGACCTTGAAGAATGTGAGGGGTATTCAATTTAACCCTGAGAAAAAAGAAATGTATATTGCGAATAGTGAAGGAAATGTTGCAATTGTTAATACTCTTACAACAGTTGCTTTCCGTAATCTTTTTTGATAAGGGTTATTAACTAACAAAATCTTGTTTAGATGTGAATAAAGCTCATACAAATGATCTTAATAAAATGATTTATCTTGATAGCAAAAAATTAATGATTACTTGTGCTGGAGATAAAACTATCAAATTTTGGAGATATCCATTTGATGCCAAAGAAAAAATCATTCAAAAAGTTATTGATCAAAGTGGCAAAGTTATTTCTTCCACAGATCCATCTCAACAATACCAAATTCAGAAAAAAGAAGAAGTCAAGCGTAACAACAAAAATGATGACTCTGATGAAGAAGAAGATGATGATTCTGAACCAAGAGGCCCTCTTACCCTTCTCAACTACCAACCAGCTCTCGAATTAGACAGTGAGGAAGATGAAGAAAAACCTAAAAAGCCTGTTCAAAAAACTGCAAATGTTGTCAAAAAGTCTGAGAGTACTACTACTGAGAATAAAACCAAACCAGCAGCAGCAAAGAATAAAAAGGCTTTGTTTGATGATGAAGATGAGGATAATGAAGATGATGATGGTGCTTTCAAAACAGTTGGAAAAAGCAAAGATACTAACCAAGCTTCTCCTAAAAGTTTCCTTTTCAAAAATAGTCTTGATTCCTCTGCACCAGTCAAGAAAGAAGAAATTAAAAAGCCTGCTGCTCCAGTTGTTAAAAAAGAGATCATTCAAAGTGGCACCAATGATCCTTTAGGTTTTGGTAAAGGTGATGATAAAGAAACTAAAAAACCAGTCTGGACAGCAAAGCCAAAACAACCCGCAGAAAAGGAACCTCTTGAAAAGCATCAACCTCAAGTCCAAGAACCAATTAAAGTTGCACCAAAGGAGCAAGATGATGATGATAAGCCTTTAAATTTTGAAGAATTAAAGAAAACTTCTGATTATGTCCCATTGACATTTAAAAAGAAAGATGATGAATCAGAAGATGAAGAATTATCGGGATGGAACTCTTAATTGATATAAATTTTCAGAATTAAATTTGTACTATGTTCATATCATTATTCTCTTATATTGGTTGGTGAAAGAGAAATTGAAAGTTAACTCAATATAATTATAACAAAAATTCAACACCTTAAAGAGAATACAAGAACAATTAATTATACATACATATAAAAGTTAGTGTTTATTTATTAGCTGGCTTTGGGGCATTAAAAAACGCTTTAAGCAGTTCCCAAGAACTATCTTCTTTCATTTTATGTGATCTGATCAAATGTGATATATATCTAAAATTAAAATTTAGCTCAAGAAGATTTTAAAAACTGGGTACTCTTTTCTATCAAAAATCTTTCCAAGTACAGCTTCATGATAATAACAATCTTCTTTACGGAGCTGATATTCTTTATGAATACTGATCACTGTCTGTAAAACAACATTGGCCAACATATGAGCTGAACATATAAAATCATTCACTGGTGGGAACATCATAAAATCTAGAAATTTAGTTTTTAAAATAGACGAAATAACTACCAGAATCTTTCTTTAAGACATTCAAATTAAAGTAACCTTCATTCAATGGTGTAATAACAATTGCAGTCTAAGAAAAAGAATTAAGTTGAATCTTCTTCAAGTTCTCATTTACTTTATATCCTTTAATATTAAAATGATTGATAATGTAAGGGTAAAAGGATTCATAAGGAGTAAAGACTTTAGCATTCCAAATAATTGTGATTGGAGGAACTGAAAGATTTTCCAAGAAATTTGGTTGAGATGCAGCTGTCAAGTTAGGAAGAGAAAACACAATCTCATAAAGAGGATTTGAAGCATAAAGCACCTTCTTATATTGTGAAACATGTCTTCTTATACTCTCATGAGCTCCCAATTCTAATGTTGAATCATCAACAATTATTCCCAATTCTTCAATAAATTTCTGGAATAAATTATCAAATCTTGGGAATTCATCTATTCTCTCTGATGATGGTTTTAACACATAAAATATCGAAGTCTTCCGGATGATGGTTAGAGAAAATAAACTTCTTAAAAATTACGAGAATTTGACATCTTGTTGGAGTTTGATCGATTTTTCTGAATGATTCTTTTGTTGTTATGTCAGCAGGAATATGAGTCAGCTGAGATTAAAAGGTTAATTTTCTAAATTCAATAATTTTTCTTACATCATGTAGATCTTTAAGAGTGAGAATGCCAGTATTTGATAAGAACATTTTGATTGCATTAATTTTTGACAAGGATTTGTCTTCTTCAGAGTCAAAGCTGCTGCTAGCATAGGTTGTTACTGGAGTTTCAGCAAGTGATCTTTCTTGGTTTTGTTTTTCCTTGTTTTTATTATAGGTTTCTTCATATTGGTCTTCAACTTCAAACTGTTGTTGCAACAACAAATCAAGTTCTTGATTTGCTCCACCTGAACGAGGACTTAATAACATATCGTGACTCATTAATCTTGGTTTTAATTCATCTTCTTTGGCTGAAGATGCTCTCTTCACAAGATCTAAATCTTTCAAACCATCTTCAGGTTGTTCTTTCTTTGTTGGACAAAATAGTTTATAATATAATTCTCCAAACCATGCAAATTTTCCAACTGTATTTCTTATCATCAATAATAGAACTGTATTCAAAAGATTATTCTCAAATTATTTTCAATAAAATTACCTTCATTTGTTGATTCAATTTGAAGATCATAAAATGATAAAATTGTATCATCACCAACACCAATTGATAATAAACATTTTTCTTCAAATCTTTGTATCACTTTAATCGTTAGTTTACAAATAATACATTGTCATTTACATTCATCTAAAGATTGTTGTTGATTAGAAGATTGATCATCATTTAAGAGGACAGAGCTTGTGAAAGGAACATTTTTACTAAAACTCATGCTTCCTAATCTGTTGAATAATGAAGAGATCATGCCCTTGATATTTCTTGAAAATGGTTCAATATGTTGGCAGCTTTGGAGGAGTTTCAGAGCTTGTTCAAAAATCTCAGAATAAATCTGCTCATTATTTGATCTTTGTTCAGATCTATTAATATCTTTGAGATGGACGATGATCAAAAGCCAAGTATGTAATATTCCCAAACAGCTTGATATCAGCTTTATTGTTTCTTCTTTTTGTCTTGCCGACTCTTCAGGATTCTTTAACTTGGTATGCTCGGGCTCTTTAAGTCTGACCTCAATAAACTCACAAATATTGTCAATAATCATTCGACCAGATTCCAAAATATCATTCGACATTTGATTTGATGTCTCACATTCATCTAATCTTGTCAAACACATTTCTCCCAATACTAATAATATATCAATCACCAAGTTATTCTACACATTGAAATTAGATATCATTTGGATCAATCAAGTTACCAAGATAGGTGAAGATTTATCAAGCCATTCAGTCTTTTTATCGAATTTCTTTACGAATAAAGAAATCTTGTAATCGAGAATGGAATAAATCATAAAGTTCCAAGCTGATCTTGCAAGAATCTTGGCTTCTTCTTTTTGACTTTTGATATGATGCAAGAAAGCCTCCTTGTCTTTTTCGAAAGCAAGCTCTAAGAGTTCATAAAAGATCTCTTTCACATTTCGATCATATCTGTAAACTTCATTTATCAATCCAGATTCATCATTAAAGAAACAAAGGAGAGAACTGCAGAGCTTGTTACAAGATCTTCTCAAGACTTTCTTGTCTTTGAATGTCTCATCTCCCTTTGGCTTTTTGTAGAATTCTACCAATTTTGTCACCAAAGGTTTCTGCAAAATAATATTATGTGAAAGATGGTTCACCAAAAACAACTCAGTGCTTGATTTCAACAAACTTTGGAAATGGTTCCAAACAGAGATAGAACCAAGATAATCCAAATAGACTTGATAGAACTTCTTGACAGTTGGTTCCATAAATGGGCCACTTGCTTTAGTGAAAATCTGACACAATGTAGAGATCGCCATCAATCTCACCTCTTCAAATTCAGGACGAATATCAATAGCATTATCAAACAATAATTTTCCAAATAATTTCAATAAGGATTCTCCTGATGGTATCTTCTCTGTTTTTACCACCCAACTATACTCTCTTTCTCCGCCAAGGATATTGTTTGCGTTATCATCAAGTCCTCTTTTTACAAGCTTTGGTGAAGCTGCTTCATTATAATTGCCAAAATTTCTAAAAGCTTTTTCTTCATCTGATTTTGCACTTTGCAATGTATTTTGGGGTGGCTTTTTCTCATTTCTTGCAATTTTTCCATGTTTAGCTATTGAAAAATTTATTCAAAGTGAAGTGGTCAAGTGATACTGATTTGTTTAAGCATATTTCTAAAATAAGCATAATCATGTTCAATAACGATTTTTCTTTTATTCTCAATACTGTACTCATTGAAATTTTGTCCTTCAAGATAATGAAGAACTTCATCTCTTGGTTTTGAATGAGCTCCAAGTTGTAAAAGCAAAGAAACCACATTTCTTATGCCCTTTGCGATCAATAAAGAAATTCTTGGAGTTAGTTGCTGGGCACTATTATTGACTGGAGAAGCAATCACTCCGTTATTTATCTTATTCATCATGGTAATCATCTTTCCCCACAAATATTGAATTTGCTCCTGAGAAATATTGAAAATAAAAGGCTGTAAAAACAATGTGAATTTATTCCTTGATTGAATGTCACTTCCTAGAATTGTCGTAGTTTAATAACAATTATCAAGCACTCCAAACTTACTTCGAATATTATAATTATGACTGATAACGAGGAAACTTTCATTATATTCGACTTTATCTTGTTTATCTTGGATGATCAGTTGAGGAGCATCATAACATTTGAGATCAGTCAGCAACTTGGTTGTCAATTCATGACAGATATCACTCCAATACGAAATAATCACATCTTTGTTTATTAATGAATAGATGTAATTTTTGAATGTTGTCCACATATCCTCATTTTGCAACCCAGAAAGAAGCCAAGAATTGTAAACCAATTCAGTGATGGCGACACATATTCTGTCAGGGAATTTTGTATCGGTGCTTGCCTTTTTCGATGAGTCATTATGCATAAGATTCGAATTACTTGGAGGATATGAGAGGCGAGTCCCAACAGGAGTTTGATAATATATTCCCAATGATCAATGTACAAAAATGGATAAGCTTTGAACAAAAACTTGTTGTATATTCTAATCACAATCGCGCAGAGCTTGATTGGAACTTTCATCTCTTCTTCTCGAATTCTTGGATCTAAAACAAATCATCAGCAAAGTAAATATATCTCTTTCATTACCTCCGACCAATGGATTTGGCTTCTTTTCAAAGTTCCGTTTATCAAATAACAGAGTCAAATGACTCAACATTTTCAAAAGAACCTTCTGGTGAGAGTAGTTCGCATAATCCAAAACCGACTATAAAAATCCATTAAATCAATATATATCTCTCAACGAACCTTGCTTGTCGCTGTCTTAATTTGTGACTTGCCATCATTCACAATCTCCAACTCGCCGCACACCATAAACTCGTAAATATTCAAAATATACTTGAGATAATTCTTGTCTTCTTTCACATATTGATAATGTGGTGGGATAAATGCATAACCCAAAATTTCAGTTGCCCATTCCACTTCTTTTGGAGACTTGAACATTGGATGGTCCTTATCAAGTCTATCATACAGTGATTTCGCCAAATCAATAGCTAGCGCGGCTCTTGTTGCTGGGTTTGATATCAGATTGCTCAAAAAATTAGTGTCTATCAAGTTTCAAATTCACCGCTTGCTTCCATTTCAAAAGTTTACCTCTGTCAGGATTCAGGATATGGGAAATTGAATCCAGGCATGGGAGCGTCGCTGGAGGGCCTTGCTGATGATTCATATTTAAAGAAATTTTTATTGTATTTATCTTTGGAGATGTTAAATCTGTAAAATGCATACAATTACATAAGAATTTTTTTTATGATTTTCATTCAAAAATTTATTTGTATCTACCATCATCATGTTCTTTGGATTCTTGTTGATTCAACAAAAATTATAGATTTTTTTTTTGTATTTAATAAAAAAAAGTTAGTCTTTCTCATGTCCAAATAAACCTTTGAAATCTTCATTTTTTTTCTTTTGATTTATTTCTCGAGAAAAAAATCAGAGAAAAAAAAATCCTTTAGACAAAGAGAAATCTTGTAAATTGCTAATTTACTCATATTTCCTTTTTCAGACAAAAAAGTAATTTACTTTTTTTTATTTTTGAAAAAAAAAAATTAAAATGATTTTTTTTCTTCAATTTTTAAAAATATTTATATTTTTGTAAAGTCAATCTATCTTCAATAAAGCAGAAACCTCATTTTCCTGATATTATTTTCAAGAGTCCCAATGAATAAGATATATTTTCAGAAGAAATGATTGGATAATTTTATTTAGGAAAAAGTAGTTGAGAAAGTAAAAGGATTTTAGCCAAATTCGGAGGTAATTTTAAATTGAAATTTTTTATCTATGAGTGACGGTCTTCCAAATTTTCAA
>PJUD01001038.1_pt1 | contig 10228 bp, 6 predicted proteins | sample 1512341 | NCBI WGS metagenome assembly PJUD01 (sample SAMN08177675, study PRJNA422409) | Feces metagenome, whole genome shotgun sequencing project. | isolation source: Chicken feces (3) enriched on wood chips: beechwood xylan treatment | host: Gallus gallus | place: USA: Madison | collected 2015-01-15 | reverse complement strand
CGGTGCAACCAAAGGCTATACGCAACAAGCTCTTCAAAATCCATCAACAACAAACTTCTATAGCCAGAATAGCTTCGAAAGCACTCTAGGAGCTGGAGGCACATTATCAAGCCTTTCAAAGTATATAAAGAAATAAATGGAAATTTTTTCTCCCTCTGGATTTTTTTTGAGAATAATATAAAAAGAGGGAAAATTATTGCAAATGAACTTGGTTCATGACCGCCTTTTTATTTGATGTTTTGTTCTTGACTTTTCTTTGTTATTTTTAAAAAATGTCGCTTTTTATCATTTTTATTTTCTAATTATCATGTATCACTATTGATTGATGACCTAAATACATTGGAGTTAATTTGAAATTTTTGTAATCAAATTTTATTTAATTAGAATAGGATAAGATAGGAATAAAGTGCGCACACACATACACACACACATAGTTATGAATGATAGGACTTGACTTAACATGATTTATAGATACATTTGAAGTTGGAATCATTAGTAGTGGCAGAGAAAGTTTGGATGAAGCTGCAAAGTTGTTGTTAATTCAAGATTGGGTCATTTCAAGTAAAGGAAAACAAACCCAAGATGTTGTTGATCAAGGACCTCGTGTTAAACTTATCGAGAACGCCTTGTTTGCTGAGTTTACTATGGGCTTATATCTTCATAAATGAGAAGAGTAGGATTTTTGTGATTACTATGAAATTTTGCATATGACTTATGTATGGTAAATGAGAAAGATATACTTGAAAGAAGAAGAATTTTGTTAATGATCATTAGAGAGAAAAAAAAATTGTCTCCTTTGTTAAATTTTTTTCAGAAAAAAATTGAATCCTCTCCTAGTCAAAAAATGTGCTACATCATTAAATACTACACTAAATCTAAGACTAAAAACACACACACATCACACATCACAACACTACTAGAAGAAAAAGAATTCGAGGAAAATTCTTACTTTTAGGAGAGATAGCTTCAGTTGTTAAGGGTTTTCTTTGTTCAATAATAGAGTATAGGAATCTTTTGAGGTATGCGTCAAATTCAAATTTGTCAGGGAGACTATCCATTTGGTCAAATTTTTTGGTTTTTTCAATCTATGAAAATTTATTTGTACAAGCTTGTCATCAAAATTTTTATACTTCAATTTCATAAATTGCTGGTTTTTCTCCATCTTTACAAACTCTGATTTGAATTGATTCCAAGATATCCTATATCATTACCACAAAGAATCATACTCAATATTTTACTCTTCTGATCAAATCTTCCAATTTAATGCAGAGCTGAAAAGATTAGAAAGCCGAGCGAGAGATCATAAAAGCTTACTTCATGAACATAATCATAGAGAACATTTCTTTTAAGGATTTTGACTTCAAGTCCATAGATTGACTTATCTTCAAAAATATTTTCTGGATATATTCTCTCACCCTAAGTATTCCTTTTTTGGACTGAACAAAAGAGATGTTGTACATAGAGAATCTGATGAATAGCTGTCTCAACGAAATTTGTAAAATCAATAATCATTTCTGATGAATGAAATGTTTAGAGCGGCAAAGGATGGTTTGAGGTACCTGTTGCAAGTGAAGTGTTTTTCTCGATATTTGAGGCTTGATTCATTTTTTTAGAGGAGTAATAGGCCTGAGGTCGGTGAGATAGGTTTTCTGATGTGCACAGTGCACAAGTCTTAAAATAATTAATTTAATAAAGAACATAGGCGGCGGTATTTTTCTAAAATAAGAAGTAAATCAATATGAGATTTCTTTTCCTGAATGTTTTTATTGTTTTAACTTGGCTCTGGTTAATTCTTCATATGTCAAAAGAAAGAAAAGAATTTTTTTATAATTCATTTGTTTGATCAGCGTAGGATCAAATATTTGGAAAAATTATTTTAGAGGTTTTTTTAATATTCTCAAAATTTGATAACAAAAAGTTATACAAAAAAGAGATTAAAATGGTTTTATTTAATTTTGATGAGAGATTGAGAGAGAAAGAAAATTTCAACCTATATATGTAAATTAAGAGTTACGGTTTATGAGCAAAAAGTTGGAAGTGTATCAAACTGAAATGCTTCCTCTTTATAGAAAACAAAAATGTTTTTATTACCAAAAAGTAATTGTAAAAGACAATTTGAAATAGATACAGAGAATGCAATAATAGTCCGTAGTTTCCAATTAGTTTGTCTCTTTGTATCTATTTCATTTTTCTCCTTTCAAGAATATTCCCTTGAAACTACATTTGATTCAAAGGGATATATGTATATCCATGAACACTTGATTGATTGAAACCAAAATTATTTCTTTATGCTCCAATCCATCTATCTGAGCTTACGAAGTTTAACGGATTGGTTTGGTTCTTTGCTTTTCTTGTCATTCTCAGCATCTAGTTGAGGGCTATTTTCGTCCTGTTGAATGTTTTCATCAAAAGACAAAATTCTTTTGATGGAGTCAAGTTCAAAGACCTTGCTTTTCTTTGACTTGTAAGGGGAGTTCTTGAATGTATATTCTCTTTCGACGTCTTTGGAAGGAGTAGCAGGGCTTGAGGATGTGATTTCGTCAGTCCAATCAGAAACGAGAGGACTTGATTGTAGATTATTCTGCGAGCCGAATTCTGAATCTAAGGGCTTGGTCGGAGCAAGTGAGCCACACATCTGAGCACGAAGAGAGGGTTTAGGAGACTCTGGTATTGAGCTGAAGGAAAAGACTGTGTTCATAGGTTTTAATTTATTAATTTATGTAAGAGAATTTCAGTTTTTTGAGCTTATCAATAGGAAAATCGTCCTTTGAGATTTTCAAAGATAAGGTTTAAGTTTTCGATGAGCTGGTTAATAACTAAAAGACTGAATTTGATTTTTTAGGCCTGCTTTGAATTTCATTGATTAAAAATCAAAACGTTTTATAAACAACAACTACAACACACATTTCTCCATTTTGAGAATATTACTGGCTTGAATTGAAGATCTAAGAAGATGACAAATCACAAATATTTGGAAGACTTGAAGAGCATAATAAATCAATGAGAAAGGCTAATATCAAAATATTTTTTTGTCTTATTGTCGTGTTTTCACAACATCTTTGGGGAAAAAATGAATTTTTACTCTGATAAATAATTTATTTCGACAGCTCAAACAAAAAAAATACAACAATTTTCTCCCATTTTGATTCAATTTCATTTCTCTCCTCTCCTTGAAATCAGACATTTTACATTTAGGGTTTTGATTATGTTTGTATTTGATTTTTAAAGTCCGAGACTTCGATTTATTGTGTTGAAGAGAAAAATTTCTTCAGTTGGTTTTATCTCGCGCTCAAAACTAGAAAAGATTTTTGAGCACTAAATTTATGAAGAAAAGATATTTGTTATTTAGACCTTTTTTGGAAAAACTCAGACCCTAAACTTATAAGAGTAGCAATAGATCTAGATTCTAGATATTCAGAAAATTGAGAATTTTTTCTAGTTTAGATGATCTACCTACCTTAAATCTTGATCAGACATGATACAAGTTTAAGGATATGCTTCAAGGTTTTTTCCTTGAGGAAAAAACTCGTGAGCATCCTTAATATTATATACATTCAATCATCTTGACCAAGAAGTCAAGAAGGAGAAGAAGAAGTCAGAGGAGGGATGGAAGAGAGAGGTTGACTCTTGAGATCACATGAGAATCAATAAAAGAAGAAAAGATTATAGGCAGAAAGAAATGAGGATTTAAGGAATTGGTGGGAAGAATATATTTAAAAAGCGAGAGGATTTGGGAGTGTTTGCAGGAACAAAATTAAACGAATATACGGATGTTTTTATAAAATTGAGAATCAAAGAAAAATCTCAAACGTTACAGATTAATCCAATCAGGATTGAGATATTAGTTAAGGTAATGCATTAAGGAATTTTTAATTTAAAAATCGTGAGATTTAAGAGAAATAAAGAGTTTTTGATAATTTTTAATAATTGATATTATTTCAAAAAAAGTTATTGGGGCCATTTCCCACAATATCTAAATTTAAACAAAGAGCAACCGACTTTAGAAAAAAAAAGTCAAAACTTATTTTACTCAAAAAAAGGGAAACACACCAAAAGGTACGATTTTTTATGGAAAAAAGCTAAATTTAATTCAACTAGAATTTATTTCTACAAACCTGATAAAATATCAAAGCACCAAAAAATTCAAAACAAAGTACCGTCATTTCGCTTCCGACTCCTTTCTTACCTTTTCGCATAGACTTTTAATAATTTCCAAATAAACTTTTAACAATGCCAAAAAAATCTACAAAGAAAGTCACTGATTCTCGCTCATCATCTCGTGCCAAGCCAAAGGCCAGTAAATCTCCTGCTCCCAAGCAAGCGAAGCAAACAAAGCAAGCTCGCGCCGCTGCTGATAGCAATTCTAGATCCCGCTCCAAGACACCCAAGGATATCAAGACCAACACTAAAAATAAGGCATCAACCACTACTAATAAGAAGGAGACATCCAAAAGTCCTGCTCCCTCCAGAAGTGCTTCCAAAAATGCCAAGCAAACTCGCAAGGAGTCCACCCCTAAGACCACCCAAGCTAAGGGCAAACAAGCAACAGCAGTAAAGGATAAGAAAACTACCAAAGAAACCAGTCAATCTAGAGGAAGATCAAGCACCAAGAGAGAAGCTACTCCTGCTCAAAAAGAAACCACCAAAAAGCCCGCCACATCCAAGGCTGCAACCTCAAGAAGTCAATCTAAGAGCCAACCCAAGAAACCTGTCAGAGAAAGTAAAAGCAAGGAGACTAAGAAAGTTGAAACTACTACTAAGAAGGGAGGAAGAAGTGCTTCCAAATCAGCTCCCAAGAAAGATGCTCCTAAGAAAGAAGCCCCCAAGAAAGAAGCTCCCAAGAGCCAAAGTAAGGGAAGAAGTGCCAGCAAACCTGCTGCCAAGCCCGCTAAAGAGGCTCGAGGAAGAAAAGGTTCTGAAAGCAAAGACACTAAGAAAGCTGTCGCTGAACCTGCCACTAAGAAGGGAGGAAGAAGTGCTTCTAAATCTGCTCCTAAGAAAGAAGAATCAAAGAGTCAAAGCAAGGGAAGAAGTGCAAGCAAACCAAAGAAGGAGACTAGCACCAGCAAGCCAAGAAAAGCTGCTGAAACCAAGACTACTAAGAAAGCAACTGAAACAAAGAAGAAGGCTGATGAAAAGCCAGCTGCTGCTTCCGGAAAAAGAGGAAGACCCTCCAAGAGTGAAGAGCCAGTTGTTGAGAAGAAAGAAGAGAAGGGTGGCAAAGGAAAGACTCAAGCTAAAGCTGAAAAGAAGCAAAAGGAAAAGGCTGGAAGAGGAACCGGAGGTGGTTTACCCACTTTCCCTACTGACGATAAAGATGTTGAAGCCCAAGTTACTGAAGCTGTCAAGGTCTTAAAAGAAAAGGCCGACACAGATCGTATTGTCGAACATTTGGAAAGAAAGTTCAAGGAAGTCGACGAAGAAAATGTTAGCAACATCCTCTCAAAGTTGAGAGCTCAAGGAACCTTAGGCTACCAAAACAATTCCTACAAGCTTTCCACTGAAAAGAGCAACGCCTCTCCTGCTAAAAGAGGAAGAAAGAGCGCAGCCTCCAAGGGATCTGTCTCCAAGGCTTCCCCTGCTAAAGCTTCTTCATCAAAGGCTTCCAAGACCAAGGAGGCCAAGGAGTCCAAGGGAAAAGCTTCCCCTGGAAAAAGAAGTGCATCTAAAGCTGATGCTTCTCCCGCAAAATCTCCTGCTAAAAGAGGAAGAAAACCCAAGTCAACTGATAAGATGGAAGAAGAAGAAGAAACTGAAGAAAAGGCTGATGTTGAAGAAGAGAAAAAAGAAGAAGAAACTGAAGAAGAGACTGAAAAGAGAGGAAGAAGAGGTCGTAAATCTGAAGGAAAAGAAAGTGCTGGAAAAAAGAGCGAAGCCAAAGAAGACGAAGGAAAGAGATCTGCCTCCAAGTCTGAAGCTAAGACTAGCACTGGAAAGAGAGGAAGACCCAAGAAGACCGTTGAAAAAGAACCTGAAGCTGAAGAAAAGACTGATGCTATTGAAGAAGAAGAAGAAGGAGAAGCTGAACCTAAGAAAGCTGAAGCTATTGAAGAAGAAGTAGAAACTGAGGAAAAGAAGCCTGCAGTTGAAGCTGAGGAGAAGAAGAGTGCTGGAAAAAGAGGAAGACCTAAGAAGACTGTTGAAAAAGAACCTGAAGCTGCTGAAGCTGAAGAAGAAACTGAAGCTAAAGAAGAAAAGAGAGGAAGAAGAGGTCGTAGATCTGAAGGAAAAGAAAGTGCTGCTACCAAGGAAGCTGCTACTGAGGAGGCTGAAGGAGAAAAGGAAGAGGCTGAAGAGAAAGAAGAAGAAGTTGCCAAGAAGCCTGGCAGAAGAGGAAGACCTCCTTCTGCTGCTAAGCAAGCTCAAGAACAAACTGAAACTAAGGGTGAAGAAAAGAAGAGCGCTGGAAAGAGAGGAAGACCCAAGAAGACTGTTGAAAAGGAACCCGAAGCAGAAGTTGAACCTGAAGAAAAAGGAGGAGAAGAAGAAGAACCTGCTACTGCTGCTGTCGATGAAGCTGAAGAAACCAGAAACAAGAAGGCTTTACTTGAAAAGTTGCCCACCACTCAATCTTTCAATAGCACTGGAAGCGCTTTGAAGGAAGATCAAGGAGGTGTTGAAGAAGAAGCTGCCGCCCCTGCTGAAGAGCAAGGATCTGGTGATAAGGATACTACTGGATTTGCTGGACAAGCTGGCTTGACCGGACATGAAGATGAAACTCACCCTGCTTCAATTGAACCTGCTGCTGGTGGTGCAGTTGCAATGGAAGAAGAAAAGGAAGGAGCTGTTGAAGAAGAACAACAACCTGCCGCCGCTGCTGACCCTGATACTGTTCCTACTCAAATCATTCCTCAAGACGAAGATGAGGAAACCGAAAATAAAGCTATGGAAACTGAAGAAAAGGAAGGAGAGGCCGCAGCAGACCCCGAAGATACATCAACATTTGAGCCTGAAAAGACCAAGAAATTGAGAACCGAAAGCGGAAGCGGATTTGTCGGAGGTGAGAATCAAGAAGAAGATCATCCTCGCGATATAAATAAATTCTTTAGCTAAATGCTCGAGTAGGAGGGAGGTAAAACTCCTTCTCCAAAATTACCTTCTTCCTTTCCTCGATAGAATGTTAGTTTTTAATTTTGTGTGTAAATATTGATCACTTGAGTGTATAGAGGAGGAAAGAAGAAGGCTAATAATTTGTTGTAATGATGGTTTGGTTCCATTAATTTTTGAGTCAGGGAAGAAGGCTCCACTCAAAGGGTTGTCTCCTCTCCATTTAAATAAAGGTTTTTATTATATTTACCTTTTGTTGTTGCTTTGTATCCCTTTTATTCGACTATTCATTTGCCTATCTTCTTACATACTCTATTTGTCTAATCTAAGTAATTTAAGATTAGATCATGATCATCATGATGTTAAATTCAAAAAAAAATCAATCTTGTAGGAACAAAACTGTTAGGTTTTTATTTCAAAAAATTTTTTGCGGGACAAAAAAATTCAAAATTTTTGGAGGAAATTTAAGTCACCTGACTATGGTGAACGAATTTATTGATTTATTTATGAAATTAAGCAAGTTTTTTATTTGAATCTATACCTTATTCAGATAACAATGAGCAAATTTACAGCAGTATGTAAATTTCTTAAACTATGACTTACTTTGTTTTGATAATAACGATTAAAAAATTGGAGCAAGTGAGTAAGTTAGAAAGCCCAATCTAATTCTGTGTACATGGCCCAAGGGAACTTGGATCTGACAGTTCTGGGGAAGACTTTTTCGATGGGAACTTCGTTTTCTTTGCACCATCTGACGGTGATTCTGGGATCATTGTAGTTTAATTTGGATGTTCCCAAGGCAATAGCTTTGTTTTCTTCTCTTTCAACCAGCTTCTTTTCTTCAGAGACGATTTTTTTCTCGAGCTTTTGGATATGATCTAATGCTCTATCAGAGTCAGAAGGGAACTTTCTCTTGATAGGTTTAACTTTGTCTTCGTTTCCTGCTTCCTTCAACTTTTTCAAGACTTGTTTTTCGATTTTGTCTTCATCGAATCCCTCCTTTCCTTTCTTGATATTCTTTTGGTGAGTCTTGAGTTGTTCCAAGTATTCCTTCATATCGTCGATTTTCAATCTTTGTTTTTCAACAGAAACGTCAAAGGTCTTGGAGACTGTCTTTTGATGGTTACAGAGAATAGCGACTTGTCTGTTGGCTTCATTATACCATGCCATCTTATCTTCAATATCAAGGCCAGAAACATCCTTCTTTTTGAGTTCTCTTTCGAGAGTGAAAGAAGCATTGTAAGTTCTGAAAACCTTGGCAGTCAAGCCAGTCATCAAAGATCTCAAGTAGTCATTTAAAACAGAAGCATCAATGGAGTCAAACAAGTTTTCAGTCTTATCCTTTCCTTTAATAAAGGCCTCCAAGTTCTTCCAGACTTGTTCGTCGACAGTGACAGTGTTGAAATATCTCATGGAATCTTTACCAAGGAAATCGAGAGTGATTTGGTTGTTGGGGAGGACTTGAATATGTTCAACACGCAAAGAGCAGCAACCGACAGTATCAGCTTCATCTTCAGACTTTTCATTACCGACTCTCAGAGCCAAGACATCAATAAGGTAAGCAGCAGTACCAAGTTGTCTTTCTTGCTTGCTCTTGTCTCTGATTTTCTTTTGATAATCTCTTCTGACACTATCAATACAATCCTTGAGTTTACGAGCCTTGTCGTACTTCTTTCTATCACTGAGACCCTTGAATTTGGAACTGGCAGCCAAGAAGATGTATTTGTAGGTGGTGTTGATGGTATCGTCCTTGTAGAAGGCGAGCCAAGTGACTTGATTGTTATGCACAATACCTTTCCAGCAATGTCCTGGCATGTCACATTTGGGGACGGGAGCGTTTTCGGCAATGTTGATGGTCAAGTCTTCAGGCAAGATTCTGGCCTTCATGAAACCAGCCTTGGGATGCTTTCCTCTACCTTTGAAGAGGGTAGGAGGTTCGATAGCATAACCACCGATTTTTTCTCTGTCATTATCAACGAGAGCAAAGCCATAGAAATCATCTTTTTTTTGTTTGATGAGTTTTTCGGCTAATTTCTCTTCCTTGGTTTTGTTCTTCTTGATTTCCTTTTGTTCAGCGATGTAGTTGACAATGGAAGAGAAATCAAAGTTTTCTAACTTGGTGTAACCCAATTTCTTGTCGAAGCTTCCGCAGAAAATCTTGGTGAAGTTGTTGCGGTAATGCTCTTTGGTTTCCCAATCAGATCCCAAAGATTGAGCCCAGTAGTAAGCCATTTCCTCCTGGTTACGAGTCATGGTGATAGGCTTTCCTTGATAGGTGACAGTAAAGCTCTTGTATTCATAGAAAGGTGGGAAGATGACACCCTTATGTTCGAGGTAATTCCACTTGGTTTCGTCGTCATCATCCTCGTCTTTTTCTGCCCATTTGCTTTCTTTTCCTTCGTTGTTTTTGAGTTTTTTGGAATCAGAGCCCTTGGCGTCAACTTCCCTCACAACAACATCAACAGACTTTTCAGCCTTTCTTTTTGCGTTCAAAGTGTCGCCAGAGGCAGATTTCCCATCTTCTCTTCTTGGCTTGTCAGAATCAGTGTCAGCCTTTTTTTTAGCTGGACTGGCCTTGGGTTTTGTTTGAGGATCTGACATTTTCTTAAATTTCGAATTTTGTTCGTCTCAAGATATTAATTATTTTTTTTTGTAAGAGAAATTCTTTAAAATAGATTGTGAGGGAATTAAATAAAAGCAATTGGATATCACACTGATGAAAGGATTTTATCTGAAAAAAAAGGGGTTACCAGAAATAATGATTCATGCTTTAAATTTTTTGTTCTTAGAATCTTTGTTTTTTCCCTGTATTTTTCAGGAATTTTAGCCGATTGGGAGATCTCAAAAAATGGTTTGTTTCTCTCAAAACTAAAAAAAAAAATCTCTTCTTGGAAAATCAGAAGAATTAAAACGTCTCTAAATTTTTTCTCTTTGCAAAAAGAATTTCTAAAAAATGAAATGAATAATTTTTTGTTCTTTTTTGTTGCATAAAAATTAGGCTAAATTTAATCAGAGTTTCAAATGATAGTTTACTTGGTAAAATTATAGATTTTTTGGTAAAATCATAACTTTGTCTGTAAAATCATAGTTTTTTAATTAAAACCCTTATTCCCTCCAGAAAATATGAAAAAAAGGCTTTTAAAATCTTTGAAACAAGCAAGAAATGTTTAATTTCCTATTT
>PJUD01001036.1_pt1 | contig 10240 bp, 8 predicted proteins | sample 1512341 | NCBI WGS metagenome assembly PJUD01 (sample SAMN08177675, study PRJNA422409) | Feces metagenome, whole genome shotgun sequencing project. | isolation source: Chicken feces (3) enriched on wood chips: beechwood xylan treatment | host: Gallus gallus | place: USA: Madison | collected 2015-01-15 | reverse complement strand
TGTACAGCTCGTCCAGATCGTCGCCGCCGAAGCAACAGGAGGTGACCTGGGATACGGGCAGCTCGATACGTTCCAGACATTCGCCGGTGTCGGGGTCGAAGCGACTGACGGCATAGCCGCCCCAGTGCGCAACCCACAGCTTGCCTTCGGCGTCGACAGTCATGCCGTCGGGGAATCCCTGATCGACGGGGATATTCGCGACGACGCGGCGGTTGGAAATATTGCCGCTGGCAGCGTCGTAGTCGAATCGATCGACCCGTCTTGTCCCCGTATCGATGTAATACATCGTCCGACCGTCAAGGCTCCAACCCAAACCGTTCGAGCAGCTGATCTCGCCGACCATCCGATGCACGGAGCCGTCCGTGTCCAGGCGATACAACGAGCCTTCGGGAGCATCTTCGGATTTCGGCATCGTACCGGCCCAGAAACGGCCGGCCGGATCGCATTTGCCGTCGTTAAACCGGTTGCCCGGCAAGTGCGCCTCGGGATCGACAATCGGCTCCAGTTCTCCTGTCGTCAGATCCAGGAAGTAAAATCCGTGCTCCAGCGCGCATACCATCCGCCCGTCCGATGCCCGCACGACCGCGCCGATCCGCTGCCCGACGGAAACGCTTCCTTCCTCTCGCGTCTTCGGATTCCACATCCGAATCTTCATTCCTTCTATGTCTACCCATACGAGCTGACCGCTCTCCGGAAGCCATAACGGCCCTTCGCCAAGCGCCGATTTTTCCACGTTAATCGCTTCTGCCTGCTTCTTCACGCAACTCATCCCCCCGCTTTGTTCTGTGTACATCGTACCGCGCGGCTCATGGAATGCGCAACCATTAGTCATCACATGATCAGATCAATTGTTTCCGCAAGCATTTTCCCGATGAACTCATTCGCATACGGTCCGGGATGGATGTCATCGTCGTACAGGAATTCGTAGTCCAGCAATTGGGTCGACACATTCTCCCGGAAATATCGTTCGAAGTCGATAAACCCATACCCGTTCGATACGGAGAAGTCTTGCACCGCTTGAAAATATTCCTCGTAACCTATCGTAGCGGAAGGCGCGTTTTCGAAAATAACGGATTTGTCGCCCACAGTCGTGAACAAGAGAATATCCGTCTTCCTGCCGCCCTCCGGGTTAAGATGACGGCTCAGCTTCTCGATCAAGGCGCGCAAGTTGGATTTCAACACGTCGATCGGCGTCTGTCGCAAGTATTCGTTAACAATGGGAGCTTGGATAACGGCCAAAGTCGGCGTGAACCGGACGAATCGGAGCAGCTCATCCATATGCGGATAAGACGGATCGTTAAAGCTCGCCGTTCCGTCCCCCAGCCACTGACCGACCGTATGTCCCCCCATCGAGAAGTTGCGAACGTCGCAGCCATCGAACACGATTCCTCTGATTCTAAGCGCCGGTCGCGCTTGTCCGAAAGCCGCAACCTGCGAATGCTCGAAACCGACAGCATCCGGGTGCGCTCCTCCATAGGAGAGACAAAATCTGCCGATCTGCTTCTGACCGTAATCGATGCAATAGACGATTTCTTCGTCGCCGTCCGGTCTATACGTATCAAGGACGACGCTTGTGGAGCCTATCTCAACCTCTGGGGCCTCGACCGCGACGTGCTGGCCTTGATGAAGTCTGGTGACCCTCGGATACCCTTCCGCTTGCGGATACAGATAGCCGCCGGTATTCCGGCGATTACCCGTTCCCTTTTCCCGAAAAAAGATCTCCAGCCTTCCCCCGCATCTGCCTGCAAGCACGCCGATATACGCCTTGGTCGCATGGGCTTTCATATCCACGCAGCACCACGCCCCGCCTCTTCCGTTTTCCTCCGGAACGATCGCATACAAGCAGTCGGTAAATCGATCGGTCGCGGCCAAATCGCCCAGATGCTTCACCGCTGTACGATCCTCTCTGTGCGATGCGTAGAAACCCGCAGCCGCAACGGGCTCGACTATGCTTTCTCGAACGATCTGGTAGTTGCCCCGGATAAGAGGGGGGCTATCTTCGGCGAGATCATCCAGATCCGGAATCACTGCAGAAGGGTAAATAGCGTACTTGTTCAAAAGATGTTCCCGCAGCTTCGCAAAAAAACCTTTGTTATACGGAACGGCCATATGAGAGGAATAAGCGGGAAAAATCACGTCGTAGCCCGGTGCGCCTTGGCCCCAGCCATGGCTATCCCCCAGCATCAGAATTTCTAAATCCGTTGTCGCATGCTTCCTCCGTCTCGCGGTCAGCACGGGAAAACAGGAGGCTCTCATGTTCAAGGCATACTTTGATAGAAACGGTAAGACATCCATCCTGTCTTCCTCCCATTCCGAGAAATCGCTTAAGCTTCCGCGACAAAACGATTCGTCAACGTTCCGATCTTCTCGATGCAAATGCTGACCTCGTCGCCTGGCTTCAGGTACACCTGCCGCTCCGCCGGCAATCCGAGGACGACGCCTTCGGGCGTGCCGGTCAGAATCACGTCGCCGGGCTCCAACGTCATGTGCCTGGAAATATAGCTGACAATTTCGTCGCACGCAAAAATCATATCCGACGTGTTGGAATCCTGGCGGATTTCTCCGTTCACGATCGATTGGATCGCTAACCGGTTCGGATCGCCGACTTCATCGGCCGTTACGAGATACGGTCCGATCGGGCAAAACCCGTCGCAGCTTTTGCCAAGCAGCCATTGCTGCGTGCGAAGCTGCAAATCTCTTGCGGAGAGATCGTTAACGGCCGTATAGCCGAACACGTAATCGAGCGCCTCGTCTTGGGATACGTTCTTCGCGCGTCTCCCGATTACGATCGCCAGCTCCGCCTCGTAGTCCAGCTTGGCCGTCACGCCCGGAACTGCGACTGAAGCCTGGTGTCCGGTCAGCGAGTTGTTGAACTTATTGAACAAAATCGGATACTCGGGAATCGGCGAGTTCGTCTCCTCGGCGTGCCTGCGGTAATTCAAGCCGACGCAGATGATTTTCTGAGGGGCCGGAACGCAAGGGCCGAACGATAGCTCCTCGTCGCTAATAAGGACGGAGCGATCCGGCTGCGGAGGCAATTGCGCCAGGAGAGAGCGCAGGGCTTCAACCGCTGCTTCACCCTCGCGAATGACGTCCATCATCTCGCCGGGCAGCGAAGTCCCGCCGTTTCCGTAAACCTCTGCGGCCTTCGCCATATTAACGATGCCGCCGCTCGTCCATATGCCGAGCGTCTGTTTTCCTTCCTGGTCGATCACAGCGAGCTTCAAGTTAACTCCTCCTTCTATGGGTTGGGACAGAGCATAATCTTCGCGATAGCGCCCGGGCCGGACACCAGCTTCTCGAAGCTGCTCTGGCCATCCTCCAGCGGACGGTGCTCCGTCCAGGGCAGCAAATCGATTCTGCCCTCCCCGATCCAGCACAGAGCCGTTTCGAAATCGCTCCGCGAATACGCGAAAGCGCCAAACAGCTTAAGCTCTTCGCGGATAATCGAATTGATCGGCAGCGTCGTATCGGCCTCGTGAAGGCCGGTCAACCCGATTCTGCCGCCGCGTCGTACGGATTGCACGCAGCGAAGGCGGGTCGAAGCGGCTCCGACCGCATCCACCGCCGCATGAAACCCTTCCGCAGTCTTAAGCGCCTCAATCTCCTCGTCACCCCGCGCCGGAATGCCGCCCAGCTCCGCCGCGATGCGCAGCCGATCGGCGTTCAGATCCGCTACAACGATGTTTTCCAATCCTAAAGTTCTTGCAGCGGCGAGCGCGAACAAGCCGATCGGGCCCGCTCCCAGAACGAGCAGACGATCTTCCGGTCTCAAGGAGAGCAGTCGGCACAGATGAACCGCGCAAGCGAACGGCTCCGCGAAGGCCGCCTGATCGAAGGAGACGGAATCGGGAATCGGGTGAATGTCTCGCTCGGGTACCGCAACATATTCCGCGAAGGCCCCCGGAGCATGCGCTCCGAGCAGACTGCGGCTCTGACACAGCTGCTCGTTGCCTGCGCGGCAATCCTCGCATTCGCCGCATGTACCCAGCGGGTTGACCGTAACCCTGTCGCCCTGCCGGAATTTCGTCGCTCCTGCCCCTACTTCCGCCACAACGCCGGAAAATTCATGGCCCATGACGAGAGGCGGCACGCGCAGCGAGTTATGACCGAGAAAGCCGCCAAGCTCGGAGCCGCATATGCCGACTCGCTCGACCCGAATGAGAACCTCCCTCTCCCCAAGCGAGGGAACCGGAACGTTGCGGACGTTCATCTGCCTGGGGCCTTCATATACAAGCGCTCGCATCATCGATGACATGCGTATCGCCTCCTCACTCGACCCGATAACGGTTCAATACTTCTTCGTCGATCTCCACGCCCAAGCCCGGACGATCGACCGGAACGGTTACGTAGCCGTCCTTGAACTCCACCTCGCGGCTAACCAGGTCCCGCGCCAACGGCGAATTCGATACGGTATATTCGATCATAAAGCCATTCGGAATCGCTGCCGCAAAATGCGTGCTTGCCGCCACCAGAATGCCGGTTTTGAACGCGTGCGGGACAACCTTCTTGTGCCGATCGTATGCCAAATACGCGATTCTCTTGCCCTCGGTCAATCCGCCTACGCGAGCCAGGTCGGGCTGAATGATGTCCAGATGCCCTTCGTCGAGCAGCCGTTGGAACGCCATTCTGCCGCTCTCCTGCTCGCCGCCGGCGATCGAAATTCTCGTGCGATCCGCCAGCTCGCGGTATCCGGCGATATCGTTGGAATGCACCGGCTCCTCCAGCCAATAGACGCCGTATTTCTCGTAGACGTCGGCCATCCGCAGCGCGCCCTTCAAATCCCAAGCAAGTCCCGCGTCGATCATAATGTCGATGTCGTCGCCGATCGCTTCCCGGATCGCCTTGACCTGCGCCTCGTCGAACTTCGGATCGCGGCCGATCGGTCCCCATCCGAATTTCATGGCTTTATAGCCTTGCTTGGCGTACTGCTCCGCCATGCGAGCCGCTTCCTCGATCGTCTCCGGCATGAGCGCGCTTGCATAGGCTTTCAATTTACGGTTGAAAATGCCGCCCATCATCTCGCACACAGGACGGTTCATCACCTTGCCGAAAATATCCCACAGCGCGATGTCCACGCCGCTGATCGCGTGCAAAGCCGGACCGGTGCGGCCGAAATAAATCGTGCCCCGGTACATTTTGTCCCACAGCCGTTCGATCTCGATCGGGTTTTCCCCAATCAGCAAGCTCCGAAGACCGGTCGCGATCGAGTGGGAAGCGCGGGCGTCCACGACCGCTTTGGCGACGAGCGGAGAAGAGTCGACCTCGCCTACGCCAACGATTCCTTCATCGGTATGAATGCGGATAATTAACGTATCCTGCGTGCCGTCGCATTGCTCCGCGTCCAGATCGGGCAAGCGCAAATGTATCGCTTCAACTTCGGTAATTTTCATGATCTCATCTCCGTTTCGGTTGATACTTGCAAAGTAGCGAGCAAATCGTCGCGTAGAGGCGTAAACGTCTCCAGCACAAGAGAGTCCTCAAGCGCCAATACGGAATGGGGAGCATTGCCCGGAACCCGGATTTGCTCGCCCTCCTCGACCACGACTTCTGCGCCGTCAATGTTCATGCGAATTTTGCCTTTTACGACAAAGCCCAGCTGCTCATGGGGATGAGCGTGCTCCGGGCCGAAGCCGCCTTGTTTAAATTCGATCAGCATGCTCATCATCGATTCTCCCGGCGGCAGTATTTTGCGACGGATTTCCCGGGAAATCTGCTGCCATTCTCCTTGATTCGACACGATGCCGCCTCCTTAAATTACATGTTCAAAAAGTTCGATTTTCAACATTAATACTTTCAAAAAGTCCGATTTTCAGCACCGAGAAGGTTGGACGAAGACCGGTGATGAGGAACGGAGTGTAGGCAAACCTACATGAGTACCGGAAGATCCGGCTGAGTTCAAGATTCGATGTCGAATCCGCTTCCCGTTCTGCTTCGTGATCAAAATTGGACTTTTTGAACTACCTCTTAAAACGTGATTGAAAGTCCGCCGTCGACCGGAATGGTCGCTCCCTGAATATAAGAGGCGGCCTCGGAAGCCAGGAAGGCGATTACGCCCGCCACCTCGTCAACCTCTCCGGCTCTGGCTTGCGGAATTTTCCTCATGCCTACGTAATAATCCTTGAACCAGTCCGTCTCCAGCTCGTTCACGCCGCCGACGACCGAGAGCCCCGTGTCGATAAAACCCGGCGCAACCCCGTTCACGCGAATGCCATGCGGAGCCAACTCCAGTGCGGTACCGCGAGTTAACTGATCGAGCGCCCCTTTGGCCGCGTTATAATGACTGGATTGATTCAAGGCGCGGTAGCCGTTAATCGACGAGACGTTCACAATCGCTCCGCGGATGCCGGCTTCGATCATCGCCTTCGCGGCGTACCTTGTCCCCCAATAGGAACCGTTAACGATCGTGTCGAACACCGCGCGCCACCGCTCCGTGGATTCCTCCAGAAAATCGCTCTCGTAAAACATCGCCGCATTGTTGACCAGAACATCCAGCCGGCCGGTATGTTCGACGGCGGCATCGATCATGCGCTTAACGTCTTCTTCGTCGGAAACGTCGGTCTTCACGAACAAGGGACGGCCACCGACTTCCTTCAACTGCTCAACGGCCTGAGCCCCGTTGGACTCGCTGCGTCCGGCGATTAGCACGTTCGCCCCCTCGGCCGCGAATAGCTTGGCCGTCGCCAGACCGATTCCCGTTGCTCCACCCGTGACGATAACCGTCCGCTCGGCAAAACGCTTCATCTTCTCGTCCTCCCCTATTCGTACAGGCTCAAGGAAGCAAAGTCCCGGTAATGTTGCGCGGGTAAGCTTTCGCCCGAATGAAGCCCTCTGCATAGCGAACCCCGCTTTGAATGCCGCGGAAACGAGAGGTGATCTCGATCATCTCCATCGCATTGGAGCCGTATTGATCCTGCAGCCAATCCCCGACTTGGCTGACATGCTCGGCGAGCATTTTCCGCTTCGTCTCGAACTGCTCCGTAATATCCACATACTCCTCCGGCTGGAAGCCCAATCCTGCGACACTGTCCATAAAGTAGACAATTGGAATCTTGTCCAGCTTGGGACTGGCTGTGACGATATTGGGAACGGTCGTCATAATCGCCACGTCGTTGGCAATTCGCCCTGTGATCGTATGGTCGGGATTGTAGAGATCGTCCGGCCAATGCGTGAGGACGACCTCCGCGCCGCTGCGGCGCATCGCTTCGATGAAAGCCAATCTCGTCCCTTCCGTGTCGAGCAGAAACTCGTCCGGATAACCCATCCAGATCAGCTCCGCGCCGATATGGTTGGCTGCCGCGATCGCCTCTTGGCGACGAATTTCCGCAATCTCCTCTTTCGGAAGCGTCGGCGATCCTACCTCCCCATTCGTTGCGATGGCGATGGTAACCTTGTCGCCGCGAGCGGCATATTTCGCCAACGTACCGCCTGCCCAGATTTCAGCGTCGTCCGGGTGCGCGCAAATAGCTAGAACGTTCATCTTGGCTCTTCCTCCTTTTTCGCTTGAACCCATCATAAATCCACTTCTGTTGATTGTCAACAATTGATCTTCAACAATAATCCAATAAAATCAAATAGCGTGATCGTCTAACGAAGTTTGCGTAATCGCCGCGTAAACCGCACGGGCGAGAACACAATCGAAGCTTCCCCACTCGGGATCGACATTGCCGTAAGGATGATTGATCATATTGCCTTTTAGCTCCGTCAGGAAGTAAATCCCGCAGCGGTGCAATTGCCTAAAGTATTCATAACCGCCGATAAACGCGCAGCCGTATTCCCGCGCGAGTCTCCGGTAAAGCTGATGAACCTCCCCGACCTCGTCGAAGGAACGGCCGAACGCGGGATTCATCCCGTTATTGGTCAATAACAGACAGGGAATGCCGTCCTCCCGCAAAGAGCCGAGAATCCGACGCATCCCCGCTTCCCGTTGCTCCGCGGAATCCCAAGCGTCGTTCAGCATGTACTCTACCGCGACCAAGTCCGGCTTAACCGACCGAACCTCCCTCTCATAGCGCCAAGCTCCTTTGCTGCTGTTCTCCCCTCCGATCGCTACGTTCGACGTATGGATAACGGTGTCGGGGTACATTTCCCGCAGCGAACGAACGAAGAGATAAGGCCAGCGCCCGGTGCGTGAGGTACTTTCCCCGTAAAATGCGACTCGAACCGGCGTACCGGAAACCAGTTTTTCACGGAAACCTTCCAGAAAACGCAGATTCTCAAACGGGATCAGATCCAGCGAATTCATGGCGGGGGAGTCGATCGGATAGATGGAGTGCGGGGTAGCGGTTATGCGATACGTTGTTCCGACTCGCAACCGTTCAAGAGGGATCGCCGTAAAATCCAAGGACAACCCCCAATCGACAGAATATCCGTAAGCGCTCTTCAGCAGAAGCTTAACGCGCTCGTCTTTGACGACGGCTTGCGCTTCAAGCCAGCGCATATTTCCCTCGGTGAGAAGTTGCTCCAATCCGTAATCTCGGCCCATCGCCGCGATTCGGACTTCCAACCGGTCGGCCTTCGTCGCGGACAACACCTCTACATAGTACTCCCTAGGCGTTGCGTCCATATATCGGCCATAGACTTGGGGCAGTTGCAGATGCGGGTAAAGGGAGTTTTCCTCGAGGACTCGAATCTCCCCGTTATAGAGCGCTTCCTCTCCCCATCCCGTAAAAACGTAAGCGAGCGCGATGCCTTCCTTGATTCGCGGAGGGTCGGGCAGAAGCAGTTCGCGAGACTCCGGCGCTTCCGTCTCTCCCTCCGCGATCATTACCCGCCCATCGGCCTGAAGTACAACCGTATCGTAACGGCACAGCCAAACCTCGTAATCCAACGACAAAATCTCCTTCTCGGCAATCGCTCCGTGCGGATGCCTTTTGACCGTCCCCCAGTAGTAGTCGTAGCTATAATCGCAGTCGGGTCTATATAGCTTGGAACGATCGGCATTATAGACGCGAAGGCTTCCCGGCACCATGCGCTGATAGGGGGCTCCGCCGCTTCCTCGAATATCCTCGGTGTTCCAGAAGCAAGGAGATTGCGACGCTTCGCCGACAATTGCATACGTTTGATTGACGAAGCTCCTGCGCCCCGGGGGATTGACAGTCAAGCTTTGTTCTTCTTCGACGCAAATCGAGGACTGGTCGGCCAAGATGACCACTCCTTGTTCTACGATCACCCGCCAAGAAGGCGAATCTTCCCCTTTAACCCGCAATCCCCTTCGTTCCAATACATCCGCTAGATTAGGCATGCCGCTGTGTTCCTCTCCTAAAATTCCAGAGTCGCTTCCGCATACCCGGCAAACCGGTCGATCCGGATCGACTCCGAAGATGCATCGTAATCGCCGCCGACGACGCGAAGCGGCCGATTTTCCCGAGGATGGGGCAAGCGTACTTCGACGCTCTGCAGGTGTCTGTATTCCGGACAATCGATCGTAATCCGGATGCGATGCGCAGAAGCTTCAACACGGAAGGATATTCGTCCGAAATAACTCGAGGCGTCGGAGACGGAGATCGTCCGGCCGTCCTCCATCCACTCGCGAGCAATGCCTTGCAGCAGCTTCAGCGTATTCCCTTCTTCCATATAGAGCATCCAACGGGTTTCCATCAGAAACCAGGCTTCCTCATGCGTCTTATGCTCGCTGATCCGCTCGTTGAGATGCTCCGAGAACGTGTACGTTTCCCGATCGGCCATCGCCGAAACGCTATTATAGTAAGCTTCCAGAAACGGCTTCGTCTCTCCCCTGCGCAGATGAACCCAAGGATGGCGACTGTAATACGGCTGCGTAAGCGCAACGTTGTTCATGCACATGAGCTCGTTGTGCGCTTTTAGCATAAATGCGGCGCCCCACTCGTCGCTGCCGACGATTTCTCCGAACACCAAGTACAACGGACCGCATAGAGAGTCCCGAACGGTAAAGCTGCCGTGGGAATACCAGCTTCCGCCTTCAGTATACAGGCATGCCGGACCTTGTCCGCCCGCCCACGGCGATATCGTCGGACACCACGTTCCGTCCCCTAGCGGGATGACCGGCCCGCTAGCCAGACTCTCTTCGTACGCCTGACGGATATCCCGCTTCAGTTCTTCTGCTTCGAGCGCGAGCAGACGCGACTGCTCGGGATCCGCGTTAGCCAGCATTTCCGCTGCGCGAGACAGTCCCAAATAGGCATAGGCATTCAGCATATATACCCTTGTCGGCTTGTCGTCCTTCGGATCGGCGACCTTGCCGTCCAGCATGCCGTACCCG
>PJUD01001035.1_pt1 | contig 10241 bp, 9 predicted proteins | sample 1512341 | NCBI WGS metagenome assembly PJUD01 (sample SAMN08177675, study PRJNA422409) | Feces metagenome, whole genome shotgun sequencing project. | isolation source: Chicken feces (3) enriched on wood chips: beechwood xylan treatment | host: Gallus gallus | place: USA: Madison | collected 2015-01-15 | reverse complement strand
TTATAGAAAAAGATACCAAAATGTATGATAGGAAAGACAACGAGGGATTTAAGGATTGCCATTTGAGATATGCCGATGGGAATAGAGTATTTGAAACTGGATATAAATAAATCAGAAGCTATCTTCATATCATGACGAAAATCTTCGATTTTTTCTTTTTCTATGACTTCTCTCTTGACTTTTGATCTTTCTTTTATTTCATTTTCAAGCCATTTTTGTTTTCTAAACTCAATAAGCTTCACTTCCAGATTAACGTCTTCGTCATTCATATCAATTCAGCAAATTTGCCGTCGAAAGTATCCTTACAAAATTGTCCTAAAAATAAGACTTTTAATAGTCACACTACAACTCAGGTTCGCGACCAAGAAAATTACACAAATAAAAAAATTTAACTAATTCAAAAAGAAATTCAGCAAACTAATGTTAACTGATTATATACATAACAATTTTGACCAGCCCACTCAGAGTAAGAAACGCTTCGTGCTCTATATTGACGCAAAATAGGAAAGAACGCAAATAAGAAGGCGAACAAAGTTAGCGATTCTAGCGCAAACAAGGACAAAAAAAACCGGCAATCTAAATCAAGCTCATCTTCTGAGAACGAACGCAAAAACTCTGAAGAAAGCAAAATTGTTGATGAGCACCACCATGAGCATCACCTTGGGGAACATCTTAAAGAAAAAATTCAAGAATTTATTGGACACGTCAAGTTTGTTCCTGATTTTGTAAAGGATAATCCATATATTTTTTCTGGTTACAGAATCAATTTTAACACCCCTAAAAAAGTTCTCAAGAGGTATCACTCCGATTTAACTCAAGGTTTACACCTTTTAGCTTGTTCATGCTCCATAATGAATTGGTTAATGTCTGGACTCATCTTGGTGGAGCAATAGCCCTTATTATTATTTGCATCGTTTTATGCTTCTCCGTCACAAATCTCGATACTCAAAACTTGAATCAATTCGTCCAAACTGAAATCAAAGACTTGTTTGAACCCATCTATGATCGTCTCCCTGATTTCTCTCAATTCGAGTAATTTCTTTTTAAATGATTGAAACTCATCTTCCATTAGAACTACTAAGAATGAAATTGCCAGATTCAGTGAAAATACTCTTATCAACTTGGAACACAAACTAGAATCGATAACAAAAGATATTGATAAAGTTAAAGAAGATATTAAGTATTATTTTTACCCAGTCAATAAATTAACTCCCAATTAGCCCAGAAGCTGTTGGAAGACTTTTAATGAAAGTGAAAGATCAATTAGAAGGTTTTGCTGAACATTTTGAAAATATCCATTTCGATAAGCAAAAATTAAACGAAATGTCAGGAAAACTTAAAAACAAGGTTAATCAATTGCAAGATGAGTTATTAGTTCAGATTGACTCCTCAGAGTTTGATTGGATCGATATTTACAAGTTTATTCATCCTACTTATGGTACTTCTAAGGCTTTGGTTGAAGGTCATCACCTTATTCCTGTCTCAAGATGGCCTATTATTGTCTTTTTATTGAGTGCAGTTTTCTGCCTCATGTGCTCAGCTGTTTTCCATCTCTTCTACTGCCTCAATAAAAGAACTAATGAAATCTTGCTCCGTTTGGATTATGCTGGTGTCAGCATCTTGATTACTGGATCTTGCTTCCCATGCTTTGTCTATGGATTTTACTGCTTGCCAACTTATGCCTATATTTATTTGACTATTATCGGTATCACCAGTCTCATTGTCTTCTTCGTCTCTTTGGGAGATAAGATTCACTCTCAAGAAATGAGAAAAGTCAAATCCATCATGTATGCAAGTCTTGGCACCTTTGCTGCTTTCCCTATGCCTCATTTAGTTTACTTAAGGTTTGAATCTCTTTCTTATTGAATCCTTACCTTTCACAAGCTGGACAAGAACTGAACAGAATGATCATCTTGATTTCTCTCCATCTCTCCCTTACTACTTGGCTATGGGAGCTAGTTATCTTGGTGGTTTAGTCATTTACACTTCCAAATGGCCTGAAAAATGCAAGCCTGGAAAATTCGACATCTTTGTACATTTTTTTAAAAATTCTACATTCTAACTCTTAATTAATTTAGGGTCATAGTCATCAAATTTGGCATGTTTGTGTTTTGCTTGGTATTGTCTTTACTTACTTTGGTGCTTTTGATAACTATTATACTCGTATGGAAATCCCTTGTATTGGTTGTGGATTATAAATAATGAAAAAATATGTTTTCACTTTGTTGATTGCTTGTCGAAATTACATATTCACATAATAATTATTATATAGTAAATACTTTTTTTATAACAAGTTTGCTGAAAAACCTCTTCATATAATGTCAAATAACCAAATACAATTATTTATCAAGATCAATAGATTTTTTGACCAACTTATCCTTCTCGTACATAATATAAATCCAACTTTTTCTCATTTGTCCTTCTTTGCCAGGCATTTTTGAAGGAACGATATATGGCTCAATCTCAGTTGGTTCACCTTGGAACATTAGAATCATTAATATATCTTATTCTTACCATTCTTTGCCCAGTATTCATCTTCCATTTCTTCTCTAATCACTTCGTAGTTCTCATCCTTAAAAAACAGCAAGTCAAAAACCTTGGCACCCAACACAAAACCTCCTAATGCAGCAATATGCATTCTGAAAAATTGAGAGTTGTTAAATTGACGAATCACAGTCTGACTCACACTCGACATGTTGTGTTGAAAATCTTTGCTCTTAATAAATTTTAAATTATTCTTTGTCTTATCAACCAAAATATTGATCTCAACATGAAAAAAATTCTCTCCATCTTTATCATTACTTCTCAAGAATAACTAATTTCTTTTTCAAAAGTATAATCCAGACTTCTCTAAACTTCTCTGTCCGAATAATATACAACAACAAAAAATTATCATTATCATACTATGATCATTTATTTTCTCATAAATGAATTATTGAATTTTTTCTTGGCGAGAATAAAATTTTATGAATAGTACTGTTGCAAAAATATTCACGGGAAAACTCTATTTTTTAATGGAGTTGTTAGTTTCTGGCTCAATGTATAGTATGGTCACACTGATCTTTTATTACTATACCAAAGATGAAAGCTTTTTCAACGCATTTTATTATATTGGAGTCTTTTTTACGATTCAGATCATATGGCAATTATTCCAGGAAAGACAAGAAATGAGACACGAAGAGGATGAACATTACCCGCTCAAGATATCAGTTTTTCTTTTCCTTGCTTTCTTTTTCAGCGCAGCCTTCCTTGGAATTTATTTCATTTTCTTCCATAATGTGATGAGTATGCACTATAATCCAATTGGACCTCTGGACATGCTAAAAGTGGAGGAAATTGACTCCAAGCCTGATGTGTATATCAGAGTTCAGGCCTTCTATGACAAGTATTATGCACTTACGTTCTCCATGAATATGTTTACCTCCAGCCCAAACCCCCAGTTTCTAAACAATACAGTAGGGTGCGGATGCGGAGTTGACTTTGGACCTCTCCTCGGCACATTAGCATCCCCAGTCTCTTCAGTCAAATTCACTCAGAAGGATTTTGATGACGTTGTCTTATTTCCAACCATGTCCTGCTTCTGCAAAAATGTGGATGATTGCACAAACACCCTCAGTGACACCCAAAAAGATCTCTATTACAAGGTCCACGGAGACTATGAAAAAGCTATATTAAACACTGAATGTCCTCCCAAAACTATGGACTTTATACAGATTTTTGATAGATCATATGTCAACCCGTCCAATGTCCAAATCATCCTTCTGTTCGTCTTGGCTTACATTCCAATGACTTTTAACTTTGTCAACTTCCTCATCAATTACACAAAACTCGGATTCATGGCTTTCATCAAAGGGCATCAAAATGTTCGAGTCAAAGGTGTCAGCTTCATGATTGTTTTCTTTTTCCTCAAATGGTCGATGCTTGTCTTGGCTTGTTTCTTTATTGTAGAAGAAATCATCAAAGAATACACAAACGAAGTCTTGTATATAATTGCTGGGCTCGGAGCTTTGCCAGGTGTCATCTTTGGAGTTTTCTTCTTCATCTTCAATCCCAACTTCAAGTTTCAAATCGAGTTCAAAAATGTCATTGCAGAATTGAAAGAATATGCTGGCACCACTCACGAATCTGTGGAAAACTTCCTTGATCTCTGCTTTGTTGCTCTCCAACTCCTCTTTAAATATTTCAGCAAAGCTGCCAGAGAGTTTTTGGTTTCCCTTGGATTCAAGGGACTCGCTCAGTCCATCTTTTTATTCGCATTTGTAGCTCCTGAATTTATCTCGGAATTTATAGATGAAACGGCTTTTCAAGAGGTGCCAACCAATATTCGAAACAATTTGATTATAAACTCAATGATATTGATCACTGGAGTCTGTCACGGTCTGCTCATTGGTGCTGCCATCATTATCTATCAACTCGTCTTTAATCGCCTGAGAGTTCTGGGAATTATTGCAGCTGTCTGGTGCTTCGTGTTTTTTGTTTTTAGTGTCCAGTGGTTTGTCCAACAATTGATCTATTTCAGAAGCTTTAAAAAAGCACTCGCTGGCCATATCCTTTGGCTTTACCCAACCTATGAAATTAGACTTAATAGATCATTAGTCAATTTGTATTTTAATGCTGGCCAAGACGAAGCCCAGAATTAAAAAAACTCCTCTTGTATTATTTTATTTATAACCCAAGTCAAATATCTACTATGTAATAATTATTGTAAAAAATATTTAACTCCCTTTTCAAAAATTTTTTCTTCATGAATTTCTCTTCTTCAATTCCCAGAAAGAAGGACAGATCAATTTTTTATGTGTGTGTTTATTTAAGGTTAAGAATGAAGAAAATCTGGATATTAGCAAAGCATTTAAAATATTAATCTTCTGGATGTTTAAATTATTTTTACCTTCTGCCAGACTTTGTACTCTTCCATTCCAGAGAAATCTTTCCAACATTTCAAAGGCATGGTTCTCTGCTGCTGCTGGAAAGGCTCCTGAAACTCAATCCAGATTCCCTCAACCTCCTCAAAGAGAACCTCTTCCTGAAGGCCATGAACAAAGCAGAATGACAATTCCTCAAAATTTGTACTTGGACCTTCTCGGTACGCTTTCGACATTGACTGATCTAAGAAATAGGTGAAAAATTCTCCAGTACTCGTACAAGAAGAAGTGCATATGTTTCCGTTGAACGTAGAGGAAAGGTCTATCATTTGTATGATGCTGAAAGAATTGTAACAGAAACTTGTCGTTATCATTCCTTAACTCTCTTTACAGCCTTTGGGAAGAATGTGCATGAGTATAGCTAGATTTATCCAAGGAAAGCATAAGCCCATCTACAGACATGATAGAGCTGGATTCGGAGATGTTTGTGTTATTGTTAATGCTGATAAAATTAACCTCACTGGCAAAAAAGCTCTCCAAAAGTCAATCAAGTATCACACTGGTAAAAACACTCTTTTTTGGAGGCGATTAACATTCTCCAGGTTATGTCGGAAACTTGAAGGAAATCCCATACAAAACTATGATCCTTGAAAAGCCTGAACAACTTGTATTTATCCACTCTCTCTCTCTCTCCTCTCATCTCAAAATAAATGATTAGATCTTTAGAACTATCAGCAAAATGTTGCCCAAGAATAAGCTCAGAGAAGATTACCTTGAACTCGTCAAGGCTTACAGAGGCCCAACTCATCCTTTGACTCAATTCTTGCCCAACGTAATTCATTCTATTTAGCTGTCCTCACTCATAACAATTCTAGTTTGGATCTCTTCAAGAAGATACTGAATATATCACAAAGAAGATCCGTGGTGATGATATCACAACAGAAAACACTGTCGTTGTCTACGAAACCCAACCAGGAGCAGCTGAATGGAAGGACTTCAAGAGAGAAATTGATCTCAGTTACGAAGTACCTATTCAAGACAGACCTGAACGTGTCAGACCTACTCCCGAAAACAAGAAAATCTACAAAGAATATAAAAAGCATTTGGCTAAGCTCAAGAGATTCAAGGAATATAAAGTCAAGGCTCCTAAGCATCGTGATATTGTTGAACAAGCCGAAAGAGAAAGTGTCCTCATTAACAGAGCTTGGAAAGCAAGAAAACTCGACCTCCAAGGAAGACTCAAGGGAGCTATTGCTGATGATGATTAATCAATGTAATCCCTCCATGATCAAGTGTGTAATATTATCCCTTCATTGAAGAAATTGCATAAATCCAGTTTAATATTTTGTTACAAAATAAACACTCTTGAAATTCACTCTTTTCCCAAAAATATCAATATTTTTTTCATGGAGAATTTAAAATTAAACATCAAATAATAATAATAATATAAAAACTATGTACAATTTTTTTTTATGAATACATCAAAGCATATTTATTATATTGACAACAAAGAATTGGAAAATTATAATCACGGCCTGCTATTTTTAATTCTCAGTTTTGAGAACATTAGCAGGTGGGAGAATATTTGTTGAACTTCTTTTGGTTTTGATTTGGATTCTAACTCGAGCACTCTTGTTATTATTGAGTTGATTTCGAATATCTTGCATGCTAATTTCCTTCATATTTACATTATTAAAAATATTTGTTCCTGATTTTCTTTCTTGAGATCTCATCTTTAATTTTGGAATACTCTTTAAATCTCTCTAAAATGGTTGTTAAAATAATATTCTTAAGAAAAAAAAATTACATCTTGAAGTGAATTAGGTCTTTCTGCCATAGAATCATGATTATCTGGGAGATTAACACTTTCATTCTCTTTTTCAACTTTTTCGAAATTTTCTTCAAGTTTTTGAGAGCTAGGAATACTATTTTCTGACTTTTTATTTTCCTCCTCTTCATCTTCAGAATCATGAGCAACTTCGAATTCTTCAATCAGTTTCATGATATCCTTTGGCTTTGAAAAATCTTCACCTCCAATAGTCTCCACACCAGAGGTAAATTGATGCTTTCTACGATGTCTTAAAGCTTTCAAAGGATTTCCAGCAAATATTTGATCTGTTTGTTGATTTAAATCACTACCTTCAACACCAAAATTTTTCAGACGATCTACATCTGAAAAGATAGACGTTGGCTTTGCACCAATTCTAGCCTTTGATGATTGTGGCCTCATCAAAGATTTCTTACTTGATGTTTGCATCGTAAACTTGCCAAAATCATCAGGATCTTGCTCACAAGCCTTGACCTTCTTGGAGGTCTTCTTTACTGACATCATAATAAGCTCCTCTTCAGTTGGTTCTTTTGAAATATTTTTTGCTATCACTTGACGACTATTCTCTTCAAACTCATCCACTTCAAAGAGCTTGAGTTTTCTAAACTTTTCATACAATTGCTTGATGCTCTCATCATTGTTTTCTTCAATATCTTCTGGAGCTTCGGCATTGTATTTCGATGTCTTTTGTTCTTGAATTTCATCTTTTGTTTGATCGTTGAGGTACTCAAGTTGAGGCAACGTTTCAAAGACTCGAATCTCATAATTTGTGATTTTACATATAGGATTTGAGCTCAAATTCAAATTATTCAGGTTGTCAATACTCAAAAGGTTCTCCAAAGTCTCCACATTCTCAATCTCATTCCCTTCGAGATCCAATACTTGGAGGTTATCATGCATGATAATATGTGACAAGTCGGTAATATGATTGTATGGTGCGTAAAGTTCTTTGAGCTTTGGGAAACAACTCAAACCAGCCAAGTCCTTCATTCCACATTTGGATATCCACAGAATCTCCAAGTTTTTGAATGAATTTCCTATATCTCTCAATGAGTTGATAATACTTCCATTCAATTTCAGCTGTCTCAAGTTCTTCAACACGTCCCCTGCGTATTGGAGAGAATTAAAAGACAAATCCACTCTCATCTCTGCCTTTGTTACTTGCGCCAAGGAATCTACATCATCAACCTTGATCAGCTCGGCTAGTTTCACTTCATTTAATCCTGCAATATCATTAAAGATCTCCATTTCTTCACGGATTCTAGCATCAATGTCATCATCTCCATCCATATTCAAAAAGTTGATGTCATTATCAAGATCATTATCACCTTCTGATAATCTGGACTCTGATTTCCCTACTGCCTCTCTCCAGCTGCTTTGGGTGCTCATAAAAACTCCCTTTTGCAAGAAATTCGTTGAAGGCATGGTCTTCATTTTCAAGTCGCTTTTTGTTCCGCTCGTTGACTTTAGTAAACCCCCAGTCATATTCTTTGAAAATGACTGTCTCATAAGTGCATCATCAATATTCCCAGGAACTGCAGATTTTCTCACTCGGAATTTCGAATTTGTCGCGCCCATCATCGAAGAGTTTCCTCGGTCTTCTACCGGACTCTTTTCTCTCTTGGAAAGGCTTTCAGAATTCTTCCTTCTTGATGAATTCACTTTTTTCAACTGGTCGAAATTCAAGTCTATATTTTTCTTCTTCAATGTCTCAAGTAACTTGGAACTCACACTATGCATCATCTTTTTTGTAGGGAAAAAAAACGCAAATTTTCGTTAAGAATAATAGAAATTAATTTTATTACATATATTTGAACAATCCTTTGTCAAAAACTTTTTTGGTTCTGTTAAATTGTAAATTTTGTTAAATCTGTAATCATCCAGAAAAGATGGGAAAAAATTTAGTCCTCTTTCTGAATTTTATTCCCAGAGTTTATCACTCAAGCCTTCTCATACGTCTGAGAGGAATGGATAAATTCTAAAAAAGAAAAATTTGAAACTTTTTCTCAGAGCGGTCAATCGGCGTTTTAATTCATCCTATTTAATTATCTGATTTCTACAAATTTTGAAATAAAAAATTATTTTCATGTCAAATTAAAATAAAACAACTGATTTAACAACCAAATTCATATTATTATTATGATTATTATGAAAATAACTATCTATCATAGTGTTCTGACTCATATCAATACAACTTTTAAGAAGAGAAAATAATCAGACTGACACCAATAAGACATAGTCCAACTTCAATAAGAGCTTCAAAAAAGGTGGCTTTTTTGGGCGAATGAAGAAGTTCAGGAACCATATTGGCAAGAGCAAGGTAGAGGAAACCTCCAGCAGTAAACCCAAGTAAATATGCTTCTGCAAAATTTCCAACATATATACCTAATTTTCAATTAATATTTTTCAACATTTTTCCTTTTATACCGATAAGTCCACCGAACAAGGCTCCAGTTGCAGTCATTAATTGAGTGGCAAGAATAGTTCCCAAAGAAAAGTTCTTTTTCATCAAAATGGCAAAATCACCAATTTCATGAGGAAGTTCATGTGCCGCAATAGCAATAGTCGTTGTCACACCAAGAGTATTATCTATGAAGAATTGTTAATTTTCAGATATAACTTGATCCATTTACTAATTGTAAAGGCAACGCCGATTCCGATTCCATCAATAAAATTATGCAAAAAGTCAGCAACAAGATACAGAATAGCAGAGCGATCAGTCTTTTTTTCTTTTTGTTGAGGATCTTTATCGTATTTAGCTATATCTTTTGGCTTTCTTTCAACTTTCTTTTCTCCTCCTCTTTGAGTGATCTGAGAATCTTTTTCTGTCTTTTTTTCTTGAACTTCTTCATGATGATGCTCATGAGCATGATCATGACCATCATGTTCATGATGATTATGACCTCCGATAATTCGATCAACCATATAAAAGAAGAAAATTCCGATCAAGATGCAGAAAACTTCAAGCTTAAATTCATGCTTATGCCCAAGATGCTCTTGTTTTGAGTGATCATGGTGATGGTCATGGTCATGAGTATGGCCTCCGTGTGCTTAAAAGGAATCAATCAAAATATTTCAAAAATGCCTTACAATTCATAATGTGTTCCATCATTCCAAAAAACACATCTCCAGTCAAACTTCCAATAGCCAAACAAATCATTCTTCTTAAATGCTTTTCATTCAAGAAAATGCCACCCTTCTGTTTTCCGGGGGAGAGCTTGGAGATAAAAACCAAAACCAAAAATGTTGGAAAACTTGGAATTGAGATGATCAAAACTGCAATGATCATCATCAGCACTTTATTCTTTGAAACTTCGGGGAGATACTTTGCCAAGAATCTCTCAACGTTAGTTGCTGGTTCTTCTTCTTCGACTATCTGCTCTTCCTTAGCTGAAGTAAAAGCTTTTTGAGTTTGAGATTTGGCGAGATTCATATTGGTAGAAGTCGCATCCTTTTTGACCTTTGAATTTGTTTGACCCACAGTGTGCTCATGTGTATGTGCATGTGGGTGTGCATGGGCCAAGACCTGAGATTGTACGATCAAGCCCAGT
>PJUD01001027.1_pt1 | contig 10296 bp, 10 predicted proteins | sample 1512341 | NCBI WGS metagenome assembly PJUD01 (sample SAMN08177675, study PRJNA422409) | Feces metagenome, whole genome shotgun sequencing project. | isolation source: Chicken feces (3) enriched on wood chips: beechwood xylan treatment | host: Gallus gallus | place: USA: Madison | collected 2015-01-15 | reverse complement strand
TTTTCCAAGGACAAGGGCGTTCATTTCGGCGACTTCGACGAGAAGTGGAAAAAAAGATTCGTGACAGCTCGCAGACTGATTTAACTTCATCTATACAACCAGAACAGCATCCATCTCGATCTATTAAGGTCAAGATTTGGATGCTGTTCATTTTTTATTCAGATAGATTCCTTATAATCGCCCTAACAGCGGTGCTTGGGGCATAACGATCCGCACACTTGAGACCGGATAACACGATTTCGAACGCACCAATACAAGAACCGCTGAGAGAAAAGGAGAGAAAAGGAGACCTGTACCGAGATGAAAAAACGCATGTCCGCATTGGGAATCGTATGGCTGTTAATCGTTAATGTATTTGTCGGAGGCTCGGCTGTATATGCCTCGGAGGGAGAAGAAACCGTCGGAGCGCCCGCGGCGGCAATCGAAGAAAACATTCTGACTAAGGTGATCCTGAAGGATGCGCACGGCTCGGTCGTCGATGCGGTCTACAATCCGGATTACCGCTTCGAGATCGGCTCCGCAGTCCATCTGGAATTCGAATGGGAGCTGCCGAACGGTCACGGCTACAAGGCGGGGGATACGTTCTCGTTCGACCTGCCGCCGGAGTTCGCCATCTATACGGAGATTGAAGGGCCGCTCGCCAATGGCGACAGCACCGTCGGCTCCTTCACGGTTGACCGTGGCGGACGAGTCGTCATGACCTTCAACGATTACGTGGAGAACCATTCCAACGTTAAAGGCGGATTGAAAATCGTTACCGAGTTCATCAAAGAAACGGCGATATCGGGGTCGGCATGACCCGTATCGCCGTTTCTTCGAATACGTTTATTGTTTCAGCACCTCGAACTCCTTCAGCATCTGATAGAACCGGGCGCCGTGCCCTTCGGACGCTTCGAAGAAATACTTCTCCGTAATCGCGAAGCTGCCGTTCTTTCCATTGTCTACGGCGTAGATGACGACAACCTCGCTGTCCCATTCCTTTCCGGCCAGCGCCCGGACCATGTAGCCCTGCACCGGCTCCGACACCTTCTCGACTTTGCGCACGTCCTCGTACTTGCCGGACAATTCCCCGCTCAAGCGTTTGATCAGGTCTTCCGGCTTCACGTCCTTAACCTGCTCGATCGTCATCGACACTTCGGGATATCGCTCGGGCAGCGGCTCCTTCGTCGTAATGACGTCCTTGTCGTCCTCTTGAACGAGCTTGTAACGTTCCTGATCGTAGTAGATGACGTACTTGCTCTCCTCGTTCTGATGGAGCTTCTGGTCCGTCTCTTCCTTCTGGCCCTCCACTTCGACCTCGACTTTCTTCTCCGGCGCAAACCACTGTTTGACGTCTTTCATAAAAGCCGTTCCGGCCGGCATCGCCAGGAAGATCCCGAAAGCCATAAAAGCGACGGCGACCCCCATTGCAATTTGTAATTTTCTCATCGATCGTTTGCCCTCCCCGGTGTAATGTCTCGGTGCCCGCGCTCTTGTTTCCGCTCTCGACGGCGTCGCCGGCTCATCGTCCAGCCTCGCTTCGATCCGGTCCCATAGCTCCTCCTTCGTCTCCTCGGCGTAACGGCTCTTCTCGAGCAGCGCGTCTTTAAGATTCCGTTCCATAGCGTTCGCCTCCCAGCCCTTTCTTCATCTTTTCCCGTCCCTTAAGCAAGCGCGATTTCAGCGTATTCAAATTCACGTCCAGCATGTCGGCGATTTCCTTCTCGCTGTAGTCGTGCAAATATTTCAAAATCAGCGGAATCCGATACAGATCGTCCAGCGACTGCAGCGTTTCGTACACATCCACTGATACATCGGGCAGCTTCTGTTCCACGCCAATTTTCTCAAGCTGTTCGCTTAGCGGCACGACCTTTTTCTCCCGTTCCATCACCCTGTAGCACTCGCGGAGCAAAATACAATAGAACCATGGCTTAAACGGCTTGCTCCTGTCGTACTGCCAGATGTTCCGATATATCCGAAGGAACGTTTCCTGCACCGCGTCCTTCGCCCACTCCTCGTGTTTCGTCACAAGCTTGGCGGTGCGCATCGCATAGTCGAAATATTCGTCGTACAGCGACCGAAACGCGCTGCGATCTCCTTGGAGAATGCGTTCGATCAACCGATTGTCCACTCGAATCCCCTCTTTCCTGCTGTTCTATAAGTATTACCCGGCGAAAAAGCGGAAAGTTTGCTGTCGGATGAAAAAAGATAAAAAACTCGCGCATAAGAGATTGGCGGAACGACAAAAGCCCGCCGTAAACCCGGCGGGCGGAAGAAAAACGAATGTCGCGGCTATTACGTCTCCGTCATCACCCCGCTGTTGACATGAAGCACTTGTCCGGTGACGTAGGAGGAATCGTCAGAGGCTAAATAGACGTACGTCGGAGCCAGCTCGAACGGCTGTCCGGCACGCTTCATCGGCGTCTCGAGCCCGAACTTCTTCACGTATTCGGCTGAGGAAAGTGATCGGCACCTGCCGTCACTTCGTTTCTTGCCCGTAATACGGATATCCGGGAACCGTCGAATAACCCTCCATCTATCGAACTGATAGCAGGGGAGACAGCTTCGAGATTCCCTTGATTTTAATCGGGTTTATCGCAAAATTGCGTACACTTCAATCTCGACAAGAAGCCGAGGGTCGATTAGCGCTTGCACCTCAACCATTGTCGCGGCAGGTTGAACCTTCTTGAAAAACTCGCCGTGCGCCTTGCCGATTTCTTCCCACTTGGAAATATCCGTGACAAACATTCTCGTCCGGACAACGTCCGACATGCCGGAGCCTAATTCGATGAGAGCCTGTTCTATCGTTTGCAGGATGAACTTCGTTTGTTCATAAGGATTGCCGACGCCTACTACTTCGCCGTCTTTCATCGCCGTCGTTCCCGCAACCTCGATTCTGTCCCCGATCCGTATGGCTCGGCAGTACCCTACAAGCGGCTCCCATGGCGACCCTGTAAATACTCGTTTTCTATTCATTGTTCTCCTCCATGGCTGTCGAACCTTCTCGCAACTTGCGTCGGAGGCAGGCGAAAATGTGACAGTCTTTTTCAGATACATAATGTATCATTCATTTAGAAATAGCGATTCGAGCTTATCATCCCTGTTTAACGAGGTGAAGCAATGTCCATTACATCTATGCCCTGCTATGTCTTCCATAACGATTCGGCTGCTACGATGCGGCTCGCGAACAAGTTCGGCGCGTATTTCGGAAAGCTTCCGAGGCATAGGCGCATCGTTGTCGTCTGTATCGGCACCGATCGCTGCACGGGAGATTCGCTAGGCCCTCTGACGGGCACCATGCTCGGTAAGTACCGCTCTTCGGAATTCGATATTTTCGGCACGTTGGAAAATCCCGTTCATGCGATGAATCTCGCGGATACGATGGACAAGCTGCAAATGCTGTTCGACGATCCGTTCGTCATCGGCGTCGACGCCTGTCTCGGACAAGCTTCCAGCATTGGCGCCGTAATGGTTGGAGACGGCCCGCTGCGACCGGGTGCAGGCGTCAATAAACAGCTGCCTCCGGTTGGCGACATTCACGTATCCGGCATCGTGAACATCGGTGGGCTGCTCGGGTATCAAGCCTTGCAGAGCACTCGGCTGCATCTGGTGATGAGCATGTCCGGACTGATCTCCCGCAGTCTGCTCATCGGAATTCGCATGTCGGCAAATCGCGCGATTAGACCGGCTGTTCCTTGAAATCTAAGAGGCTGTTCCGTAAGTGTAGCACAGCTGTACAAATTGTTTATCGAGAATGAGCGTTGTATGCATCTATCTCCCTCCGATGCTTTTTTCGCTTCTTGATAATCTTGTACGACGCGCTTACGGAACAGCCTCTTAACTTGTCTATTGATTCAATATGAGCTGCATGCCCTGAGCTCTGAGTCGATCGTACGAAATCGCCCACTCTCTGAACTCTTCATACGTCTCTTCCGAGATTCCGAACGCCTCTTTCATGTCCATTACGATCTGTTTTTCCTCGTCGCAATAGTCTCCGTCCGCATAAGCAAGCAGCAGAATTTCCAGAAAAAAGAGATGCTGAACCTGCCGGTCCGTAATCTCGGACAATACTTCCTTCAGCGCTCTCGTCGGCTTAACGATTCGCAAATCCTCGAGCCCCAGCTCGAAGCCTACAGACTGCAAATACCTCTTCTCGTTGCCGCTGACAAAACCGTCCGCATTGGCGACGGCATGAGCCAGCTCCATGAAAATTTCCCGATGCTCTCTTCCCTGTAAAAAATGCAAAAACAACCGCAGTCAGCTCCTCGTATCGCCAGATGTGATCTTGCTTCATCTTGCACCGAAATCGGTTGTTTTTCAATAGAGCCGGCGAACTTTTCGCGAATTTTTCGATAAGTGTGAGAATCGGGAATACCATTTAAAAAATGATTGTTTGGTCCGCTTCAGAAAACGGAAAAAACCATTTTCTTTTTTCCCTTTCTGCTTCTGAACTTTTATTAGCTTAATCGATTTATTGGACTTGTGCGGATTGTCCCTCAGCATCTGTCTCACGTAATCGCTCAATTGCTGAAAATTCATTTCTCGCAGCTTCTCGATCTCGATCTTGCCGCTTTCTAATTCGTTTTTTTCAATGTCTAGACAAGCGATCACGCTCGCAAACTCCGCATCGTCGATCTGCTGCTCCTGCCACATCGCTTTAACTTTTTCTTTGAGTCCCTCTTTACTGGTTCCTCTCGCAATTTCCCGTTTAAGCGGCTCCTCGCCTGCCAACTGAAGATAGTAATAGGCGACGTAGCAGTCTTCTTCTCGAATGACCGAATATTGATACGCATTCTTCTTCATATTCAAGTAGTTGGCAATCGATAGCGTAATCAAAATAATGCTAATACCGACCTGAACAATATGGATAACAGTTCTGAAAGTAAACGGATTGTCGGAATCCAGAGGCAATGATACGTTAAAAAACGAAACTGCTACGCTCCCCACAGACGTTTCAGCCATTCCCACCATCGTCATCCAAACGTATTCGGCATACCCCTCTTGAAACGGCTTTTTGACTGCTTCTAGATTTCCCAATGAATCAAACAAGAAATAAAACAAAGCCGATGTGATCATTATTTCAATAATGCTCTTAACGGCAAGAATCAGACGATTGGAGCCTGTAAGCGTTGAGCTCTTCGGCTTTTCCGAGGTAATATCTTGGTAAAAGGCCCAGCCGATCTCGATCGTACGCTGAAATAGTCGGGTCGCCATCATAATCAACAGAATAAGCAACGCATCGCCTTTCCGATCTAGATAAGGCAGCACGAATAGTACGATTACAGTGATGTTAAGCAAAAAAACAATTGAGACGTAAAGGTTAAGCTTGTTCCTAAATTGAAGGTATTTGGCTTTAACTACAGGAAAATCCGAGGATACATCCGTCTGTACGATCTTTTTGATAAGAGTTAATCTCTCATAGAAAGCCAGACCCTTGAGGTTAAAAATCTCTTTAAGCACATCCTGCAGCATCTGACGAGAAAAGGGCTTTCCTGTCAAGTTGCTCTTCAGACACAAATGTTGTTTTTTGAAAAAATCCCCTAAGCTTTCAAATATTAATTTACGGAATTGGCTCTCTTTCCCCAATTGCGCCGACCGATACTCGTTAATTGCAGAGGTGATTAACATACTGAATATTACCAATACATAGATGATGACAAACTGTGCAAAAAGCACCCAGGCGAGACTTTTCAAAATAGGAAAGAGGACGTCAAAATCCGATCCGAATCCATTTTCACGAATCTCAATCGTCATACAATATATAAATGTACCTGCGATGATTAGAATTGCTAGAAATCTGTAATATCCCTTTAGCTTAATGATATATCGGCAAAAAAAGATGGAAGAACACATCATTATAATTGCTACAACGATGAGGCTCGCAATTTCCTTTAAAGCAAAGACTTCCATAAATTTTGCCCATCCCAAAAAAAAGAGAAATGACAAAAACCATATCCCCAAGTCCCGGCTTTTGAACATGGTGAACTGTTTCAAGATCGGCTTTACATCTATCGTTTTAAATAGCAGCATATTCAAGGCAGACATGACTATATAAAAATAAAGCACCAAAACAGCAATAACAAAAGATCTCCATGGATCTTCAGTCAGTTTCAATGGATGTAAATACTGCAATTCATTTATTAAAGATAGATTGCTAATACGCAACAAGAATAAATATAGCCAGAAAAACCCGATAAAACCAACCTGCAACATGATAAGAGAAAACCAGTTGCTCCCATACTCCGACATCGACTTCAAATCAACATCCGAATGAGTCCGCTTCCGCATTCATCTAACCTCTTCATCCGCAATAGTTCGACGCATTTGGATGTAATTCGACATTCTATGGGAATTTCCTCCAACAACGTCTGCTATTGCGGCATGAGGAGAGGGATTAACGGAAACCCTATTCGTTAAGCAAGAACTGCGGTCTTATCCCTTGGAAGGTCCAAAAATCCTTCTAACCGCCTCCAAGTAACCGAACCCGTGAACCGTGTCCGGCTCCAGATAGCTGCCCTCCGTCCATTCGTTCCAGGCATTGATGGTGACGATGTTCAAGCCGCCGCTTTTCTGTTCCGCCAGCGCTTTGGTCTGTCGGAGCGCCGTTTCAAATTCCGCGGGCGTATTGCCCCCGACCGTGGCCATGTACTGGTAGCCGATCGGCTCGTACTTGTCCGACTGCACCGTGCGCGGACTCGTGTCCCAGCCCATCGTGACGTTCGGAAAATAAGGCAGCTGAAACTCGTCCGCCAGATCGGACATTTTGGCGACGGCTTCGTCCCGCCAAGCCCGATAGTCCGATTGCGGAAACTCCGGAAGGCCGACGTGATGAAGCCATACGTAGGAGGTGACCGAATCGAAGCCGAGCAGGTCGAGCAGCTCGTTCGGATTGTCGATGCGCTTCTCCCCCGGCAAAATCTGCACGCCCCAGACGACCGCGTTCAGATGCAGCTCGCCCAAGCCCGCTTGGCGCACACGTTCGCGGAATTCGCCGAGAATCCGCTTCGTCTCGTCCAAGCCGCCCAAACCTTCGACAAGGTTCATTAGCTCGTAGATCGAGAAGTACAACCCGCCCCCGACTCTCCAGTAGGACGGATGGCGAAAATAACGCTCAATCATATGCTCGGTCGCCGCGACGAACGCCTGCTCAGACACCTTGCCGGAGGCGAGCGTCGCCGGCTGCAGCGCCCGGGTCAGCGGGTGAATGTCGATCCAGTCGTGATTCGCCCACATGAGCGAAAACTTCAGTCGGTCCGCATTGCCCGCCTGCAGAAATCCTTCCTCCAGCCCCCGCTGCAGGTACGGACCGTCTTCGTACCAATACCAGTCGAAAATAAAGCAATCGATGCCGTGGTCCGCCGCAGCGTCGATTTTTCGCGCCATTGCCTGCGGATCGGATTCGTCCTCATCCCCCCAGAGCGGCACCTTAGGCTGCGCATGGCCCTCGAATCGGGGCTCCGCCCGCTTCACCAGCTCCCATTCGGTCCACCCCCGGCCATGCCACTTGTCGTTGCGCGCATCGGGATGATAGTTCGGAAAATAATATACGGCCACTTCCGTTTTCGTTTTCACTCGGGATTCCCCTTTCTAATCCAGCTATTTCTCGCCGTCCCTATTGCCGTCCAGCCTTACTCCTTCACGCTGCCCAGCGTGATCCCCTGAATAAAATGCTTCTGAAGAAACGGATACAGCAGCAGAATCGGCAGCGCGGCCAGGAAAATCTGCGCCGCCTTCGTCGTCTGGTCGGAAATTTGCGACAGCGTCTTCAGTTCCTCGGTCGTCGTCATCAGGCTTGGATCGCGGTTAATGACAACCGACTGCAAATACGTCTGCAGCGGAAAATGCTCCGGCTTGTTCATATAGATCAACCCGTCGAACCAGGAATTCCAATGGCCGACGCAGATAAACAGCAGCAGCGTGGCGAGCGCGGGCTTCGCCAGCGGAACGGCGATCCGCCACAGCACCGACCAATGTCCGGCTCCGTCCACGAAGGCCGCCTCGTACAGTTCCTTCGGCTGCGAGCGCATAAAGTTAAGCAGCAAAATGACGTTAAAGACGGGAACGGCTCCCGGCAGAACAAGCGCCCAGATCGAATCGAGCAAGCCGAGCTGCTTGACGACCATGAACACGGGGATCAGACCGCCGGAGAACAGAATCGTCACGACGAAAAACCAGGCGTATACCGAACGCCATCGGAACTGACGCCTTTCCTTGGACAGCGGATAAGCGATAAGCACCGTCAGCGTCATGTTAATGAAGGCCCCCAGCGCAACCCTCTCCAGCGACACGAGGAAGCTGTCGATGAATTGCGGCTTGTTCAGGGCGTACTTGTACGAGGCCAATGTAAAATCGACGGGCCACAGCTTCACGAAGCCGGCCGTGGCGGCGGAGCTGGCGCTGAACGAGACCGCGAGCACGTGGATGAGCGGCAGCAAGCACAGCAGCGCGGCTCCGCCAAGGAAGACGTAGTTCGCCCAATCGAAGGCTCGTCTTCCGAATGCGTTTTTGTAGATCATCCGTATCCCTTCTTCGTTTAGAAAATTCGGTAGTTCGCCAGCCGGTAGGCAAGCGTGTAGGAAATCGTAATCAGGATTAACGAAATGACCGATTTGAACAGACCGACTGCGGTTGCCAGGCTGTACTGCGCGTCGACGAGCCCGATTCGATAGACGAGCGTATCGATAATATCCCCCGTGCTGTACACTTGAGGACTGTACAAATTGAACACCTGGTCGAAGCCCGCGTTCAGAACGTTGCCGAGGCTGAGCGTCAGCATCAGCACGATGATCGGCATCATTCCCGGCAGCGTGACGTGGATCGTCTGCTTGATCCGGCCCGCTCCGTCCATGACCGCGGCTTCGTACAAGGTCGGATTGATCGAGGTGATGGCGGCCAGAAACACGATCGTGGAGAAGCCGAACTCCTTCCAGATGTCGGAGACGACCAGCACGTAAGGGAACCATTTCTCATCCCCCAGGAAAAAAACGGGCCCAAGGCCGAAATACCCGAGAAAGGAATTGACGATGCCCGAGGACGGCGACAAAATATCGATCAGCACGCCGCCCAGAATGACCCACGATAGGAAATGGGGCAAATAGACCATCGTTTGGACCGAACGCTTAAATGCCGTCCGGCGCACTTCGTTCAGCAGCAGCGCGAAGAGAATCGGCACGACCAGCCCCAGGACGATTTTCATCGTCGCGATCCAGACGGTGTTGCGCAGCACCGACCCGAAGTTCGGCAGTTGAAACAAATAGTGGAAATGCTCCAGACCGACCCATTCCGAACGGAAGAAACCCTTGGTCGGAATAAAATGCTCGAAGGCGATCGCGATGCCCGTCATCGGGTAATAGCAGAACGCAAGCACGAACAGGACGCCGGGCAGCAGCATCAGGTGCAGCGAAGCTTCGCCGCCTTGCTTTTCGCGGATCTTCAAATTCCGTACCTCCTATCGTTGCGCGGGAAAGAAAAGGAGGGGATCGCCCCCTCCCTTCGGCTTATTTGGATGCCGCCCACTCGTTTACTTCGTTGGTGATCTCTTCCCCGCCGAGCTTGTTCCAATTGGCGACGAACGTATCGAACGTATCGATCGATGCGGCGTTCAAAATGATTTTGGTGAATGTCTCCAGCTCAAGCGTATCGAGCGTAGAGCCCTTCTTCAGCATCGTCTCCGTCGGCGCGCCCAGGAAGCCGTTCAACGTCACCTGCCCGTTGTTGTCGTATGCGTCCTCCACGCTGAGCGCCCCTTCCGGTCCCGACCATTTGTAGCTGCCCCAGAACGCTTCATCTCCGGCAAGGTACTTGTTGATGCTCTCGTAGTTGTCCTTGGCGTCGAATGAAAGGCCGGCATCGCTCTTGCTTTCCAGCGCCTGCTTGACCCCGCGGTAGATGTTGATGTTCTGCAGCGGATCTTGGGCCGTAACCGCAGCATAAGCGTACAAGTTCATATTTGTGTCCTCGTTATTGAAAAACCGCTTGTCGCGTCCGTTCGGGCCGTACTGCTTCTCCAGGCTGTAGTTCAGCAGCTTGACGAGCGCTTCGGGGTTTTTAGCCCCTTTCTTCACCGCGTAGAAGAAGACGGCGCCGTTGCCCGCGAGCGAGCTGGCCGACGAGCCGTCGGCGGAAACGATCGGATAAGGCATCCAGTTCGCCTCCGGGTCGTTCTTGAAGCCGTCCGGTAGCGGCCAGAACGCATTCCAGTGCTGACCGTAGAACATGCCGATCTGTCCGGAAGTAATCAGCTCATTTACCTTATTGGCGTCGTAGACGCCGAACTCGGGATCGATCAGCCCGGCCTTGAACATCTCCTGCAGCTTG
>PJUD01001024.1_pt1 | contig 10301 bp, 10 predicted proteins | sample 1512341 | NCBI WGS metagenome assembly PJUD01 (sample SAMN08177675, study PRJNA422409) | Feces metagenome, whole genome shotgun sequencing project. | isolation source: Chicken feces (3) enriched on wood chips: beechwood xylan treatment | host: Gallus gallus | place: USA: Madison | collected 2015-01-15 | reverse complement strand
TTTTTTTATTTTTTGTTTCAAAATGGAAAAGAAAAGAGTCATTCGTCTCCTCATTGAAGATCATGAAGATGTCATTTATTGGTTTGAACTGAGATAAATTACTCCTTCTAAATCCTCATAGGGATCAAGATATTGATAAACCAACATTACATGCTCTTATCACATATATTAATGATGGATTGAGAAAGAAATATTCCACAGACTCCTTCTCTTACATGGTAATTGACTCAAAAAAGAAGATCTCTGAAACAGTTGAATAGGATTTTGAGAATAAGCATTATACTCTTGATGATGTCGTTGAATTTGAAAGAACTCCAATCTTTATCAATATTCCTCATCGTAAAGATGTTCAAACCTTTAAAAAGGTACAGAGTTTAATAAGAGAATAAACTGAAAAATTCCAGGTGGATCCAAGAACAATGAAGAATGTGTATATTTTCAAAGATAAAGATAGCGTTCGTATTCAAAAGTTCGAGAATCTTCAAAGAAATGAAGAATTCATTTTGACTTTAGATGATATCAAGTAAAGAATTGTTTGAATTGCTCAGTTTTACAAAATTTCTTATAGGAAGCAAAATGAAGAAAATAAAAAATTGACATTTGATGACCCAATTTTATCTGCTGATCTTTCTACTAAACTCAAAATTGAAGTAAAGCCAGTTGAAGAAGAACAAAAGGATTCTCCCAAATTCGGTGGCGGCAACTCAAAAGCTAATGAGACTTTTGGAGCTGGAAGCAAATTTATGCCTGCAAATAATAACGCAAATCCTCCTCAACAACAAGCTAAAGGATTTCTTGGCGTTGATGCTTTAGAACCTGATATGAAGAAGTGGGGTCGTGTTCCAATGAAAAATAGTCAAGAAGAATTTATCAAAATGAATGAAATGAATAAGAATCCTCTTGGAAAAAAAGTTGAATTACAAATGTATACTTTGGACGATGTAAATGAGATTGTTTTAAATAGAAAATCCTCAACTTGAATAGGTGAAGCAACATAATAGATCAGGAGATGCTTGGATGGTAATTAATGGAAAAGTTTATGATGTTACCAAGTATATTCCTTATCATCCTGGTGGTAATAAGATCCTTATGGGTGTTGGAAAAGATGGAACTTCATTATACAGTAAGAAATTTTTTGAATTTTGGAAAAGAGAAATAATAATTTTTTATAGATAAGTATCATCCTTGGGTCAATGCAAACTTTTTATTGGAAAAATATCATATCGGATTTCTTAAAAAATAAATAATGAAGAGATCTCAAGAATCTCCTCCTCTAATTCATGAAAACGATCTCTTTATTGTTGTTTTTTTCTTATTTGTATGCTTGATTATTTGTTGAATAATACATAAAATAAATGAAGAATGAATGATGCTTTTGCTCTCCATTCTCATCTCGATATGTGAAAAAATTATTTTCTTTGAGAATAATAATAAAAATTCAAGTTTCAAAAATGATTTTGTCCAAATAAGAATTTTAATTAGAAAGAGAATTTTCGGTTTCTTGAGGGAAAGGTGAATTTGATATTGTAGATTGGAGAAAATGATTTTTGATGAAATAAGAAGATGAAAAAAAAATCGTTAAAGAAAAGAATTTTTTCTAGAAATTAAAAAAGAAAAAACTAAAATTTTAATGATTTATGAGCGCTTCTGTTTTCTTCAAAATTTTCACTTGAAAGATACTTAATTAAAAGGCCTAATATTTAAAACTCAAATCTCACATATAGACACCAATCAACCTTTATTCCTAACAGCTTCTCTCTTTCCTTCTGTTTCTCACCCTCCATTTCAAAAACTGACATTCAAATAACTCTCCATATAGCTAGCCTATAATTCCTAGGAGCCTTTTACTCCAATCCTTTTTGTAAATTCATTATCTTTTTTCACTTTCAACTTTTTTTCCAAAAGAAAATTTTTTAAAAGAAAAATACCGTTGAATTTGTCGTTCTCAAGCAAAATATTGTTTCATATGAAAGATATACGTATGATAAACCTGTTCGTATCTAAGATAATTAGGAAAAAAAGGAGCAAGTGAGGTGGCGGGTTATTTCACCGCGTATTTAGGAAACTTCTTGATATTCTGCTGGTATTTCTCTCTGATATGATAAATTGGATTAATTGGCTATCTTGACTATCTTGGGCGTCTCTTCTTGTTGAGATTCAAAAATTTCTCTTGGTGCCCTATTTTTTTCAAAAATTTCAAGCGCTGAATCACTTTAGCTTAATTTTATGAAAAATAGCTGTGAAGAAAAATTTTTTTGATATTTTTCTCAATAAAGATGTGGAAAATGGTTTGTACATATCAGAGATGCATATAATGAGAAAAATATGAGGTGAGCGGGTGAGGGAAATTAGGTTAAAAGTATGAAAGGCGAACAATTAAAACCAGGATCAGACCCAAAAAACTCTGTCGGGATTTAATTTACTAAATTAATTAAACAACAAATATTGAATGACTTTTTGCCTGAAAATTTCCTTTAAAACTTTTTTACCACTCACTCTCCCTTGAAATTTCTTTCCTTCAACGTGACATTTATCTACCAGTCTCCTAATTCCTTTAGAAATTTTGTTAGTTTCTGGGTTTAACTTGAGATTTTTGCTTTAAAAGAAATTTAGTTTGAATGCGAGGGTTTTTTTTTGTTTATTAATTGAGCGACGCCTAAAAAGCCCTCGCAAAAAATCCCAATCCATCAAATGCCAAAAAAACATTTTGGGATTGTCTCCCGCCTTTTCAAACTATCTTTTCAATAATTCTCCTTTGACTACGAATCTTCTTTTAGGTTTTCATATCTAAGTCTATTCTGACCAAGAAATTCGAAAGGCTTACGATTTTGTCGGGGAGAGAAGTTTCTAGAAATAAAACAACGAAAATTTTCCCTTTCTCTCTGATTCTGAAGAGTCAGAGATTAGTTTTAGATGGAAAGGCTAAATTTGAAACATTTTTCAGGCCTTTGAGAAATATAATCCTTGGTTAAGAATTTTCAAGGCAAAGAAATGAATTCTTTTGAGAAAACAGGTTTTCTGATCAACGATTAGAAGGAAAGAGACTTGATAGTTTTTGTCGTTATAATTTTGAAACATTTTTTGGTGCGATTCTTTGAAAGATTCGATTTTTTATCCATAGAAATACGCGTGGAAATTTGTTATGTTATTTTTGTAAGAGAATGAAAAAGAGAATATGAGAATTTTATAAATGAACAAAAGTATCAAGAGAACATCGAGGAGAAGGGATACTTTAATAAAATCTGGATCATGCTGATGATGAAGATAAAATAGGTGATGAGGTCAATTAATAAAAAAAAAGCGAATTTATGAATGAGAGTGAATACCCTGTATATATTTAATATATAAATTTCTTAAAGTCTTTTTGGGATTATAAGGAGTTTTTTCCACCGTTGAACAATCATGGACCACGAACTTCTTGACCAAAAAGTCGACTTTTTTGCCGACAGAGACGACACATTTTCCTCAATTAAGCACGAATTTAGCAAGATCTTCCATGAAAACAACCTTCATTCCTTCACCAATGGTACGAAATTCTTCTGATTTGCTTTTTACTCCATAATATCCTCTTTCCCTCCCTTTTGTTTCCCTCCACATTCCGTTTCTCTTTAAACTAACTTTGATTAAGCTTCCGATATCGGCTTCCTGGATATGGGCAAGATTGCTGGTCAGGAATACTCTGGAGACTATGATGACGGCATCCGAGGACTTGGTGAAATGGATAGTATGATTGGAAGACCATATCACAAGGGAGAAGTCAGCCCCTACATGGGAATGAATATGAGAAATTCCTACAGTCCCATGACCTTCTTGCCACCCAACATGGGATCTAACGTAAATTACAGCACAAGTTTCACAAACATGGGAAACGTTGCGCAAAAATCCCAAGCCATGCCTGAATCCAACTATTACCAGGCTTATCAACCTTACGGCTACGCTGACTACTCCTATCTTGAATATCCTATGGGTCAACCTAATAATGGATACCCACAAAACATCTATGATATTTACAATCAACCCGATGTTCTCGACACCCACCCCAACAATCCTCTCAGTCTTATGTGGAGCAATGAAGCAAAAGCCATGAATAAGAAGACTCCCTCTGATGATATGTTGCAAACTAATCATACTACTCCTAGTAAACAATTTGCTACTGCTCCTCAAGAACAAAATACACCTAAAAAGGTACTCTCTAAAAGATTTTTGACGTCTTAAAACGATAGGTTCCATTTAAGATTGAACAAGATTTTGAAAAAGTATCAAATAAGGCTATTGGTCTTCAAATGGATCGTGCCACAAAAAATCAAGGTGATCTTTCTGCTCCTGCTCCTAGAAGAACTACTAGAATGACTAAACCTTTGTTTAATGCTTCTGCTATTCATGAAGGTAATAATATTGGTGGCAATTTTGTTTTTTCTCGAGAATTTTTTTCGTTGAGAGACCGTTACGTTTTTTTCGACCTAATTTTTATGGATGAACTTTATCTAAATTAAAAAAAAATAGATGAATCAGGATCAGATGATGATAAGGATGATAGTTTTGGTGGTGATTCAAAGAATAGAAGCTCAAGAGGTCTTAGAGTCCTTAGTTTGAAGGTCCGTGATATTGTCAGCAGAAAGAAGAAAACTTCATATAAAGAAGTCGCTGATGCTTTATTACAAGATCTTAGCCAAAAATTAAAAGGCAAATCTCAAGCTGAAATCGTAAGATTGAGGGAGTGAGTTAAATATTAATTTATGATTTAGTCAAAAGAAGAACAAAATGTTAAGAGAAGAGTTTATGATGCTTTGAACGTCTTGATTGCTGCTGATATCCTTAGAAAAGAAGGCAAATTAGTCTGTTGTGAACCTAACTCTTCTCATTCTGGTAATGAGATTCAATGGGAAATTTTTTCTAACTCTTAACAGGAAGTTCATCAAAGAAGAAAAATCAACAAAGTAGAGAAAGCATAATTGAACAAATCGTAAAGATTATATATGTAATTAATCCTAAAATCCTCAAAGGAAGAGATAAAGAAAAGAAGAAAGGAAAAGATAGAAGCATTACAAGAATTAGTATTCAAGAGTTTGGCAATTAAGAATTTAGTGAGAAGAAATAAGGAAAGATCCCAAAATGAAATCACTGAGGATAAAGCTAAGGGAATCTTTTCTGGCCAACTCACAAGAAATACCAGCAATAGTTCTCATGCTTCAGGTTATGTGAATGCCACAAGAATTGATGTTGTCCAAGAAAACGCTTCTCTCAAACCTAAAACCTCTGATGTCATCAATTTCCCCTTCATTGTCTTATTATCTTCTTCGGCTGATAATTCTGTAATAACAAGGCTTTTTTTCTTTGACTAATCTGGAAAATAGATGAATTTAAATTTAGATACAACACAAAGACAATTAAGTATTGAATCAAAGAAAGCATTTAATATCTTTGGAGATATTGATGTTTTATTGAAGATGAGACTTCACTATGTGTCAAAGGACACTTTCAACAAGGAGATCCCCAAGGAGCTCAGGAAGTTTGTCTCATCATCATTTGTTGATGCTTTGAAGTAAAGAAGAATTCTGGGGAAGAAATATTCTTGAAGACACATCTTAATCTATTGTATTTACACAGGCGCACATTTTAACAAACCTTTAAAAAAAAAATAAAGCAGAAAGAATTAATTGAATTCATTTTTAACCATGATCCTTTTTACTCAGTGGTTTTACAATTTGTGCTAATTTTTGTATTTATTTTTATCGTTCCTTAACAACCATTGTACGAGTTTATATATGTATAAGCTCATATGACGTATGTTTTTCTTCTAAAAACAATTCTTAAAATCATTTTTTTTCTTTGGGGTTTGAATTAGGGAGATTTTTAATACCCTTTTGTTTTTCCCTCCAAGTCTGAATTGTGTGGGATTTTCATGGGATTTTTTTTTCTTTCAATGAGTTCATCAATAAATTGACTTTTTCTTTCTTCAAAATATATTATTTTTATTTCAAAAGGAAAAATGAATTCTGAAAATACCGAAACATTAATCCAAAGACCAACACAAACCTCATTTTTTCTTCAAGATCGAAACTTCGCAATTTGCAACCTTGCTTTCTTGTTACCATGTAAAATTCATTCTTGTGAGAAAACTGATTATTTTTAGATTTTTGCGCTATTATCCTTACCATCTCCATTGTCTTGATGATCAAAATAATCAAGTCTGTTGAAACTATTGAACACAATCATCCTTTCTGGGCTCTATGGGAAAAATATTTTGCGCTTCCTTTTTGTGTAGTTTCCTTGGTCTATGGCTTGTGTCTGATACCATATTGGATAAAACTTGTATATGAAGCAATGAAGAAAAAGTAAAATCTTCATGAAAATAGACTGTTTATGCTGTTTTATACTGTTTGACTATTTTAAAAGAAGTAAGACAATTTATAGCTCCAAAACTCCCTTTATTTCTCTATTCTCAATCTTTTGCTCGTTTTGACTTGAAGATCGTAGATTTTCTCTCAAAGAATTTTTGCCAAAATAATTTATTGAGTTCGAAAAATTGTCAAGAAACCCGATAATTTGGATTTTTCGAGGAATCAGATTGATATTCAAAACATAATTTTGGTAAAAATCCCTTTGATTCTATGACTTCTGAGAATTCTGTGATCCTTCAGCCACCACAAACCCGAACAGAATATTTAGTTCGAAAATTTATGCTTATACAGGGACTTGCTGATCTTAGTAAGATTTTTTTCTGTGAAAAAATCATTATTTTTAGCTGCTTGCATCTCCATTATCTTGGTATGTAATTTCATGTTGGAGATGATTGTTTCAACTCTTGATTCAGATGAACAAAAAGACCCCTCCTGGACTTCTTTCGAACGAGATGTTATGATTCCTTGTTTTGGGATATTATTAATTCTTGGCTTGTGTTTGCTGCCATATTCTATGAAACGATTTTATCAAGCAATAACTGAAGAAAACAAAAACGAACAGTCTGAAAATATAGAGGAGCAAGAGAATATGGTATTGTAAAAATCTTGATTACATAATTACTCTGGTATTTGTATAAAATACAAATCAATAAAATTTTCTTCAACAGATTCCCAAAATGAACTTTACTGAGTCAGAAAATTTCCCATTATTTTAGATAACCAAAAGAACCTCAATCAAGTTCAAAATTTTATTAAAACAACGGACATGTTTCTTTTGAAAAGTGAAAATTATTGCATAAAAAAATTGTCTTCAGACTCAATAAACTGATCTTTTAATAGAAAAACTTTTTTGATGGGAATGCTATTTCAAAATAAATCGTTAAAATAGCATGAAATGCATGAACATTGAAAATGATAAGGTATTTCTTGGTTTTAGCAAAATCCAGGAAATTTTTTAACTAACGTGAAATCCGTCATTTTTTTTTTTTGACTTGACAAACCATTTTTCGTGAAAATATTCTTCTCTTTTTTTTTTAATAATTTTTCTTAAGAACAAAATTGGATTTTTTTGAATTTTTTGAAAGTTATTCTTCTCTTATTCTCACGTTATTTTATAGTGATTTTTTGAGAAAAAACTCTGAGATTTCAGAACAGAGAGAAAGTTCTGTAGAGTAAATTTTTATTCTGAAAATTAGAGATAACTTCTTTGAAAAAAAAGGAATCTCTTGAAATATAAAGAAAGAGCTAATCAAAGCCAAAATAAATCTTTTGGTATTTTAAATTTTTCATTAGAAAATATCTTTTTGACATACTTCAAAAGTCTCAAATTTAACTTGGGAGGAAATAATAAAGAGATACACGATAAGCTTAATCATAATGAGTGATATATAAGATTAAGCTTCTCTTTTTTGAGCATTGATTGGTATGCATTTTTTATCGAAGGGTGAATTTTTTAATGGTGAGTAGGAGGTTGATAAGATCTCAATTCTCTGGGTCTTTGGGGGAATTTAGCATGATAATCATCAATTCTGTCTTCAATAACGTGTCTGAAGTTTCTAATCAAACCTAGATTTTATGTGAGCGATTTCTTATTCAATAAATAGATTACCTTGAACGGGCCAAGCAGCAGCATCACCCAAAGCACAAATAGTGTGACCTTCAATTTGTTGAGTAAGTTCCTAAATTTTTAGTTAGAAGAGTTTCTCAATGAAAGAAATTTTACTTCGAGCATATCGATTTCAGCGAAATCAGCCTTACCGATCTTCATTCTTTCAAGAATATCGACCAACCAGCCAGTACCTTCTCTATTTTCAAAAGATAAATAACAAGCTCTTTTATTTTCAAATACCTGCAAGGAGTACATTGACCGCAAGATTCATGTTTATAGAATTTAGATAATCTGAGGATAGCATCAATAGGATCAGTAGATTTATCCATGACGATGACGGCAGCAGTACCGAGACCAGATCTAACATCCTTCAAAGCATCGAAATCCATGCTAAAAAAAATTTCATAAATCTTTCAAATTCCAATAAAAATGTCAATACAGGACATCATCACAGATGTTCTTGGTCAAAAGGGGAACGGAAGAACCACCAGGAATAATGGCGAGCAAGTTATCCCAACCACCACGGACACCACCGCAATGTCTTTCAATGAGTTCTCTCAAAGGAATGGACATTTCTTCTTCGACGGTACAGGGGTTGTTGACGTGACCAGAGATACAGAAAAGCTTGGTACCAGCGTTGTTCTTTCTACCGAAAGAGTTGAACCAATCACCACCTCTATTATTCGATTTATTATTCTCCATGTCAAAAAAAAATATTCACCTTCTCATGATAGTGGGGCAGACAGCGACAGTTTCGACGTTAGTAACGGTAGTGGGGCAACCATAAAGACCAACATTGGCAGGGAATGGAGGCTTAAGTCTGGGTTGACCTTTATTTCCTTCAAGAGATTCAATCAAAGCCTATAGAAAGGATTTATTAAAACATTGAAATTTGGATATGCACGTACAGTTTCTTCACCGCAAATATAAGCACCAGCACCAGAGTGAACATAGACATCGAAATCATATCCACTTCCACAAGCATTTTTACCAATAAATCCAGCAGCATAAGCCTATAAAAAATTGAATATTAGATGTTTATTAAATCAAAATTCTTACTTCTTTGACAGCTCTTTCGAGTTCGTTGGCTTCAACCCAGAATTCACCTCTGACGTAGATATAAGCAGCCTTAGCTCTCATGGCGAAACCGACAATAAGGGCACCTTCAACCAATTTGTGGGGGTCACCTCTCAAGATTTCTCTATCCTTGCAAGTTCCTGGTTCGGACTCATCAGCATTAATGGTAAGATATGAAGGTCTATTTAAAATTTTTTAGCAAGACAGATATTCCAAAAATACAAAATGTTGATTGCTTGAAATTTTTTTCAGAGCATTAAAGTCTTTTATTTAGTCTTAAGACCTCATGGAATTATGACTATGACTCGAAAATGCTCAATGCAAGAGGAAAATGAAAAAAGAGATTGATAATTTTCCAAGAATGATTTGAATTACCTTCCATCAGAGACTTTAGGCATGAAAGAGTATTTCAAGCCAGAGGGGAAACCGGCACCACCTCTTCCTCTAAGGCCGGATTTCTTGATTTCGTCAATAATCCAATCAGGTCCCATGGCGAGGATATCCTTAGTTCTGTGCCAATCACCCTAGAAAAATTGAAGAATGTTGGGAAAAATCAAGATTATACTCTCTTAAGGGCGCCCTTGATGAAAGGGTCATTATCTCTATAGACGTTGGTGAAGATTCTGTCTTGATCCTTGAGTTTGCCGTGGGTTCTTTGAGGAGGAGCTTCATTAATGGTAGTGAAGTTTTTGTTGACTAAAAATGGAGTTGAAAAGGGAGGAAGAGAGAGGGAGGGAGATACCCAAGAAAGAGGTAGAGGGGAGACCTCTAACAGAGACCTTGGAAGCTTGTTTGAGAATTTTGGAGATCATAATGATTTAAGGGAAATTGAGCTATTCTCTTTGTTTAGCTTTTTAAATTAAAAATATATGAAAACTATCTTTATATTTTCAGGCGTTCCTTGTGTTATTTTTTTCGTAAATAAACAAGAGTATAATTTGTTCCTTTAGACGAGTTATTCAGGTGAATCTGTTTGAAGAAAGAAGGTCTTTTTTCTGTTGAGTGCGAGAGAAGAAGAAAAAATGGACTTTTAATTGTTTTATATGGTAAGATGTCACTTTTAGGGCTTTTGAAAATTAATTTTCTTTTGTGTGCAGCTAAAAATGGCAATTTAAAACTTTTGTGGTAATGATTCCTGAGTGGTTTGAAAAAAGAAAAATTAAAAAGAGCTGTCATTTTCAAGATGTTTTTTTTTTTGTCTCTATTTTTTGAGA
>PJUD01001021.1_pt1 | contig 10325 bp, 8 predicted proteins | sample 1512341 | NCBI WGS metagenome assembly PJUD01 (sample SAMN08177675, study PRJNA422409) | Feces metagenome, whole genome shotgun sequencing project. | isolation source: Chicken feces (3) enriched on wood chips: beechwood xylan treatment | host: Gallus gallus | place: USA: Madison | collected 2015-01-15 | reverse complement strand
TCTTTTAATATTTGTTGAAGATATGAATAGCGGATATTTCTTTGATTTCGAATTTAAATCTTCAAAATTTGTAAATTCAAGACTTAAAACATTTCTTCCTCCTGGACTTTGTTAATTCTTACTCTCAACAAGAATCAAAGATTTATCATAGAATTGGTTCAATTCCCTTTGAAGAATTCATGTAGGATTTAAAATTCCCTTTTGATAGCCAAGTCAATTATTCAAAAGAACTTTCTTAAATTTTCTGGCAAATTTAACGAAAAAAAAAATCAGGGCTTTGAATGAGGAGACTGGTCAAATTCGAAAAGCGGAATATTGGAACAAAAACTTATGGATTCTCCTTTTCTACCTTGGATGATTGGTTTTTAAGAAACTCCTCATCTTTTTTTTTTCTTATGATGTATCCAATTGAAAATTTAATCTTTGAGGAAGTGAGAAAGCTTCCTTGGCTCAAAAAGCTCTTCAATGGTTGAAGTCTATGATGAGATAATAATTTTTAGTCAAGTGTGTGAAATAGAATATTTTCAGGAGAATCAGAAACCAATATTTTTACAGGTCTTTCTTTCAGTCTCTTGAGTTCTCAAAAAAATCTCCAAAAAATAAAAAATAAAATTTTCAGAAAATTTCTCCAAAAAAATATTTATGAAAAAAAAACTTCCTTTTTTTCTTCATCATTTTTTTTTAGTTTGGGAAGAATTGAGAAACAACAAAACTCAAAAAGGATTATATTTTCTTTTGAGATTAAATCCAATCTGATTTAAGTTCTGTGAAAAAATAATGATTTTTTTGTTGGAATTTTTCTAAATGATGGTCGAAATTCTGATGAATAACCTGATGAATAATTCTTGGCTCCTTCTGTTGATGAGGTCATGAAAAATTTTCTCTCGGAAAATCTTGAGTGTCTCTTGATTTTTACAAGATCTGGTGAATATAAGAGAATGTTGTGGACGATGCTCACATCTTCGAGTTAATTCCTTTTATGAAAAAAAAATATCATCAAAATAATTTTTTTGGCCATAATGAAAGTTACCAATCCACCTTTCAGTCAAGAACTGAATGAACAATTGTCAAAAATATTTGGAGAATTTTTTCAGAAAAAATTTTTTTCTTTAAATTTTCCCAATTTAAACAACAACAAAAAATAACAAAAAAGAACAAAAAAATTTTTAAATATCAATTTTACTCTTTTAAAATCTTTGAATATTCTTGAAAGCAGGGATTAGAAATATCTAGATTTGTTCTGAACTTTTCTAATTTTTCCGAGATATTTTTTTTCTTTGACAAAAAAAAAATCAGAAAAATTTTCAAACAAAAAGTTTTCTTTCACTTCTCATATCCTTCATTCATGAAGAAAAAAAGATGATATTAATTTTGAGAAATACAAAAAAAATGGTAATTCTGAACCCTGATATTTTTTACTTTTACTTTTAGAAAAATCTACAATTCCATATATTCTCTTAATAGTCTTCTTAATCATTTCTAAGAGAAGAGTTGGAGATTTTTTTTTCTCCTCTTTTATGAAGGAATTTCCCATGAATATTGTTGGTTGATATTATTATTGATGAATTTTTTAATACAAGACAAGCATAAAAACTCGAATTTCAATTAATTAAAAAAATACGTCATTTAATTATTATTAATGTAACATGATGTTTTAAGCAAAGACAAAAAAATATTTTCTTTGTTTGAACCCCAGTCCTCTTCAAGGACAAAATTGACCCTTTGCATACAAAGGATATTTTTAAAATAATATCATATTGAGATGTGGCTCATAAAGAGAATCCTTTAAAAATTAAAAGGCTTTCGAATCATTTAAAATTACACTCTTATTCAAGAAGAACAGTTAATTATTTAGATAAAACTCAAAAATGGTGTATAAAATCAGAAATAAGAGTTTCTTCTGGACCAAGACTGGTTGGAAGAATAACTACTTCCCCAAGTCTTTCAACATGCCCAGACCCTCCAACACTGAAAGCACTTTGGCCATTCGTTGCAGATACGACCATCATTCTTTCTTGAGAGGTACCCAATGTGCCGAAATCTTCTTTTCTGACTCCTCTTAGCTTATCAATCTTACAGAAACATTTCCAGACATTGCAAGCAATACTTCTATGGCGACAAGAAACTTGAAGTATAGAAATATAGCCCAAAATCACCTAAATATAAAATATAGGAAATTTTCATCCTCGGTCTCAGATCCCTTTTCTTGATCCCTCAAGTCAGTGAAACCCCTACCGATTTGATCAAGCACGGTGGTGTAAACAGCTCGCTAATGTTTCAGTTGCCTTAACCCTCCTTAGGAAAGAAGATTTGTTGATCAACTCGACAGAGACTTTGAATTAGTGTCATATAACCAACACCCTTATCAACTCTTCACTTATGAGGTACCCTCAAAATGATTGCCCGCCAAAAACTCATGCAAAATAGGTCAATAACAGATACTTGGCTGCTGAACATGAAGACTATGAAACCAGAAAATCTGGTGGAAAGACCCTCGAAGACGAGATGTGCGAATTCGCTGAGTAAGACATTAAACTCCCTCCGGCAATATACTGACATGGAATAGTGACCTTATCGCTGAAGAACAAGCTAAGATCGGTGAAGGCCAAAGAATCTCCATCGAAAGAATGACTGAAATCATCTACCACGTCTTCAACAAAGCTAAAGCCCAAGCCAACAAGCCTTCTCAAGACTCCAGGTAACCAAAAAGATTTTTTTTATGATTTGTTAAAAATATTTCAACAGAGGACCTGACGGTAACATCCAAGACTACCTCGAAGTCAGAAGACCTTTCATCTCCCCCACTCACGAAAAGCACACTTCTTAAAAGAGATAATTTTATCTTGAATTCTGCATAAAACAAAAACAGAACATCTATATTCCTTTTTAGTATGTTTTGTTATTTGTTCTCATAATAAATTGACCCTTGAGTACAAAAGTCTAATCTAGCAAAAGACAGAATGGAATGAAAGATTTTACTCTAATTTTCTCTCTATATATTTCATTTAAAAGAAATTTCAGCGAATATTTTTTTATTGGGAATTTATATTTTTTTCACTCTGAATTGAAAATACAAACTTGTCATTTTTTTGCGCTGAACTATGTTTGAATATTTAATTAAATCTACAAAGAATTTTTTTATCATTCTTTTTTGCATCATGAGATTCCATACATCTATTCTTTACAAAAAAATATTTCACAAGATTAATTTGCAAAACAAAAATCGGTATCATCAAGATTATAATCTTCTTGTTTAAAATAAACGAGCCATTTACAAATTTTCTGAATCAATTCTTTGAGTTCATCTTTGTTTTGAGGGTTTAGGAAAACAAATTTTCTTTTGGGATTTTCTTTAACTTCAGTTTCTTTGAGATTCAAGACTGCCTCAGCAATTTTTTCCACAGCATCACTTTCTTCATCACCATAAGCTTTTAACAATTCCTCAAATAAAGTCTCAATATTTCTGTCCTTCATTGTTTCTGTTATAATATTTTCCAATATTTTTTTGCCATTCAATGATCTTCTGATTTCGCTCCATTTGTTTGTTAATAAAGGACTCACATTGCTTGCAATAAATGATTGCATTTTTTTGGCGTCAGGTTTTGTGAGCTTGTAGATTAATTTCCAAAGTGCCAATTTTATTTCGAGTTTGATTTCTGTTGGATCTTCTTTTATTGATATCAAGTCAGAATTTTGAATTGACCAAGCTGAAACCAACAAGGCAGTTCTCAACAAATAGATTATGGTGGCAATTTCAAAATGAAAATCAGCATTTAATGGGGTCGCAATCCAATTAATAAAATGCCCAAGCTTAGTATCATAGGGTCTATACTCCTTCAAATCAATCTTTCCGCCGCCACTTTTAACAAATCCCACATTTGGTTTTGGTTCTCTTGAAGTCGAGTCCTTTTGAGCTGCAATCATATTGTAATAAAGAACTTCATTCTGAAAAGTCTCTTGAGGAATAAAACTTATTGGAGCGTCTGTTGAATCTGCAACAAATACTTTAATAAACTTATTCTCTGCCTATAAAAAAATTAATTATTCCATTCTTTAAAAGGACTTTTTTTTCTCAAATATAACTAACTAACTCCAGAGAAGTGAGTCTTCTCGTATCATAAATTACAAAAATATTCTTCTCTTTATAAAAACGTTAAAAATCTTACTTTTGCACTCGAAGTGGCGCCTTTACTTCCAACAAACAGCCAAAAATCATCTTCGGCTTGTAACTTTTCATCTTCTTCTGGGGCAGTGACAACTGGCTCAATATTCTCTGTAGTATCTTCTTTCTCTTTCTTTATGTATGATTTAATATACTATACTCTCAATCAAGTTAATACCTTAGGACGACCTCTTTTAACTTTTTCTTTTTCATCATTTTCTGGGATTATTGTGTCTGGAGGTCTGATTGAATTGTGTTTATTTTTGATATGTAAGTAGATCGCAGGGTATGAAACGTAGCTTCTTCCACATCCACAAATGAAATCTCTTTTGCTGGCTTCATCCTTAGTTCTTCTTTTTCTCTGAGTCTTAATTTGCATGTCACCACCCTTCTCATTGCCGATATCGTCATACTCATCTGAATCTTCATCCTGGGATGGTTGAGATTTCTTAGAAGGAATTTTTATAGCTGATTCTGTATGAAGTTTTTTGGTCGGTTGCATCAGTAGAAATTCCGAGATTTACTTGTTTTTTTTGTTTTATTTCTCAGTTTTATATATTAAAGGGGCATATTTTAACGTCGCTAATAAATAATCTCTTTCTATCCTGTATTTTACTCTTCAATTCAATTTCCTAAATAATGAATTCAACTTGGTTTATCAACTACCTCCAAACCTTTTTGAATCAAATTGAATTGAATCTAATCAAATCAAATCGAATTTTTTCCCCACATTATATTGGACACAGACAAAATTTAAATTCAACTTCAAAAAAATTTTTAGTAACATATGATACACTATTTTTCAAAAATCAAAAATAAAAACACACCAAATTATTTGATTGATCAACCACTTCAAATGTTCCGTGTTTCTGATCCTTTAGGAGGGTACACTAAAGACCCTCGTCTTGATAGATCTGCTCGTTTCTCTGCTCCTCCAAGCATCCCAACTCAAGTTCCAACCAAAGAACCTAGCTCTAAAGCTTGCTATATTTTCCTCATCTCTCTCCTTGTGATCTTTGGTTTTGTTCTTGTTGCAATCGTTAGATTCCAAAATAACCCGACTTTTGACGCAACCTTGAGCCTTGAAGAAACTTTCTCATCAAAGGAAGACAGATACCTTGATTACAAGAAGTTCATTAGAATTACTGAAAACGCGTATACAGTCGAAAGATATCTTCTTGAGAAGCTGAGTGCAATTCCAAGACTTGATGACGATGGGAACTTCTCACAACCCATCAGCTCTTATCATGAAAGATTCCAAAATATTCAAAAATTAAGAGAAAAGTCTGAACAATTAATCGCGCTCAGTCAAGATTTGAATGATAAGGCCTCGGCAGCCGAAAAAAGCGAGTCTAGACTTGGAAAATTGAAAGAAGAATATGATGTCAAGATGGAAAAAATTGACCAACTCGGAAATGAGACTTTGAATACAATTCAAAATATCATGATTTTGAAAAGTAATGTCTCTACCTGGCAAGAAATCCTCAACGAGCTCAATGGCAAGATGAAGCACGAAGACAAAGATTTAACTGGCAAAAAGCAGGAGTTCTACGATAGCTTGACCATCATGAACAATAAAATTACTGAACACTTGCAAGGAAGCCATTTGAGGGAAGAAGAATTAGAGCCATTTTTGAGATCTAAGGAAAGATTAATTGAAGATATCCAACTTGAAAAGAGCAACTGCCAACATGACATTACTGAAAGAGAAGAAGAAATAGCTGAGCTTAGAAAGAGAAACCAAACTCTTTCTAGTGAATTATTACAAGTAGAATTTGGATACAGACAAAAGAGACTTGAAATCCACTCCCTTGAAACTGCCAAGAAAATGGAAAAGTCCCTTTTGAACATGAGAATCTTGCAAAAAGAAGCTTCTGAAACCGCCAAGCAATGGATTGATGAAGTTGTTGAAAGTTTGACCGCTAAACAAAGTGAATATAAAAACATTCAAAACGGAAAATCTGCTGACCCCCAAGAGCTTGAGACTTTGAGAGTCGCCATTGAAAATGATAAGCAATTGTTGAATACCTGGGTTGTGGAACAATTCAAGACTTTAAGAATCTCCACTGAAGAAATCAGAAACGTCACAAGATCCATCAACGAATTGCACAAACCAATTAAAACTGACTTGACTGAACTCGAAAGTTTGATTTCCAGAAGAAAAACCCTCATCGAATCAGTCCAAGAAATGCCCCAACAATTGTCTGGATTGAAGTCAAAGATCCAACAATGCCAAGCTGTCATTAATGAGGATGAGAAGAAATTGGAGAGAGAAAACAAAGAATATGAAGAAAAGAAGACGATCTTGGATAATGTTAGAAAATTACGCGAAAAAATGAAAATCAGACAAGAAAACTTTGTCAATGAAGAAAAAGAAATCGGAGGAGCTAAAGGAGCTTTGGAAAGAGAAAAGCATGTTATTGAGCAAAAGATATACAATGCTAAGGTTATCCTTTCCAGAAATGAGGCTGAAGTCAAACAATCAGCTAGAACCATCAATGATCTTGTTGAAAATGAACCTACCGGAGAACATGTTGAAAAACAAAAACAAACTTATTTTGAAGAAGGTAAAGCTGCCGAACAAATCTATGAACAAATGATGAATGTCATTGAAGAAATCAAACAATTATTGTAATTATCTATCTGTCTGTTAATAATATTTTTACTTATATTATATTACAATAGTCATTAATATCTAAGAGTATAACTTCGAAAGTAAAGTGTTAAAAAAAAATTGTGTCTCAACTTATTTCAGAAAAAGTAATGAATAAACAACCAATTTTTTTTATTTACAAAACAAAGTAAAAACATAATATAACATAAAAATTATATTTCAAGATTATTCGTCTCGAAATATTTTCAACACTTGCTTTGTTTTATCTCTAATAATAGAGACATAAAAATTTCACAATATAAAAAATTCTTTCCAATGAAAAATTGCATTGCATTGAAACCACTAAAATAAATCTTTTGTTTTAATATATGATTGAGTTGAAAAGTCATCTTCACATTAGACTACGAGGAGACATTTCTGATGCATAATTGTTTGGCTTAAACTGCTTAAAACCAGGTGATGCTGTATGAGCCTTCATTGCGGCATGCATTCCAACTCCATCGGAATTGTCTTCTGATACAGGCTTCCAGATCTTTATTGTTTTATCCAATGACGCAGTAGCAAATATTGCTTCGTTTTCATCAAATACTTTGCAAATTGAGGTTACGGCTTGAGTATGACTGTTAATAGCATTTAAGCAGCGAAGCTTCTTGTTGTCAGTCACACCCCAAACTTTGATCGCACCATCTCTTGAACCACTATAGACCATATTGTGCATTGAATTGGCTAAAAAAACATAATTGTTAAGAACGACAGAACTCTCATCAGTTTTTTTTTACATTCAATTGTATTCACCCAATCTTGATGCGCATATGATGTATGTTTCAAATTGATTGCTGCATTATCTAAACTCCATAATCTTAAATTCTTATCTCTTGATCTAGGGGAGAAGAGAGAATTAATACAATATCAAAACTAATTTCTTCTCTTACCCACTAACAAGATGATCATTAACAATAGCTAATGAAGTGACAACATCATAGTGAGGAGGTTCAAATGGAGCTAAAGGTTCCATAGTCAACATGTTAACCCTTCGAACTTGATGATTTCGGCATCCATAATACAAAGTTGAATTATATGATGCTAAAGAAAATACTTCTTGATTCTTTTCTTTTTCATCAATTGGACTAGAGATTTTTTGAGAACATTTTTCAAAACAAGCCCTTACTTTGAATTTCTAATATCCCAAGTTAAAATTGCTCCATTTGTAGCTGAGCCTTTTCCAGCACTAAATAACAAATCATTCCCAAAATGAAGTGCTTTTATTTCATCTTTATGTCCTTTCAATGTTGTGATGATTTGTAAAGATGTTAAATCCCATAAATTGATTATTTTATCACATGCTGTTGCCAAGATATTTCTAAAAAAGAAAATGTTAGAAATTCACCCCCAAAGAATATACTTTTCAGGACAAATAACCATATTTTTAATTGAAGCATTATTTCCTGTTAATTCACCAACACAACTCATTCTATCAAGAGACCAAAGTTTCAAACTCTTATTTCCTGATGAATATATCATGTTTCCATATGAAACCATTGAATATACTCCTCCTTGATGTGCTCCATCTATATTTACACAACATCTATGGGGGATTAATATTTCCCAAAAATCTCAAGTAGTTACTTCCAATTTTTATTAGTAGAATAATCGATAGGTTTAGAAATAGTATTTTCATCAATACTTCTATCAGCAATATTTTCTTTTTCATTTGAGAAAAATTCATCCATTGTTACTGGATATTCATTTTCATTGTTAGAATCGAATACAACACCGGTCCTATCATATTCCCCTGAACAATTCAAATTTTCTTTTTGAACTGAAGCTGAAGCAGATTTCCTACCGAGAGTTGGGAAGACTTGACTGACATTCGAATTTGTCGTCAAATTCTTGTTATTTGGATTACCTCCTGTCTTATTTCGTTTTGGTTGTAATTCACTGAGGGAATTTTCATTAGAAATATTTGTTGCACTAGAAGGATCTTGCTGTTTGGAAATTTGAAGTCGTTGTTTCTCTTCTTTTCTTTTATCTTTGAAATTCAGCAAATTCATAGAATTTATCATATCTGATGACTTTGTTTCAGCACGATAATTTTCTCTAGCAGGTGGTGCAATATTTTCATTACCAGTCATTGCAACAGAATAAGAGGTAGTGTTGTTCCTTGATAATTGATCATGGTTAAATCCAGGATTAGAGAAAGGGTCACTTCCCATTAGATTGGGGAAAGATACCATTGAAATGCTATTCGAGTTAGACTCCTCTCCTTTAGCTGGGAACCCAATAAATTTCTCTTTAGCTGTTTGCTTCTTCACTTGGTCATATTTCAATTGAAGAATTTCACATTTTCTTTTAAGAGTTTCGAGCGTCTTGTCACTACTCTGCTGCTTCCTTGTCATATCTGAAATTGTCTTTTCAAGCCTCTTGATTTGATCCGATTGACTCTCAACTCCTCTCTTTGTATTCTTTAGAGGACTTTCTACCATCTTTGTGCTATTATTTCGTGAGTGAGTTGATATTTCTGCACCGCTGTGGATTCTTCTGTGACGAATTTGTCTTTGCAAACCTCCTCCTGGAAGACTGCTCTGCATACTTCTTTGTGAAATTTCTGGGCCTTCATTGCCAGAAATATGAATTGTATTGTTTAATCCGTTGATGTCAATAACTGGCATTTCAGGATTGCTGTTTTCATCCTCAGGTTGCCTCATCAGTAGAAGCTGATTTTTCTCATATTCTTTCGTCAATTTGGTGATATTTATGTCATATTGTAACTCAGCAAACTTGGCTCTCTGCTCTGTCTCATCCAATTTCTTCTTTAACTCAGAAAACTCGCCCAAAAGACCAATCACTTGGTCATTTTGTTTCATGGCTTCAAAGCTAATGCTGATATGTCTTCCAAGCAAGCATCTGATTACAATCTGACTGTTTGCAAGACTATTATTGATTCTTGCGTTGTTTAATAAAACATGCTCAGGATTAGTTATCGGTCGACTTTGGAGGCTGTGCAGTAAGCCTCTCACTTTAGAGGATTGGAAATCAAGTTTTTCTTCGAGGCTTTCAACTCGAGTGCTAACTTCATTGATTTCAAGCTCCAACTCTTGGATCTTGGCATTTGCTGTTTGCTCCATTTCAATATCATGCATTGCAGACCGTCTTTCTAATTCTAACTTATCTCTTGATACCAATAACTCAGAATGCTTATTTCTTTCATTCTCTAATTCTAATTCTGTTGATTGTAAATTCTCCTCCTCTAAAACAAAGATATTAGACATTTAATTTTCAATTAACCCTATTTATTTACCTTTAGCAATATCATAAGATAAGCGAACTTGTTCCATCAATTTTTCAGTACAAAAATCGACAAGTTCTCGAGCTTCAGGCTCAGTCAATATCTCAATAACTTCTTCTTTAACTACTGATTTACTGTTTGAATGTGGAGCGGCGAAATGTTTTGAAAGATTCTTTTTGCCAGAACTGCCAGGGACATGTGGATCAGGATTTTGTCTTTGCACATGTCTTAACAACTCTTTACTCATGCAACGAGACAAGAGT
>PJUD01001019.1_pt1 | contig 10332 bp, 4 predicted proteins | sample 1512341 | NCBI WGS metagenome assembly PJUD01 (sample SAMN08177675, study PRJNA422409) | Feces metagenome, whole genome shotgun sequencing project. | isolation source: Chicken feces (3) enriched on wood chips: beechwood xylan treatment | host: Gallus gallus | place: USA: Madison | collected 2015-01-15 | reverse complement strand
AGAGGAAAATCTTTAATCATTTTATTTTGAAAAATTTCTTTATAATTTTTCACTAAAATTGAAATTCAACGAAATTTTATGATAGTCTTGTTTTTTGAGATGTTAAACGGGACGGAAGACAGAAGAGATGATATGAGCCTTGACGTTCGACTTTTCATCATTAATCCTTGCCAACAAAATAGTTTTTAAAGTTTTTGAAATCAATAAGAAAAATAGCCTAGTTTGGTTTTTTGGAAGGGTTATTCACAGAAAATGAGAAATTTTTCAATATCAACCCTTCTCATTGTCAAAGGGAAGTGTTTGAGCTGAAAGAGATTGATTTTTGTTGTGATAATTTGAAAGGCAAGATTTCAAAATAGTCAGAAGGTGGATAAAATTAGAAAGGAAAATTTATAATTTGCAATAAAATTTTATTTGTAAGGAAATTAGTAATTAAAAGTTTTATTGAAAAACTCTTTCTCCCTTTCAAACTTTGGCAAATAAAAACTCGTTCTGTTTCATATCTTTTTGTCAGGTCATTTTATATGGATTTGATTAAAATGAAATTTGAGCCATGAAATCAGAAATCATATCTTTCTCTTTCAAAAGACAAAAAGAGACAAAATTGACAAAAGGGAAGTCTAAATTTTTATTTCAATAGACTATCTTGTACAAATTTGAAATCAAACCTTTTTGAATATGAGTTGAATTTTCGAACAAGAAAGAGAGAAGAAATTCTGTTTTGTTTTGTTTTTTATTTTCTTCATTCTGATTAGTTTCAGATGAGGATAAGGAGGTCATATTATTGTTTTTAAGGACATTTATTATATATAATGATAGGAGGCTATTCTTAGACAAATATGCAATGAGGGAGACAATAATCTTAACAATAGCAATCTCTCTTCTACTTCTTATAGCTAGTCAGTCATCACCGTTAACGATTGATTCTTTCAAATGCATGTGCTCTTCATGCTTCTTTTCCTTTTCAATCATATCGAACTTCTTGAAATACCAAGAAGCAGGAATAATGAAAACGAAACTGAGAAGGCAATACAAGATATCAACCGTATCGGTTGGTGGTGCTCCGATCCACTTGGCAACACCAGTAAAGACACACCACCAGATGGTACCAGCGGGAGAAACAACTGAAGAAACTGCTGAGTTATAATTGGCAGAAGCATACTTCATCAAATAAGCAGAGAAGTAATAAGAGCCACAATAAGCCAAACCGAACAAAATGATAAAGAGCATGCAATATTGGCAGTGGGTTCCGGGAAGGCTATTCTCGAAAAAGACACAACTCATGCCATTTTCAAAGTTATGGACCAGTTCTCTGAGAGAAGTTGAAGTTCCGAAACCAGGAATAAGATCGGCCCAGAAGCAGAATCCAACGAAAAGGACTTGAATCAAGCTTTCCCAAGCGATAAGGAGAGCGATATCATAATTAGGGTTTTCTTCGAAAACCTCTTCTTCCTTAATATTCATCAAAGCAGCAGGTGCAGTTGAGATAAAGAGGATAATACCCCAGTAAGCTCCACTTTGGAAAGCGAGATCTTCTCCTGAAGCGATTTGGATGAAGACAGGGATCAAAGAGACCATGATTCCGAGGAATAAAACAAGGACACTGATGATTTGTTGGCGCTTATAACTTCTTCCCAGGACAATCTTACTGAGAACCAAAGTAAAAATAATATAACTTTGGAGAATAATGGGTTGCAAGACTGGAGGGACTCTGCTTGAACTTGAAGCAAAAACAGTCAAAATACCGTTTAAGCCATCAAGGACACCAATCCAGACAATCTTGGAATTGAATCCTCTGAAAAAGTAACTGGTTTTGGGCTTAGTGCCATTTTCCTTGTGTTTCACGGAATCTTTATAAGCTTTGAAGAAGGTAATGGGCCAGAAGATGAAGTTGAAGAGCAAACTGCAGATGAAGACGACAGGATAGACACCTGTTGAGCCTCCGAAAGTGAAAAGGAGCAAGGGCATGAAAACTTGCTGCCCAAGTCCGCAAGCAATAGAGATAAGAGTCCAGCAAGCCAAACCGAAATTAAGTGATACATTTACACCGAAGAGCTTGACCATAGCAGGGCCTTTTGCTGAGAGAGTTGACGAAGGTAAGAGTTCGTTCATTATTGAGCATAAGCGGGTTGTTATTTTGGTTGGGTTTGTATTTTTTTGGTTATATATTACAAAGTTTAGATCTGATTTAAATATTAGCAAGATCCAATTAAGAATCAAAAATGGCCTAATTATTTCTGCTAGATTTATAAAAATAATAAATTTTATTGAGATTGACCGTAATCCGTTTTTTATTTTTCACACGTTTTTTATTGAAAGAAGATTTCTGCCCCCGACCCTTAGGAAACTCGTCAAGAGAACGATGTAAACCGAGTTTAGCGAAACATAGGGTTGAAGAAGTTTCTTTTGGTTTGAAAGTTTGTAAATAGAAGAAGGAAAACCAAGAGAAACTTGAAGAAACAATGAAATCAGGTCTCGATAAAATAGATATTTTTGTCTTGTACTTTCGATATTCAGGCAAGAGAAATCCAAAAATGATTAAGAGCTAAACTTACGTATTGAATTTGGAGATGACGAGCAAATTGAAAGATTTCGAATAAAATTTTAAAGTATTAATTACAAAGTTTATTAAGGAATAAAAATTTATTGCGAAAACCCTCTTTTGAAAACTGATTTAATTGATTATATATATCTAATTTGAATAGCCTGATCAGGAGTTAATCCAAAAGTGTATCTTTGTATTATATTCTAGACAGGTTTATAAGAAATTACGGTAATCGGTCGGACTTTCTCCAAGATTTTCTTTTTGAGGGGCCTTTAAAACTGATCCATTTGTATATCTTTGATGGTTATCTGCTCTGAAATATGACAAAATAAAAAAATTTAGGGCTTATTATTTTGGTTTATACACCATAAATGACGGATTATTATAACGTGTAATCTTGTAAAACTTTACAAGATATCGATACGAATTTCCGATCTTCTTTAATTTAAAACCACAGAAAAACCGGAGGATATTTTTTTGCGTCCCTGAAACGGAACCAATTTGGGCTTAAAATTCACGAAAATGAGTGTATCAAAGGTTGCCTTTTTGAACTCTAAAGTCACTCAATCAGGAGCTAACTGTTTTTTTCAGAGGAAAAAGATCTCGAAGTGATTTATTATTCTTTAATAAAAGGAGCTCTGGTCAAGAGAAATTTGAGCAATGGGAAAGCATGTCTGGATATATGAGATACTCGATTGATTCTAATACTCTCTTTGCATCTTTTGAATGAGATTCGTATAGATTGAAAAAAAGGATAAAATTTTTCACTCTAAAAAATATTCAAGAATTTATCACATTGAAAATATGATATTGTTCAGTGAATAATCGAAATATAGATGGATTCTTCGCGAGGAAGAGGAGAGAGAGAGAGACAGAAACGTTTTAAAACTTGGGAAGAGGAGGAAATCTTTTCAGAAAAAGAAGATTTAATTTTTTGCCTTGGAAAAGGGAAGAAGAATCAAAGAAAATTGGTCAATTCTAATTCTCAGTTCATTTCTCTTCATTCGATAACATGATTCCCGGGGCGAGATCTCTCTGTGGAAAAAATTTCAAGAGAAAATTTTGAAATTTTGAACATCAAAATTGAAAAAAATATTTCCATCATGGTAATTCATTTGATTGAGGAAAAAAGCAACTTTCAAGGAAATCAACGTCAAATGAGAAGAACAACAATAATATCTGTCTGTGCCTCGGCTTGCTAAAGTCTGGTATATCGCTTTTCTTTCGCGTTCATTTTCTTAAAAAGCCAGAATAAAATCTTTATCGATTATGATATTCCCCAGGTTACATACTGAAATACTTTCTTTAATTAAATTGTTACCTCAAATTTTGAATTCTTTCTATGACAAAATCTCTATTTTTACTTGAATGAATATTAGAGAAGATCTCTGAGTTCAGAACCAAATTTGCAGTTCATCCTATTGCTCAATATGGAAGTAAAGAGACCTGAGAAAAGAGAATAAAAAATAGAAATTTGAGCAAATTTTGAGCAAGACAAGGGATAGGCCGTAGTTTCACAGGTTACTTCATTCAGTTTCATGAAGAGGCTTCTTTCGTTTATAATGAAGTGTGGAGTAAATTGAGCATGCCCATGACTTGAGAATATTTTTAGAGGTTTGATTTTTTGAACTAATAAAAATTGAGGAATCCAGATTTTAATCGATTTTTCTATATTTCATGTGAGTTGGAATAATAAAAGTTTATTTTGGTATATATTTTTTATTTTTACTCATTGTATTGCAAATTTAAAACAAGAAAATGACGTGTTGATGAACAAAAAGTATTCTCCATATCTTGAAGAAAAAATAACGAAACCAATTTTTTTATTGAGGGAAACTTAATATTGTGCCATTTGCGACAGTTTTTCTGTTGTCTTCCAGAATGAATAGTCTAATGCTAATAACTTTCTGAAATGTGAAGGGTTTTTGAAAATGGAGTGAGAGAAGAAAAAGAGAAGAAAAAAATGAAAAAGATTTTCATTCTGTCTTGTTGATTCTCTTGGATTGAAAAGGAAATTATTTTCAGATAGAAAAATTTTCTCTGCAACTTTTCAAGAAAAAAAGGACAAAAATTTCATTAATTTTTTTTCTATTAAAATCTTCTATGTAATAAAGAAAAAAAATTTCATCAATCATATCAGGACAATTTTTCAAGTGACAATTCGGCAAACATTTTTAAACCAAAGCAATTGAAAAGGATTTCAGACTCGATCTATTTTATAAAAGAGAATCTTCTCAAATTTTCAAGATATTCTAAATAAGATAGAAATTACATTGAAACTGGAAAATTATTCTTTTTTTACTTCTTATTAAAATTCATACAGTTGAGTTTTGCTGGCTCAATTTCAATTTTATAAATAATTATTTTCCTCTTTTTTTTACAATTAAAGTTTTCCTTACAAAGTAATCTCTCAATTATTTCCAAGCCAGAGAGACTTTGAATAAAGTAGAAAATCTTCTTTTGAAAGATACTTTGTTAAAATCAAGTTAAAGATCAAATTTAATGAATTTTAGATTACTGAGAAATATCTTTAGTTATAGGCGAGTACACGTCACTTTATGGTTAAAATGAAATAAGATTATGAAAAAAAAGTTTTGATTAAAAAAGTCACAGAAAATTATTTAGATTTTTGTTGATAAAATAAGGATAAAAAGGCAAGAAATTCTTTATTAACAAAATGCTTGAGACTATTAATTCTCTTTATCAGCGTTCAACTCAAAGATTATGTTCTCATATCAACCCAATTATGCAAATTATCGATATTATACTTCATAAGAACACGTAATCTTCCTGGATTATAAAAGAGTGATCAAAAGATCTGAAGAGAAATTTTATCCAATAAATTTCAATCTTCAAGAAATTATTTATAGTCACTTGAAAACTTTTAAAGAAAATCAAAGGTTTCCTTATTGCAATTTATTAATTAAATTTATTTATATCCAGAATGGAATCAATATCCCCATTTTTAGTAGATCAAACCTCCAAGCCCTGCTCTAAATTTTTCTTAGGTCGCTGTTCCCTCCTTTAAGGAGATGCCCGAAGGAAAAAAGACTGTTGTCTTTTACCAAATTGAGATCTCTAAAAAGGGTTCAGAAAAATGGACTGTCGAAAAAAGATTTAGTGAATTCGATACTCTCGACAAAGCCTTGAGACCTATCTACGGCAATTTACCTGCTCTTCCCGGCAAGAGTCTTCTTGCTATCAAGCAATCAACCGAATTAGAAAGAAGAAGAGAAGGCTTGGAGAAATATCTTAAAGTACATTAATTAATTTAGACGTCCATCTAATAAATGAATAGCATCTCGTCACAAGAACCGATATTATCAGCTCTGATGTCTTTAAGCGTTTCCTTCAGGTTCGTTTTTACCTCATTTTTGATATGCTGAATTTGAGTATTAGCTTGATAATTTTGCTCCTGAAGCCGTCGTCCAACCACCTAAGCACCTCGGCAGTCTTGAAGGCCTCGTTTTGGGCTGCAGAGATTTCATCTACCATCCTGATGAAAGTAAGCATGAAAGACGAATATTGAAGTCTAATTTTCTCAATAGAATTATTGTTTGTGGCAATAAGTGATATGAGCGTTGCTTCTCGTGTTGACTCTTATGTGACCAACATGAAGATGCCTTGGGAAAAGACCGCACCTAAGGGCACTTTGGTGACCGTTGGAGCTGTTGAATGCTATTTGCAAAAGGAAGACATTGAAAGTGAAATTAAGTTTGAAAAATTGTGGGTCAAGACTTCTCAAAGTCAAGTCATCTGCATGCATTGGGACCAAACTTCCAACAATCTCCTCATCGGTAAAGATGATGGTAGCTTGACCATTTTGAAAGTCGCTGCTGATTTGAGTTATACTAAATTCGAAGAAGTGGTATGTGAATGAATAATTCATTTTCGCCTAATTTATATGCTTAGATTGCTGACTACAAACTTCATACTTCAAGAATTATGGGCGTCTATTTCGACCCTATTTCTGAATATGTCTACACTGTCAGTGAAGATAAGAAGTTCAAGGTATATAACCACAGAAAAGAATCTGTTGTTGCTGGTATTCTGTTAAGATTTTTAATTTACTTATTCATTTTCAAGATATCTATTGTGGTGCTACTGTTAGTAGCGATGTTGGAAGCATCGGTAACTACCAATTGACTGGTTTGGCTGCTGATAGAGAAAACAAGAGACTTTTCATCACTTCCAGAAGTGGTCGTGTGTTCATTTATGATATCTCTCCCGTACTATTTGATGATAATGAAAAATTTGTTTAACATGAATAATAGGTGATTCCTGAAGTTTTACATTCATTCCAAGCTCATACTAAGGGAGCCATTAGAGGTGTCTTCTTTGACCCTGTCAAGAACTATTTGATTACTGCTAATTATGACGATGGTGTTTTGGCTCTTATTGACCTCCAAAAGCCCGGTAAAGAAAAGTATGCTCACAATATCGCAAATCTCCAAGGAAAGCCTAAGGTATAGAGAAAATTATAAAGAATGCAATATTAATAAAATTTTAGTTGAGATTTGTTGCTTGGTCACCTTCAAGAACTGAACTTTACAGTGGTGATGAAGATGGTAACGTCACTTTCTGGGATGCTCGTAAAGCTGCTCCTATCTATGCCGTTAAGGCTCATATTGGTGGTGTCACAAAGATCCAATGGTTGGAAAAATCCGGCATTTTGATTACCGGAGGAAAAGATAAGAAGATTAGTGTAATAAAATGATTTATTTAACAAAGAAATAATTTGAATTATTAGTTCTATAAGTTACCAAGTGAATGGAGAGATAGTAAGGTTGAAGCTGAATTGGCTAAGGATGCCAAGATTCAAAAGCAAACTGAAGCTATGCTTGAATTCCAAAAGCAACAACAAAAGAAAGAAGAAGATTCTGATGAAGATGATCTTGCTGGCTGGGCTAATTAGATTTAGATGATGATGATAATAAGAATGGGGATTTTAATTATTTTACACATATACACTTGATTCTATATAAATTAAGTATATTTATGAAAAGGAAAGCATTTATTTATTTTTAATAATTCTATTCAAAAAATTTCCTATTTCTCTCTTGCAAAAAAAAACTCTCTTCTTTAGTAAAAAATTTTTTCGAATTTATAAAGAATTTTTTGTGACATTGAGATTTTTCTATATCAAATTTTTTTTATTAAATAATTTTCTGTTCAAAAAAATTCTTGCATTGTAAATTTTTCATAATGAAAAAAATCCTTTCAAAATTGAAAGCAAGGACAATAATATCAGAAAAATTTTAGTGAAAGGAAATTCTTTAATTTTCATAAAGAAAAACCTTTTAAATGATTCTAAAAAATTTTTAGAGAGAAATAAAAAATCTCTATAGTCATACAAAAGAAGTAAAATAATAAGGAAATCATCTAAAAATGATATAAATACTGATTTCTTCTGATTTAAGGTTATTATAAGGACTACTATATTTGGCTTTCTTGTGAAATTCGAGGAAAATTCAAACAATTCCTTTTGCTCCAAATTCTCTTGTTCCGAATTGCAAATTTTTTAATAAAATCAAGTTTTTCTGGAATAAAATAGAAAAACAACGAATTTTTTGAAGCTGAAAAAGGTTTTATTATTTCGTTTGACTGAAGTAGTGTCTGTCAACAAATCCAAAGAATACTTACGCAATGTTAGTATTAAAATTTTGTACCTCTAAAAATTTGTCAAAAGATTTCGATGAAAAAAGTCTTTTTTTTTGAATACGAAATATCTATATGTTTTGCTTTCACTCATTAATTTAATTAAATCTTTCAATAAAAAACCTTTGAAGTATGATGTTTTGAGTGAAACGGTACTCGTCAACGGTTTAATCTCTGTTTGATATCTTGAAAGGAAATACATAGGCGAAGGCAAGCCCAATAATTCAAACATAAAAAATAAAAATCTTTAATTTGAGAAAAAAATTTTGAATGGAGAGATTCTCCTGATGATTAAGATTGAATAATGAACAATGATTTCGTAAAATATTATATGATGTTTGGTATAAAAAATAAACATCAATTACCATTCTTTTGAATTATTAATTGGTTTGTTTATTTCAATATTAGTTAGGTAATTAATGAGTTTTGTGGAGTTTTAGAGAAGAAAATACAGGACCTCTCATATTATATCGTTTGCACATTTCCGTACAATAGACGATGAAAATTCATTAAATCCTCGCAATATCTCGATTTCTCATTGATCTTCATGTATTAAAAAATTTTGAATGGGCATAGGAACAATCAGAAGGAAATGAAGAATTCAAGGAGAGAGGAAGGGTTTGAAAAAGAATCGAAGAGAAAAGAGCGAAGTTCTCAACTAGAAACAAAGAAATTGAGGATTTTCTTTGTTAGGATGGATTCATGGAAAAAAATTAATTATTTTAAAAAAAGCTATCAAAAAGAGAAATTGTAATTCAGTCAAGTTTATTTTCGACAAAAATTGCAATAAAATTTGACCAACAAAAAATGACACGAACTATGTTAAAAGCTATTAAATATTGCCCTAAGACATTCCTGGTGGAATAATTTTGATCGAACAAAGCTACGAATGGCACTGGCGCCATAATCATACTCCTCTTGGGGAGCTTTCCGTCCTGCCAATATTCCTCCATTTTTAATAAGTTCTGCCTATAAAAAGAGTCATTGTTGGGATTCTGATCGGGAAAAGATTTGAATTTCCTATTGTTTTCGAGATATACTGTCACGACACAGCAAAGAGAGGGTGATAATGAAGTTGAGGAATCAAAGGTTTAATCTGAAGAAAAAATCTTCGACTTGAATAAAAGTTAATAAAATAGCAAATAAAAAGATTTTGTCAGCAAAAGACTTTTTGCTTTGTTTAATGTGATGAATTTTTTTAGGGTGCAGTACGTGCATTAATAAAATGTTCGCATTGTATAATTTGAATTAATAAAGTGGTGTGATGAAGAATTAAAAAATTTACTTTGCGTAAAAAAATTGAAATTTTTACGTTGTATGTGGATTTTACATGGTTCGATGATGGAATGAAAACATTCCATACAGTAGAAATGGAAAATGCGGAAAAATCTAAAAGGACTTTTTGTTATCAGCACTTGTGATAGCCTAAATTGATTTCATAAAATATATTAATTTGGCAAGATTTTTTTATCTTTTTTTAATTGTGTGATAATTATTGAATTATTGATACAGATTTACCTCAACATATCTTTATAACTTCTTTGAGCTCATTATGGCGGAAATTTACAAACTTTTCAATGCTATGGACCTTTAAAAATTTTCCTGACATTTAATAATAAACATTTTGATGTTTTGAAAAAATGCGGCTAAAATTTCTTTTTAAAAATCCTGTCAATAAAAAAACCTTCACAGAGATTTTTGAGGATTTTGTTGTCAGGTTTTCGATTGAATGAGAAGATAAAGAGAGACAAAGTTTTGTTGAACAAGAAAGAAAAATTTTTCTGTCTGTAAAAGATAAATTTGGATATGTGATTAAAAAATGAAGAACATTCTTTGAGTATTGTATCGAGTAAAAGTTGTTAATTGGCAACAAGTGAAATAGCGCGGCGAAAAGTCTTTTAATAAACGGATTCAGGATTGATTAAATTGAGGATATGCGAAAAATTTCTTGAGGCTTGCAGCTTGAATATGTCGAAAAAAACCCTTTCATTTGATTTGTTACTTTAATTAGCTACAATAATCCAAAGATTGAGCTCAAGGACAAATAAAATAGGAGCTCAAAGATTAATGAACTGATTATCATGTGCAGATGTCCTGAATGTCAAACTCATGGATCAGATGAAATAATT
>PJUD01001017.1_pt1 | contig 10344 bp, 14 predicted proteins | sample 1512341 | NCBI WGS metagenome assembly PJUD01 (sample SAMN08177675, study PRJNA422409) | Feces metagenome, whole genome shotgun sequencing project. | isolation source: Chicken feces (3) enriched on wood chips: beechwood xylan treatment | host: Gallus gallus | place: USA: Madison | collected 2015-01-15 | reverse complement strand
TGAATGGTTTGGGTATGTACGGTAAATGTCTTTGGAAATTGTTTGGTCGTATTCACATTCTTTTGATATAAGCTCACCCTGAAAATATCAATATTAGAAAATGACCGAGAGTTCTACAAAGGAAGATGGCGGAGTGGAAATCTGTGGAGCATTTGATGTTAAATATGACCAAACTTTGCCTCGAAGAGAATCTGGAATTCCTTTTCTGATGTACTTTTTTACTGGAAAATATTATAAAAAAACACTCCTCCTTACAAAACTATTACTTTTATCAGGATTGTTTGTGATAGTGGCGTGGTATTTTGGAAGAATTTTTAGCCATTTTTCGATTCTTTTATTCTCTTTCTTTATCTTCGATACATCTCTTTTTCTTTTCATTTTTTTAGCATAATTAACGACAGAAAAGGATACGGTGTGAGGCTAGCTTGGGTGGTGAAGCCGAACTGGTCGATTGATGTAGGAGACTCAACAAAACCTGATTGATCGGGCTGATTCTGCCAGGTTTGTTGTAAAGGAATCATTTGATGATTGTTTAATTTTTTATTGGAAACAAATTTTGTTGAGAAAATCGATTAGAGAGGTTTATGTGAAATAAATATTATTTCATCTCTTTCATACTGTATTTCTTCTGAGATAATGTATTTTTGAAACTCCTTTCTCCTGCCCATTTTATCTTGAAATAGTCTTAATTCTTTATCAATTTCATGTCTCCGATAGTTACTCGTGAGAATCCATCGCCCAAGTCGTCAGAAAAAAATGAAAGACAGGAGACTCAATACAATCGATCCCTCCTTTTTTTTTCTCTGAAAAGTTTTAATCAAGATGGATTTCAAAGGCTAACTGTTCAATTCACTTTTGTAGAGAATTTTCTTCGTTTCTTTTTCTTCAAGATGGGGAGGACATTTCAAAAAAATAATCAAGAGAATTTTTCTTCACACTTTTTCTTTTTAATTTCTTGCAAAAAATTTTGCCTCAATCTTTGATTTTTTTTTTGGTTCAGATTAATGAGATTTCACACTTTTTTCTAATGAAGAAAAATAAGAAAAAATTTTTATGCAAAGATCCAATCAGAAAAAATTCAAGAGATTTTTTTTTCAAAAAAAGTTTAGTTTTGGACACCTTCATTTTGAGAAAATGAATCATAAATGAGAGAGTGAAACCTAAGAATTACTGAATAATTCACTTCAAACATCTCAGATTTTATTTAGTTGTATAAAATTTGCCTTGAATTTTTTTCCTGAAATCTCCCTCCTAAATTCTAATGTCCAAATAAAATTTCTTTGTAATTGCTTTCAAAAAACATCAAATAAAATGATTTTTATCTCCAAAAATGAATCTTCGTTTATAAAATAGATCTTAAACTCGACGCAACCCAACACAATCTCAGTTCCATCACAACTAGTCTAGCTGACAAAATCGAATAGATAGAAAACGATGAGAACAATATCAAAGTCCAAATTCATGAGCCCTGTGCTGAATTCAAATATTTTGACAACTATTTCAACAATAAAATCCTTGAAAAACGAAAAGTAATCTAAGCGAAAAACGCCAAAAGAACTTTCCAGTAATCTCCTTTTGAAAGTAAAATGGACATATGAAATCAATCAAATAAAAAAAAAACACAAAAAATTTAACCCAAAATTCAATGACAATAAAGTTGGGGACTAAGTCTCTGATCTTAGAAGCAGAATATACATCCTCTAAAGCCGTTAAGAGTTCAACCAAAGCGGATCAAGCTTCAGAAAAGTCTAAGATCATATCAATGATAGCAACGATAAAGAAAACTAAAACATCATAGAAAGAGCTGGAAAAAAAAATTGAATTTTGAAGATGAAGATGAAATGAAGAGAATCACAAGAAAGGAAAATCCAATTCAGGAGGTGAATAGAGAACTCTCATAGTCATACTCTCTGTGTTTTCTTCTATACTTTTTAATTGAGACTCTGACTCTCATTAAAATAACTCACTTTGTAATATTTCTCTCTCGATGTGAATAGTATATGGACATATTTGACTCTTTACATGTATATAAATCTCGGAGTATATTTTACGAAACTACTTCCCTTCTCTTCCAATTCTGCAAATTTAGGAAAGGAATAATTTCACATACAATCAAAGTTGTTATGAATCGAAGTAATATTTAACAATAGTATTCAATAAAGTACACAGAACCTCCTTTTACTTTTTCATTCAGCCTCTGTATTGATCTGGCTTCAGCAAATTATCACACCTGAAATTTTTTATACTCGGTAATCAAGTTTGCAGAAAAAGTGAGTTCACAAGCACATCCCACTGCACCAACACCCAAGACTTGATCAATATCATATTTATTCTTTTTACTTTGGATGAGCTTCCAATATTCCTTCTCTAAAATTTGTTTCTGTGCTTCGGCGAGCTTTTTTTTCAAGGACTTCTCACGATTCTTATCCTTGGGCAAAAACTTAAACTCAAAAATATATGCCTTTTTAATAGTCGTCTGCTTTTTAGGGACTACAATCAAATCAGATCGATTATTCTGATTATCTGTTTGAACGATCTCTTCAAGAATGTCCCACTCTCCTTCGACAATAACTCTAAGCAGAGTTCGAACTGTAGCTCTGTAGGCTGTTTCATCAGAATAGGCATGTCCAGACATCTCTGCGCTTGAAATCCATTCATTGATCTTTTCAAATAATTTTGGAAGATCGAATTTCTGGAGAGCTTGACGAATGCAACTTTGAAATGCTTTATCCATAAGGATTTCGAATCTTTTCGACATTAACAAATACGCTTCTCGTACTTCTTTATTTGGAACTTGTAATCTCAGGTTACCTGGGACCTCTGGAGGAATATCATCCAATTTTTGGGTTATATATCCGGAGAAAAACAACAAGGTCCACATCTTATTAGGATCTCCCAAAATATCAACTATTGAAAGCGATTTCTCAATCTTCGCTTCAAAGACATTCTGCTGAATCTTTTCAGCTATTTCAAGAGCTTTATTTGGGAATTCATTATGCAAATGATTGAGAAATTGATATTCTCCTGTATCAACCCAGTAAGACCCGATTTTGCCTTCATGTAAATATTTTATGATAGAGGTAGGATTGTAAATACTAATCTTTTTTTCTTCGTACTGTACTTGGTATCCATTATAGTATTCTCTGACTCCTTTCATCACCTCTTCTATCTTATCATCTGGCACCTTTCTCCACTGTTGTATGAGCTTCTTAACTTCTCCTTCAGTGAAACCATATCCCATCTGAAAGTCATTCTCCAGAAAGGAATATAAAGAGAGACTGTTGAGGCCACTAAACAGTTTCTGTCCAGATATTCTTGTACACCCAGTGACTATTCCTTTCAAAAGATACACATTATCTTTTAAGCCAGCAACAAGGAATGGGATTAAAACATTTGAAAGAACATTTAACTTTTTCTCATCTTTGAAAGCATATGTGAATGGGACATCATATTCATCAATTAAGATGATGCACTGCTCATTGCAAGCACGATATAAAACTTCAGTGAAGGTCTTGAGTCCATCTTTGATTGCATCTTCATCTTGAATATTTTTCAAATTTTCTAAAACTTCTTTATCGTCGGCATCAATGATGTTGGCCAAGTATTTATTATACTCTCTTTTCACTTCCAAAAGTCGCTTTTGCAAATATACTAACATTCTTTCCTCAGATTGGCAGCAGCTTTCAGTAAAGTTGTGAAAGTTTATATGAATGACAGGGTGTTTGCTAGCATATCCTTTGACAGTACTCTTTTCTTCATAAATTTTCGTACCAGAAAAAGTTTCATCAAACTTACTACTTTGGAGAACTGAGAAGAAGTTGGAAAGCATTGATAGATTTAATGATTTTCCAAATCTTCGAGGCCGAATAATAACGACAACTGAGGAGCCACTGTCACAAATTTCTTTAATTGTGAGGGTCTTGTCAACAAATGGAAGGCCTTGTTTTCTGAGAAGTGCAAAATTAGATTGGCCTGCTCCAACTTTTACGCTCAAATATTTTGGCGACTCTTTCAACAAAGGTTTCTTAACGCTACAGAGGACCTGTTTAACACATCTCGCACAATAATAATCAAGCTTGCCTTCTTCTTCAACAACTTTACAACTCTTTTTTTGAAGAAGCGTCGAACAATCTGGACAAGGAATACCTTCTTGTGGAAAGTTTTCTAAGCAATTCATCTTCTATTTATTGAATTACAAATTATCTGAATCAGATGAATTAATCAAAGACATTTAAAATTTAAAAATTAGCTGTCGCGGAAAATTGATTCATTTCGTTGAGCATAGATTCTTTAAAGATTTCTTAATTTTGGTATGACCTCCAAAAATCTTTTTATTCAAAATACCCTAAAAAATCAAGAAAGAAAAAAAAATTATAAGGAAGTATAATTCCCAAAAATTCAGCAAAGGTAAATCTGAGTGAACCAACTCTTGAAACCAAAATACTTTAAGGTATGAAATTCATATAGATGATGGAGTCATTGTGTGAAAAAATTGGTCTAAAAATTTGTGAGTGACCTGAATCAAACTAATGGGAATAAGAATCGAGGTCTTCTCTAAGTGAGGCAAGAAGTTAGGGGTTTTTGACTGATCCATTATTTTTGCTCCCTTTTTGATTTTAGTGTGTCAAAAAATTGTTTTGAGCCAAAATTAAAGTTCAGAAAAATATTTCGAAACTCTTTCAAATTCTCAAACCCACCAAATTCAAAACTAAAATCAAACCACTTTACTTGAGCGAGTCGTTGGATTTTAAGGGAGCCAAAGTGTTCTGTTTTTTTCCTCAGCATTATTTTTCAATTCTAATTTTCCTGTCAATCCTTTTCTTCTCCAAAAGTTCATTTTAAACAAGAGAAGGCGTACTAGTGATTGGGAAATTTTCTATTGACTCTTCAAAATTCAATCTCAAAAAGACGACTGTTCGTTATTAATTCTGTTTTCTAGCTCATAACTCTTGAATTAAATTAAGAAATAGAACAACTTTCAATTCGGTTTTATTATTCTACTCTCAAAGCATGAAAACTTGGAGCCAATTTTAATCTTTATTAAATCACCAGCAAAAAATGATTGACGGGAGACTCAAGAAATTCTAATCTTTTTTCTTTTCATATTTGAGATCTTAATTCGAGTAAGTTTCAAAGGGCAACTCTAAGATTCAATACGAACGAAGTTACAAGAACAATTGAAAGAAAATCTTTCAAAATTTTCTATCACGAAAGTTTTTTATATAAAATTCCTGAAATCTCAGATTGAGAAAAGGAATCATGAATGACAAAGTGAAACCCTAATTTCCTAGTCCTTTTCATTCATAAACCCAACCTTACAATTTCTTTCCAAAGATCGACCTCTTCAAATCCCAATGTTCAGATATTAAATAAAATTTCTTTGTAACTTCTCCCAACAAACAATAAATAAAAAATTTTCCATCTCCAAAAAATGAATCTTCGTCACAGACAAGAAGAAATTTCAAAAATCGATCTTAAACTCGATGCAATCCAACACGATCTCAGTTCCATCACAACCAGTTTAGCCGATCAAATCAAATGGATCGAAAACGATGAAAACAACATCAAAGCCCAAATCCACGAAATGCGTGCTGAACTCAAACATTCCGACGACTATTTCAATAACAAAATGCTCGAAAAAAGAAAAGCAATCGAAGAGAAATATGCCAAGAAACCTCTTCAACAATCTCCTTCTAAAAATAAAATGGACATATTTAATCAATCAAAACAAAGTCAAATTACGAAAAAGTCTGATCCCAAATTCGATGACTACGAAGTTGGAAACAAATTCTCTGAACCTGGAAGTGGAAAAGACCTTCCTTCAAGTCGTCAAAAGCTCAACCAAAGCGGGTCAAACTTCTCAGAAAAAAATCAGAAAAATCCATATGACCATAATGACAGCATCAATTTAGAAGGTCAGCATCTTGGATATAACAGTAAAAACGACTTGAATTCTGTTACAAGAGGCCATGATGAAGGGAATAATAGCAAAGGAAATTTCAATTCAGGAAGAGATGAAGGGAATAACAGTAAAGGAAATTTCAATTCGGGAGGAGAGCAGAATAATAGCGTGAGAAATAGCAAGGAAAATCTTGGGTCTTTCTATGGAAGTAAGGATAAACACATGTCAGGACAAAGTGCTGGTTTTGGAGGCATGAATCAAGCGGAATATAATAGTGGGCAAAATAGTAAAGAAAATCTTCATTTGGGCGAGCAAAGTGGGATGTATGATAGTAAAGGGAATATAAGGAATATGACTCCTGGAAATAAGAGTGGAATGTTGGGAGTTCCGGAAGGGAAGGATGGGATGAATCAGTCGGGTGCGAGCAAGAGTAATTTTAGCTTTGCTGGACAAGGGAGTGAAGCAGGTAAAAATAGTAATGCTGGGGAGCATGTTGGTGAACATCACACTGGAGAACATTAATTTTTGTGAGAATTATGGAATTTGTATTTGAGCAATATGAGGAACTTGAATTATTTGTAAAATTTTTACTTTGTTTTGTAACTTGCCATTTATCCTTTTTGTCATTGTTTTGACTCTTTTTTTATTTTTGAGAAGAAAAAAAAGTTTTCCTAGCAATTTTCTTTGCGGAAATAACCTTCAGAAGAGAACATAAAAAAAAAGTGTTGGCAACTTGAAAACCCCCAGAAAGAAAAATCATTTCTTACCCATTTTTTTTTGTTCTCTAATCTCCAAAAATTCATGTTCGGAAATTTGAATGGATTTTCAGGATGATAGTAAACATTTGAAGTTGTTTTATACTCTAAAGGCTTTTTTGTCAGTTGGTACATCCTTCAATTTAAAAAAAAAAAAAAATCTCTATGAAAAACTTTGCCAATCTGAATAGGTGTAATTTCTGATTCATAAAAATCTTCTAAGATTATTCTCAATCTTTTCATAAAAACTTCAAAACATCAGCTTGTCCAAAGAGTCAAAACAAATATTCACAGAAAACATTTTTTTGGTTTGATTTGGTCATTTGAAATTTTTTACGAAAAATACATTTCTTCTTTCATGTAAAAATTTTTACAGAAAATCAACTATACACAAATCCACAATCAAGATATCACTAAGTCTCAATTTCTTCCAATCCAATCATCTTTATTGCTATTCATACAAAAGGTTCCGGTCTGAAAAATTATTTGCCATATTCTTCTTTATTAGAATCTATTAGAATCCAAGTTTACAAATGCATCATCTTTATTGAAATGTTCCACTGTTTCTTTATACTATTCGGTCATTAAGTTCCCTTATTTCATTCAAATCCTTACTTTCTTTGCACAAGTTTCAAAACAATCATACACAGTATGATGAACATGTTCTTTTACCAAAGCAAAGGGTCTATTTTGGCATTTTGCCAAGCAAGTCTTTGTCAATCTATTCATTCAATGCAAGTCAACAATATTCTCTTTACTTTTCCCAAACGAAATCTGGAGCTTCTCTTGATAAACTCTCAAGATCCAAGGCTTTAACTTTGTTATCGGTATTTTGATTGAAACTCATTTGGATATTATTGATTAAATTTCCCTTTTAGTTAATTTTGATCTCTATTTTCCTTGGATTTTTTCCTTTCGCCAAGTGATGCGAATTTTCAATTTGAATAGATCTTTTAAAAAGTCCAGAAATGAAAAAGAGATTTGAAGTGAAATTTTACGAAAAAATTGAAGCCATCAAAGTCGAAAAAAAAAAAGCTTTCTTATTTTCTAAAATTTTCATTGAAACAAACAAAAAAAACTTGTCAGAAATTTCTTCCAGAAATAACTTGGAAAAAACTCTTTTGAACTTCTCTTCCCAAACAAAACCTGTCTTTTTATCTCCTCAAAGAAAATTCTCATATCTCATCCTTCTTAAAATTTTTCCAAACCAATTTTTTCATTTCACAAAGAAATTTTCCCTTCCAAAAAATTCTCATTCAAGAGCAAAGATTTTTCTCTTAGCTATTTTTCTTATTCTCTCCAATCCTCGAAATTTTCTTTTCTTTTATTTCAGTTCAATAAATCTCGAGTTGAGATGAAAACTTGAAAAAGGAAAAATTACAACTTTTTTACTTTTTTAATAAAATCCCTAAACTCATTCGACCTTATTATTTTTATTACACAGAAATAACTGCTATGCAAACTCTTCCCAACCAAACTCCCGAAGGAACTACCCCTTCCAAAAACAAACTTCACACTCCTTCCTCCTCTTACTTCTTCGAACAAACCGCCAACCAAACTTTCCATGGTGGCTCTGCCAAACTTCTCATGACTGTCAAATCTCCTTCCAGTAATACATTCTTTATGATTTTTCCTCTTATTATTTTTAGCTTTAAAAGCAATGCGCAAAGAAAAAAAGCATCCAGAAAGTACCAAAAACTCTCTCCCTTTTCCCTTTATAATTTCTCAAGGTGTCCAAATGCATTACGACACAGTCCCCAAAAAGACATTAATCCAGATCGCAACCGAGAAAACTCCTCAGATTAATGATAATATCTCAGATAGCCAAAGCTCAAAAAGCTCCCATGCTAATCTTACTCCTTCTGTCTTACAATTACCTGATGTTCATGATAATGGCGTAATGAATAGTTTTTATAATCAGGTTTTATTGACCTTTTCACAATAGAATCCAACAAGACTAAAGAGCTTATTGAAAGTTCGTGATAGAGAAATCGAAGGTTTACAAGGCAAAATCCAGGTAATTTTCTTTCAGAAAAAATCGATTTAAACTTTTTGCTTAATCAAGGAGTTACAAAGAGAAGTCCAAAATAAAAATCTTTTAAACCGCTCTTATGCTGTTATGAATCACGATTTCCAAGTAAACTTCCCACTCACAACCCCTATAAAACCGAATAATAGAATAGTATGAATCTTGCTGATATCGAAAGAGAAGAGCCCAGTAAACAACGACAAATCCTTTCTGCTATGATCCTTCAAACTTTTGATACTTACAAGGCATTGAAGAGCAGATGTAATAGCGTGACTAATCTTGTGGCATTATTGGAGCATACAATGATTGAAAATTTGTCAGAATATGAGTTTTCTAAAATGAAGAAAACTCTTGAAGAATTAGCCATGACCTTAAACAACACTTCCAAAACTGAAATTGAAGTAATAGAAAACTTTTCTTCTTTTATAGAATTTGCATAGTTGGGCTTGAAGAGCAGAGAAAATGAAAAGAAAAATCATGAAATCACCAGAATGAATATGCAACATAACAATTTGAGAGATCAACATAAGCATTTGCAAGATCAGTATAATGAACTTAAAAGAAGAAATCAAGACCTTGAAGAAAAATTACAATTGAACGATAAACATTTAGAAGCCGAAAAGAACAAAAATTCAAGTAAAATTTTTCAGCCAAATTTTCCAATTAAACCTTTTCGCCATAGAGAATGAAAAGCAAATAGAGATGTTAGAAAAGAGGATAGAATTGATATTGGAGACCGATATCGCCGTTGATAGGGATAAGCTCAGAAAGGCCTTGACTGAATTGGTGAAAGAAAACGAGAGTTTGAAGAGAGAAACCATGATAAAGAATAAAGAAATAAAGAAGATGAAGGACGAAATGGGCAAGGCACAAATGAAGATGGTTCGTCAAAATAGAAAGATTGAAACTCTTTCCAAGAATAAAAAGGGAGCTGGTTCGGTTGTCTTGCAAGGAAAAGAAGGAGAAAAGGACGCTCTTAATGAAGAAAAGATGTTTAGAGATGACGATTTGAACCTCTTACAACAAAACACTATGCCCGTTACTCTTGATTTCCGTACAAGTGCCTTGAAAATCCACTTCTCAGGTACTTTATATAAAGAAGATTTTCCTTATTAATAATTTTTCAATAGATTTGTTGAATGATATCATGGACCAAGGAGCAAATGTCTTTGTGAACCAATTCAACACGATTGAGAATATGAGAGATAAGAAAGACGCCATTGTCTTTGTTACAAATCAGCTTATCAATTTCAGAGAATTCAGTGATAAACTTCATTTCTTCTTGAAAGAAGCCCTCGAACTTTTGAAAATCGACAACATTAAAGATGTCCAAACCTTCCTTGCCAAATATTTCAGACATGTCTTTAACTCACAAATGCTCAATCTTTGGATCCCCGATGGCGTACTTTTTGACTTGAAATTTGTAATATTAAGCGTTATAATAGATAACAGGAGTGTTGTATACAACAGATGTGACAGGCAAAGAAGTGAGATGTCTTGGTACAAAAGGTTTATTAAGCGACGCTATTAACCCTTTCCCATTGCAAAATCCTCCTTTTGTTATGTTTTAAAAATGAATCCTTTTGGAACCTCTAAAAAAACAGAGTTGCCATTTTTAATGAATGAAGATCAAAAAATTTTTCTTTTGAAAAGAAGTT
>PJUD01001015.1_pt1 | contig 10353 bp, 11 predicted proteins | sample 1512341 | NCBI WGS metagenome assembly PJUD01 (sample SAMN08177675, study PRJNA422409) | Feces metagenome, whole genome shotgun sequencing project. | isolation source: Chicken feces (3) enriched on wood chips: beechwood xylan treatment | host: Gallus gallus | place: USA: Madison | collected 2015-01-15 | reverse complement strand
GCTGAATATTGCTTATTTCCACAGGATGAACAACTGTTTGAGCCTGCTGATGAGTATTCTCCTGCAGAACAGATACTACATTCATCATCAGAATCAAGATAATATCCAGCTGAACAAGTATTGCAAGTATCTCCATCGGTGCAGGCATCACATCCGTCAATACAGCTTGAGCAAGAATCTGAATCAGAATCAGACCAAGTTGCGCTAGGACATGCGGTACAGCTGTCAGTTTCAAGGAAATACATGGCTAAGCAGCTTTCACAAGTAGTCATAGAGTCGCAAACATCACATCCAGTTCCACAGCTTGAGCAACTGCCTGATCCTTCTTCGGAATATTGGCCAGTGGCACATTCAGTACAACTGTCTGAACCTGCTAGAGAATACTCTCCTGCAGCACAAATACTGCATTCATCATCGTCATCTAAGTAATAACCTGCAGAACAAACATTGCAGGTATCTCCATCTGTACATTCGTCACATCCTTCAATACAATTTGAGCAAGAATCTGAGTCAGCATCAGACCAAGTCGCGCCAGTACATTCATTGCAGCTGCCAGTCTCAAGGAAATACATGGCAGGGCAACTAGCACAAGTAGTCATGGAATTGCAAGTATCACAAACAACTCCACAGCTCGAACAGCTGCTTGAGCCTTCTTCAGAGAATTCTCCACTTGGGCATGGATTGCATTCTGTTGCGTCTCCTAAAGAGTAGGTTCCAGCTGAGCAGATGGTGCAAGCGTCATCAGAATCGAGATAATATCCAGCTGAGCAAGTATCGCAGGTATCTCCATCTGTACATTCTTCACATCCTTCCATACAGTTGGAGCAAGAAATGGAATCGGAATCAGACCAGGTAGCTCCAGTACAAGCAATACAATTTTCGTCATCAAGTCTGGACATAGCTTGACAGCTTGAACAGGTGCTCTCTGAGGCGCAAACTTCACATCCAGTTCCACAGCTTTCACAGCTGCTGGCGCCTGCATCAGACCATTCACCGATACTACAAGAGGTACAACCAGTTGCTCCTGCTGAGGAATAGGTTCCTGACTGGCAAATAGAGCATCTGTTATTTGAATCTTTGTAGTATCCAGCAGAGCAAGTGGTACAAGTATTTCCGTCTGAGCATGAATCACAGCCTGCAATACAATTTGAGCAACTGCCAGATCCTTCACCTGAGTATTGTTTGTCACCGCAGTTGGAACAGCTAAGTGAGCCTGCAGAAGCGTAAGTTCCTGCTAAGCAGACGCTGCATTCAGAATCGTCATCTTTATAAAATCCTGCATTACAGCTGCTGCAAGTGGTTGTTGTAGCGCATGAACCACAATTGGAAGTACAACCTAGGAGAAGGATTTTAATAAAAGAATCTAATTTTTTATAAATACTTGTGCAAGTGCTTGCGCCAGCAGCAGACCATTTTCCTGAGCTACAAACTGAACAGAAAGAAGAACCAGCACTGGAATATGAGCCTGCATTACATTGAAGACAGTTCTGATTACTATTTATCGCATAGCCTCCGAGACAGCTACTACAAGTAGTCATTGAAGCACAAGTGCCACAGCCAGTTCCACAGCTTGAACAGGTAGCAGAACCTTCATTTGAGTACTTATCGCTGGAACATTGAGTGCAACTAGTTGAGCCTGCTGCAGAATAGTAGTTTGCTGGGCAAATTTGGCAAATATCATCTTCATCTTTAGTATAACCAGCTGAGCAGGTGATGCAAGTCAAATCATCTGAACATTTGTCACATCCAGGAATACAATCTATTAGAAATTAGATATTTTTTGAGAGAATAAATTATTTTACTTAAACAGGTGCTTGCTCCTTCTTCTGAATACATGCCAATGTCACAATCGGTACAAGTATCTGAACCAGCCAAAGAATAGGTTCCTGCGTCACAAATCGTGCATTCATCATCGTCGTCTTTGTAATACCCGGCTGAGCAAGTGTCACAAGTATCTCCATCGGTACAAGCATCGCAATTGTCAATACAGTCTAAGCACGAATCTGAATCAGCATCAGACCAAGTTGCGCTAGGACATGTGGTGCAGGTGTCAGTTTCAAGGAAATACATGGCTAAACAGCTTTCACAGGTCGTCATTGAATCACAAACATCACAGCCAGTTCCACAGCTTGAGCAACTGCTTGATCCTTCTTCAGAATATTGACCAGTGGCACATTCAGTACAGCTATCTGAACCTGCTAAAGAGAAATAACCAGCATCACAGGCTGTGCAGGTATCATCTTCATCTTTATAGAAGCCAGGGGAGCAGGTGTCACAAGTATCGCCATCTGAGCATTCATCGCAGCCATCGATACAATTTAAGCAGCTTCCAGATCCTTCTTCTGAGTATTGGTTTGAATGGCAATTAATACAACTTGATGATCCAGCAGAGGAGTATGTTCCTTCTGCGCAGATTGTGCAAATATTTCCAGCATCGAGGAAATATCCTGCTGAACAAGAATTGCAAGTGGTGCCATCAGAGCATGAATCACAGCCTGCAATACAATTTGAGCAAGTACCAGACCCCTCAGTTGAATATTGTTTGCTTCCACAAGGAGTACAGCTTGTAGATCCTGCGGCGGCAGAAGTTCCTGCTGGGCATATGGAGCAAGTATTGAATTCATCTTTATGATAGCCTGCGGAGCAAGTATTGCAACTAAATCCATTTGTGCATGCATTACAATTTGCAATACAACCTTTAAACGGGGTGATTAGAAAATTTCATAGGAAAAGAAAATTACTTGAGCAAGTGGAAGATCCAGCAATAGACCATGTACCTCCAGTACAAAGAACACAATTTTGATTTTCTAATTTGTACATGGCTTGACAGTAGCCGCAAGTGGTCATCGAAAGGCAATTAGTACAGCCAGTTCCGCAACTTGAACAGCTTCCAGCACCTGCATTTGAGTACTTATCACTGGGACATTGAGCGCAACCACCAATTGAGCCTGCTGGAGCATAGAATCCTGCAGAACATGCTGTGCACTTATCATCTCCATTTTTGTAGTACCCAGCTGAGCAAGTAGTACAAGTATCTCCATTTGTGCATGCGCCACAGCCTGTGATACAATCTAGAAAGAAATTAATATCATTTAGAGGAGGAGAATGAGATTACTTGAGCAACTGGCAGCACCTGCATATGAATATCTAGCACCAGTACAGGTAGTGCAGCTTGATGAGCCTGCAGAAGAGTAAGTCATTGCTGGACATATCGAGCAAGTGTTATCAGCAGACTCCTTTTTATATCCTGCAGAACAAGTTTGGCAAGTGGTATCATCAGAGCAGATATTACATCCAGGGATACAATCATCGCAGAAACTTGCTGCTGTTCCAGAAAAAGTTCCTGTTGCGCAAGGAGTACAAACATTGTCTCCTGATTCTGCATAGGTATTTGCCCCACAGGCACTACAGGAATCATCTGCTTCTTTCTTGTATCCTTCTGCACAGCTGTTACAAGTTGAAGTATCAGAGCATTGATCACAACTGGAAATACAAGCTAAAGAGGAAGAAATTAGTAAGTGGATTTAAGAAATTGAAGGGATTACTGCCGCAAGAATCAGAACCAATAGGAGCAAATTTTCCATCACCACAGCTTGTACAGCTTGAGATACTACCAGCGGCTGAAGATGAATCAACTGGACAGAGGGTACATCCACTATCTTCATCTTTAAAGTATCCTGCCATACAACTGTTACAAGTTGTTCCATCATTACATGTCTCACATCCATCAACACAACCTGGGGAAATGATTAAATGTTTTTAACAATAAATTTGGTTACTAGAGCAAGAGGTAGAGCCTTGAGGGGCATATTGAGTGATGGTACAATAGCTACAAGATGATGAGCCAGCAGCAGCATATTTATTGACAGGGCATATTGTGCAAGTGTTTTGAGCATTTTTCGAATAGCCTCCAGAGCAGCTATCACAAACTCCTTCAACTGTACACGTATCACAACCTGTCACTGAAGGACAATCTCCATATGTACTGAGTACTAAGACGGTTGAGGATATGAAATTCAAGAAGAGGGTTACCTTGGGAGAAGAGCAATAAAGCAATAAATATTTGATGAGATTTGAGTTTCATAAAAAAGAAGAGGAATATTTTTTTGGATTATAAAATTGAATGTTTTGGTTGTATTTATATTGCATTATCAGGGAGAGGTTGGATTTCGCGTTAGTTGAGATAAAATTTTATTGATTTGTTTCATAAAATTATGGTCTTAGAATTGTAAAATAATAAAGAATTTATGAAGAATGAAAGACAAAAAAATTTAACAATGGAGAGTTTTCATTGAAAGATAATTATTGAGCTTCGTTTTGGAATTGTCACAATGGCTTAAGGAAACTCAGAAACAAAGATTTACTTAGGTGAAAGCAGCCAAATTTTGGTTGAAATCGAAAAAGTTTCAGATTTGTTCCGATTTGACCACCGACATTTTTTGGAATACAAGATATTTAGACTAAAGAGAAAAAATGGTTGAATGGGTTTTATGGACTTTGAGACTTCTTTATATATCGATAGAGAATAGATCATGGCCTTGCTAATATGATTCATTATTCTTTGATATATTCTTGTTCCTCTTTTGTTAGAATCAATTAAGGCCATATAAAAATTTATTTAATAAGATTTTACTATCGAGATGAATAAAAATAGAATAAAATTTTTTTAGGAAGGAAAAGGAATAAGTTTGAGTAGATTTCCCTTGAACTCTATAGAGATTTCCTCAAAGGAGGTGAAGGTGTATTTTTGGTTTTTCAGAATAGTTAGGATATTTTCCACAGAAATTTGAAAATTTTATTTCACTTAACTCTAAAATTTTAAGACAAAAATTTAATGAGTCTCATCTCAAAAATCTCTCAATCTGATATCAATGCTAAGTGATAATACAAACTCTAACAGACTGAACCATGAGTCATTTTTCAAAAAACCTGAGCGAAAATAGCAGAAAAAATCAAAATCCTCATTTCCTACATAGAGTAAATTTATTCAAGGTTTATCTTCAAAAAATTAGGTCTCTTGCTTGAGATAACTATATTCTGATTAGAGTGATAAGAATGCATATTGGAGCGTTAGTCACTCGATTAACCGTTTATTAAAACTTCAACTCGATCTTTCACCAGATTTTTTATCTCATCTCAGCAGCATTTTAAGAATAGCAAAGAAAAAATTTAGAAGTGAGAATTTTTTAAGGGAATTGTTATCTTTCGGAGTGCGGCAAAGAATGGCATTGGTTTTGATGTGAATTCATAGAAGATAGGGCTTGAATCGAAGGCTTTTCTTTGTTTTTGTGATAACGCTATTTTCTGGGAATACACGCATGTTTTAAAGGAATTAAATTTTTTTATGATCTGTCATTTGTCGAAAGATATTTTAAGAAAAGTAAAACTTGATGAAGCCGATGAAATGAGTTTAGTTCAGCTTTAGAAAGGTGTTAGAGAGATAAGAAGACTTTAGTCTAATCTCTTCTCATCCAGAGTAAAATCTGAGCTAGTCTTTTTTCATCAAGAGATCTTAACGTTGACTTTAGAAAAGCCTCTCAAAGCAAGGAGGTTTTTGTTGAATCCGATTCAGAAGCTCTTATGACTTTCAAATAATAATTTTTGAATGGTTTCAATTAATTAAATTTATTCATTCCAAGCTCGTTTATTAATTTTATGTTTTGATCAAATTGAGTTCAAGAGGAAAATTTTCCATTCAAGGCTAAATGAATTTTCTCTTTCTTTTTCAAACAAAAAATTATTTTTGAGACAATTTTTCTTCAGGAATATGTTGAATTCTTATAGAGTTCATATTGACAAATAGATAAATTTATGAAGAATGAAAAAAACTACTCTTAACGAGATTTATGAATTATCGATTTAGAAGCAAGTTTCAGAGCCTCCAATAGAAGTAGTACCTCCTGAGCATTTGATACAAACCAAATTTTCTCTATCTAAATAATATCCAGCAGAGCAACTATTACAGGTTTCATTATCATTACATGTGTCACAACCAGTGATACAACCTATTAGAAATAAAGGGTTTAGAATATTGAAAATTTTACTTGAGCAAGCTGATGAACCAACAGGAGCCCATTGAGTTAAGGTACAATAAGTACATTCAATAGATCCAGTAACTGAAAATTTGTTCTTGGGGCAAATAGAACAGGTATTTACACCTGTCTTTGAATAACCAGCCAAGCAAGTATCACAGGCTTTATTGCTTCTACAAGTCTCACAACCAGCAATATTGTAAGGGCAAGCACTGAGAGCAGTTAAAGCTAAGGGAAATGATTAAGCATGGAGGAAAGAGATTAGATCGTACCGAGAGAGCAGATGAGAAGGATGAAGAGAATTTTACGAGAATGCATGGGTATGTGATGAAGGAAAAATATGTTTTATTTTTATTATTTTTAAGGGCTTTATAAAGTATAAGTATGTAGAAGATCAGATGAGGAAAAAAAGTTTTAATTTTGAGAAAATTTTTTATAAAAATTTTTTAGAATAAATTATGTGAATAAAAAAATTTTTTTTGAAAAAATTTGAGATGAGAGATGATCAAAGACTTTCTATGAATCAGGATTATTTCTTTCTTTTCAGAGCCTTAGAAATATCACTTGACCAAAGATTTTAGCTTGAATTAGAAGAAATAGTAGACTGGGAAAAAATGGGTAAATTTAATCAGATTCAATGAAGGAGTGGATGATTTTATTTAAGTTTCATGTCCTCACATCTCATATTGAAAGCGTTAGTCGGTTGAACTTCAAATAAAAGCGATATCATTTTTTGCATGGACAAATGTTAACGCCGGAACATCGGATTTCTGATATTTATCTCAAAGGCTTTTATTAATTTTAATTTAATCTCAGATATTGATTCCGAGCTCAAGCAAACAAAGTCTTTCTCTTTTCTGAAATAAAAGAACAAGAGTTCATAAGGCTATATTTTAGAACTCAAGACCTCTTTTGGCACCCAAGGACTATGTTATCTTTGGCTTTGAAAAATATTTTTCGAATCCATTTCGAAAGGAAATCACTTGAGAAATGAGACTGTAAGAATATTAAACTTTGTGAAGAAGGAGTTTCAACATTTGTGAAGAGAATTTTGATTTTTCAGACATTTTTTTGCCTTCAAGAAAGCTTAGTTTCAAAAAAAATTAGAATAGATTTTCTATCCAAGTGAAAAAGGTCAAATTATTTTTATTGAAAATTTTGGTTAAATGAAATTCTGCATTATTCAAAATTCAGAATTGTGAGACAAAAATTTTTTTCAAAGTAAATTTTCACTTTTTCAAAAAAATTTATCCATTGGAAGAGTTTGAGAAAAAGTCGATGAAAAATTTTCCAAAGCATCTGCTGAAACCTTGAGAAAAAAAAGGTCTTGTAATGGTTTTTTGAAAAGGTCAAAGAACTCAACTCAAAGATAATTCCCAAGCTTCTTCGGGACGCCAAATTTCCAATGAAAAAATTCACTTGAGAAAATTTTTTCATAATGTTTCAATCTCCTTGAAAATTTTTGTTTCCAATCAAATTCAATGAGAATTTTTTATAAAAATATAATATAATAAATTCTCGTCTATATTTTTTTTTTAGAAGGATTTTTAAAATTAAGATTTCATTAAAGGCAAACCATACTTATATATTGCTGATAATAAAAAAATTTTCTCTTCCACAAGATTGAATGAATATGAATAAACTTCAAAAAAATTCTTATATCAATTCTTTGTTGATATCTGCAAAATAAAAAATTATGAATTATGAAACTCTGGCAGCTTCTGCACCTTGTTGTGCGGCTTGAGGAGAGGTAGCTTGGGCTGGGACACTGCTATATCTAGCCATAGCTTTAGCTCTAAAGAGAAAAGTTAATATTAATATTATTAAAAAATAAATTACGCTGCTTGGGCTGCGAGACGTTTCTTTACGACGACAGCAATGAGAGCGAGAAGAGCGACACCACCGACTGCTCCTCCTGCAATACCGGCGATTTTGCCAACATTAGTACCGCTGCTACTATCATCTGAAGAAGAAGAGCAAGAGGTTGCAGAAGTACAGTCAGGGCAATCGTCAGGGCAAGCTTTACATTCACCACTAGAGTAGTAATAGCTGCTTGGACAAGCTTGACAAGCTTCATCGACAAGAACATAAGGTGAGTCACATTCTTGGCAAGAAGTGCTACTGGTACATGAAGAACAATGGTCAGAACAAGCTAAAGAAAAAGTTAGAAGTTTGATTTAAAAAGTCATTTATTTACTTATAGTGGGGTCGGTAGGATTAGTTGAGCCACCTGAGCCAGTGACAACGCAAATGCTTTGAGAATTCTTGGTATATCCGCTTGAGCAAGTGGTACAAGTGGAGCCATCAGAGCATGAGGAACAACCAGTGATACAGCTTGAACAGCTGCTAGCTCCAGCTAGTGACCATTTGCCTGTACCGCATGAAGAACAACTGGAAGCTCCAGAAGTGGCATAAGTGTTTGCAAAACATTTTGTGCAAGTATTTCCTGAATTTTTATAATAACCAGCAGAGCAAGTATCACAAGTGGTACCATCAGAGCATGAGGAACATCCAGTGATACAGCTAGAACAACTGCTGGCTCCGTCTGCTGACCATTGATTTGAGTTACAGGAAGAACAACTTGAAGCTCCAGCGGCAGAGTAGGTTCCTGCGAAGCATTGGGTACAAGTGTTTCCTGAGTTTTTATAATAACCGGCTGAGCATGAAGAACAGGTGCTTCCGGTTGAGCATGAGGAGCACCCACCGATACAATTTGAGCAACTGCTTGCTCCAGCTGAGGACCATTTGCCTGTACCGCATGAAGAGCAACTAGAAGCTCCAGAAGCAGCATAATTACCAGCAGTACATTGGGTACAAGTGTTTCCTGAATTTTTATAATAACCACCAGAACAAGTGGTACAAGTTGAACCTCCAGAACATGAGACACAACCAGAGATACAATTAGAGCAGGTACTAGCTCCAGCTGCTGACCATTGGGCTGAGCCGCAAGAAGAGCAACTTGAAGATCCAGTAGCAGCATAGGTTCCTGAAGTACATTGAGTACAGGTATTTCCTGAATTTTTGGAATAACCACCAGAGCAAGAGTCACAAGTGGTGCCATCAGAGCATGAGCTACAGCCACTAATACAGCTTCCACAAGTGCTAGCTCCATTAGCTGACCATTGACCCGAGCCACAAGGGGTACAAACGGTGGCTCCGGCCACAGAATAAGTTCCTGCGGAGCATTGAGTACAAGTACCTCCACCATTTTTATAATAACCATTTGAGCAAGTGTCACAAGTGGCACCATTAGAGCACGAAGCACAACCAGTGATACAGTTTGAGCAGCTAGTAGATCCAGCTGCTGACCATTGGGCTGATCCACAAGGAGAACAACTGGACGATCCAGCGGCAGCGTAATTGCTAGCAGTACATTGAGTACAAGTATTTCCTGAGTTCTTGGCATAACCTCCAGCGCAGCTAGAACAGACTGAACCGTCTGAACATGTGGAACAGCCAGTGATACAATTAGAGCAACTGCTAGATCCTGCTGCTGACCATTGAGCTGATCCGCAAGAGGTACATGAAGAGGATCCAGCGACGGCATAGGTGCCTGCAGAACATTGGGTACAAGTGTTTCCGCCGTTTTTGGAATAACCATTTGAACAAGTATCACAAGTGGATCCATCGGAGCATGAGTCGCATCCGTTAATACAGTTTGAGCAAGTGCTAGCTCCAGCTGCAGACCATTGGCCTGAGGAACAAGGGGTACAAGAGGTAGCTCCAGAAACAGCATAGGTGTTGGCAGAGCATTTCTTGCAAGTGTTATCGGTATCTTTGTAGTAACCATCCTCGCAAGTGGTGCAGGTGGTACCATCAGAGCATGAGGCGCAGCCAGTCATACAATTTGAGCAGCTTCCAGCTCCATCTGCTGACCATTGAGCAGAGCCACAAGAAGTACAACCAGAGTCTCCAGCAGCGGCATAAGTGCTTGCAAGACATTTTGTGCATGTATTTCCACCATTCTTGTAGTAACCTGCAGAGCAAGAGTTACAGGTGCTGCTGCTTGCGCAAGAGGTACAACCAGCACCGCAGCTTGTACAAGCACTTGAGCTAGTAGCTCCTTGGGAGGACCAAGTACCACCAGCGCAATTTGAACAAGAAGAAGCTCCAATGGCGGAATAAGTGCCAGCAGAGCAAACTGTACAGGTATCCTGGGCATTTTTGTAGAAACCAGCCGAGCAAGAAGTACAGGCGGTACCATCAGAACAACTATCACAATCGCTCACACAATTTGAGCAAGAAGTGGATCCTGAGATGGAATATTTGCCTGAGCCGCAGCTAGTACAAGAGGTTGAGCCAGCATTAGAAGAGTAGGTAT
>PJUD01001014.1_pt1 | contig 10362 bp, 6 predicted proteins | sample 1512341 | NCBI WGS metagenome assembly PJUD01 (sample SAMN08177675, study PRJNA422409) | Feces metagenome, whole genome shotgun sequencing project. | isolation source: Chicken feces (3) enriched on wood chips: beechwood xylan treatment | host: Gallus gallus | place: USA: Madison | collected 2015-01-15 | reverse complement strand
AGCTCTTGGAAATCCGTCTGCTCATGGACCATCGTTCGTTTGATTTTCATTGTGATGCCGAAGTTTTCGGTCTGCTTCTCCGTGTACCACAACTCCATGGAGGACATGCGCATCCCTGCTTTCTATGGGCTGAATTCCGACCGCCTAATGTATCAAGCTAGAAGTATTATAAAATATCGACGACAAAAAGCAATCATTCCATAAGGAATTTTAATGTTCGTTTTCCCTATTGCGGAATATTCCCCACGCAGAATAGCCTCCCCCTTCCTTCCCCATACTACAAAGGAAACGATTCCCTTTATGTCGAAGGAGGCCTCATCCATGGATCGTCAAGCCGCCGACAATCGGAAGAAGTCCCGCCCTGTCTCCGGCTGGAGCAAGCTGCGCCGCCGCATCGGATGGATGACGCTGCTATCGCTGATCGCGTTGGCCGCGGCGGGCTTCCTGCTGCTCAAATACGCCCCGCTACCGGCCGGCGCGACGATGCAGTCGACCCGCATCCTGGACGCCAACGGACAGACGATCGCCAGCCTGAAGGGCGGCGTCAACCGGCCGACCGCGAAGCTGGCCGACATCTCTCCCTGGCTGGTCAAGGCAACCCTTGCCGTCGAAGATCGTCGCTTCTATGAGCATGCGGGAGTCGATTGGCGCGGTTTGGCCCGGGCGGCTTGGGTGGATCTGCGCCATATGTCCAAGGAGCAGGGGGCCAGTACGCTTACCCAGCAGCTTGCACGCAACCTGTATTTGTCGCATGAACGGACGTGGACGCGCAAGCTTAAGGAAGCCTGGTATGCAGGCCGGTTGGAGCAAAGCTTTACCAAGGATGAGATTTTGGAGCTGTACCTCAACCAGATCTATTACGGGCACGGGGCATACGGAGCGGAGGCCGCCTCCCGACTTTACTTCAATAAACCCGCCAAAGAGCTGACGATCGCCGAAAGCGCCCTGCTCGCCGGCATTCCCAAAGGACCGCGCTATTACTCTCCGCATCTGAATCCCAAGAGCTCCCGCGCGCGCCAGCGGAAAGTGCTTCAATCCCTGCTCGAAACCGGTCAGATCACCAAACTGCAAGCCGATCGTGCGGCACGCGAGAACGTCGCCGTCCGCGCTTTGCCGGAGGAGGAGGAACGGGCGGCCCCTTATTTCGCCGAATACGTCAAGAAGATTGCCGTCGAACGGCTCGGCATCGACGAGAGGCTGATGAACGAAGGAGGGCTGACGATACGCACGACGCTCGATCTGCGAATGCAGCAGATGGCCGAGGCGGCCGTCAAGAAGGGGCTGACAGGAGCTAACGAGGAATTGCAAGCAGCTCTAATCGCCGTCGATCCTCGCAACGGTTACATTAAAGCGATGGTCGGCGGGCGCAGCTTCCGCACCAACCAATATAACCGCGTGTTCACGAACACGCGGCAGCCTGGCTCTTCATTTAAACCGATCGTCTATGCGGCGGCGCTGGAAAACCGAACGATAACGGCGGCGACCCGCTTTCGCAGCGAACCGACGCTATTCTACTTCGATCATGGCCGCCAGATTTACCGTCCCGGCAACTATAGCGGACGATACGCTCATGCGGATATCGGACTGCGCCAAGCGATCTCGGCTTCCGACAACATCTATGCCGTCCATACGATTGTACAGACCGGACCGGAGGCCGTCATCTCCATGGCTCGCAAATTAGGCATCGCCTCGCCGCTCAAAGCCGTCCCTTCCCTGGCGCTTGGCACGTTCCCGGTCAGCCCCTTCGAGATGGCGTACGCCTTCTCCGTCTTCGCCGGCGGAGGAGAACGGGTCGAGCCGATCGCGATTACGCTCGTCCAGGATCGCCGGGGCAAGGTTCTGTACGAGAGCCATCCGCAACGGACACAAGCCATCGAGCCTGCTCTGGCCTACGTAACGACCCATTTGCTGAAAAGCGTATTCGAACGGGGAGGCACCGCTCGCAGAGTCGCAAACATGATCAAGCGTCCCGTCGCCGGCAAATCGGGCACGACCGACTCCGACGCCTGGTTCGTCGGCTATACGCCGGAGCTGACGACCGCCGTATGGCTTGGCTATGACCGCGGCCGGCCCATTACGTCCGGCGAAGCTCATCGCGCCGCGCCGATCTTCGCTCAATATACAGAAGCGGCTTTGTCGGGAACCGCTCCGAAGGGCTTTCCCGTGCCGGAAGGCGTCGTTCACGCCTATATCGATCCGGCAACCGGCCTGCTCGCTTCCCCCGCCTGTCCCGGCGAGGGTGCGGTCGAGGTGTTCCTGGAAGGAACCGAGCCCCTCCGCTCATGCGGTCCGCTGGGATCGGCCATCGAAGTCAAGCCGAATCGGGACGAGCAGTCGGGCCGTTCCTGGTGGCGGAAGCTGCGGGGCTGGTGGCGTTCCTGATGTCGCGGGTGCTCCGCGCGGGCCAGGGGTGAAGGCCAAAAATGTGCCTCCGCACCAACCTAGACGCGGGGCGAAGGCCAAAAATGTGCCTCCGCGCCACCCCAGCCGCGGGGTGAAGGCCATAAAAGTGCCTCCGCACCAACCAAGACGCGGAGTGAAGGCCAAAAATGTGCCTCCACACCACTCCAGCCGCGGGCGAAGGCCATAAAAGTGCCTCCGCGCCAACCAAGCTGTGGGGTGAAGGCCAAAAATGTGCCTCCGCGCCAACCTAGACGCGGGGCGAAGGCCAAAAATGTGCCTCCGCGCCAACCAAGCTGTGGGGTGAAGGCCATAAAAGTGCCTCCAAGCCACTCCAGCCGCGGGGTGAAGGCCATAAAAGTCACTAGTCATGCATCAAACCTAACATGAAAAAAACGATCTCCATAATTGCCTATATAAGGAATATTATGATTGTTTTCTCGTAGCCAAACGCATTAAAGCTCCTTTATTGTAGAAATGACGCGTTATCCATCATTTCTCCAAAAAAGGAGCCCCACAATGGATAACAATAAAAAGATTAGCGTCATTTGTCAATGCCTCAACGTACTTCATGTTTCAGGTTACCGTTCTCTTTTTGACGATCATCGTTCCAGAAAGCTCTTTACTGGGAGTGCCATCGAACTTCACGTCATCGCTCAGTTGCTGCAACTCCCGTCCTACGATGTCATCTCGGAATAACTTCAGGCACAACCTGCGCTACGCAAAGCTGTTGGGCTGGATTCGATTAGCGGTGCCCAATTGTCTCGCAAAACCAAGACCTTGTGCACGCAGAGCTTGCAGCAGTTGTTCTATGATTTGGTCGCTCAAATCCATACGCGAACCAAGCTCGGCAAAGGGGTCTCCAAGTCAATCGGTCGACTTCATCTCGTAGATGCAACAGACATCAGTATGCCGCATTACTTGGGGAGATGGGCGCGGTGCGGTTCGCGCAAGACTGCGGTGCGACTTCATGTTCGTCTCATTGTCGCCGATCCCTACACGACCTTCCCTGACCGCATCATTGGCACAACGGCCAATGTCCAAGAATCGAATCTGACCCTTGAACTGACGGTCGATCGGAAAGCGACCTATGTGATGGATCGGGGATACGAAAAACGCACGGACTTCGAACAACTGGTGGCGGACGAGATTCGATTTGTCACACGCGTTCGAGATTGCCTTCAGTTATTTCCAGTGATAGGTCCCGTACGCGAGCTGCCCGCCTCCGATTCCGTTCGTATTCTTCAGGATGCCGATGTGACGATGCGAAAATCAACGACGTTTCTGCGTCTCGTCGAATTCGAGGATCTTAAAGGACGCCGCTATCGCGTTGTGACTAACCGCTGGGATCTAACGGCTTTGGAGATTGCCATGATCTATAAGAACCGTTGGCTAATCGAGTTGTTTTTCAAATGGGTGAAACAGCATCTGAAGATGGTTAAGCTCTGCAGCTTTGAACAAGAAGCGGTTTGGAACCACGTCTTTTTGTCGCTGATCGCTTATGCAGTCAGCCTTTTGGTCAAGCTCCGCTTGCAAACCCCCAAGAGTCAGTGGGAGGTTTTGAAGCTTCTGCGGAGCTATTTCTATCCTAGCTGGCAGCAATTTCTCGCAGCTTTGAATCGTGTTCCGTCGAGGAAATCCAGAGGGCGACAGAAGACGGATAGAGTCAAGCTTGTCGAGGAGAATCAGCGCGTCATACTACGTTAGGCAAAGATAAATGAATATCCAATTTTGTGGAAAATCGCATCTCCTGTTCCTGCTCTGATTTTTTGGCTTACTGGGAAGAAAATCAAATGGAAAAATATGAAACCAAATCACAATATTGGATTAGGCCTCACCCTTCGGCTATTATGTCAGGTTTGATGCATGACTAGTGCATAAAAGTGCCTCCGCACCACTCCAGGCCGCGGGCGAAGGCCATAAAAGTGCCTCCGCTCCAACCAAGACGCGGAGTGAAGGCCATAAAAGTGCCTCCACACCACTCCAGCCGCGGAGCGAAGGCCAAAAATGTGCCATTATGGCCCGCGGGGGGCGCGTGTAGTGCGCATGGTTTCGGCGCTTCTCCCCCCTTCCAATCAGAACGGCCGCATGCCCAACGTATTCACTTTCTCGCCTTCGATTGAAACTCCCATCTGCGCAGCGATCTTCCGATAGAAAGCTACGCGGCGAGCGATGCGCCGATCGCTTTCGTCCAGATTGCCCTCCAGATTGCCGTTAATGATCATAATGGTAATCCCGAAGCCCGCCGGCGTTAGCCCCTTGGCCTTATTCGCTTCGGAAGGCGTCCAGTTGCCGACCATCACATCGTGAGCCGAAGGCTTCGGCGACTGGGGGGTCATCCAGAACAGAATAGCCGTCATAAAGCCCAGCTTGCCGTCTTCCACAATCAATTCGGGCTGTTGGAGCAGCGGATCCTTAGAGCCGTAAATAATTGCGCTGATCAATCCGTAATTGTAGTTCCAGCTCAGTTGGATCGGTCCGCGCCCGTGATAGGATTTCCCCTGAACCGGAGGGAAATCGTCGTTCTCCTCTACATATTTGGATCCGGTTGCGTTCCTGTAGGCGATCTCCTCATTCCAGTACAACCCCCATGCCCGCAGATCCCCCGACGACGTCGCCGTTCCTTCGCCCGTTTCGTGCGAAATATTCGCAAGGAACGCTGCCAGCTCGCGCTTGCGCTGCAAATCGGAGCCTTCCTTAACAAAGGAGCCGAAATCGACGGTCTGAGATACGATCGCCGCGATCGACGTCGTCGTGCCGGATGAAGAATAGAAATCGGCGGCTTGATAGATAAGCGTTTCCGTCCGGTCCTGTTTGTCCAATCGAAATATGCGCTTGCTCTCGGAATTGTCCTGCCTGTACTCCACCTTGTACTTGATGTTGGCGACCTCGGCCACGGCAGCCAGCAAGTTGGCGTAGGAATAATAATCGGTTTGATCTATTCTATAGTGGGACAAATGGACGGAAAATTCGTGCCACCCCTCCGACCCGATCCGATTAGGAAACAACCGCTCGTATTCGTCTTGCGGCAAGACGCTTTGAACGGCGTCTACGGCACGATCGGGCGCAAACAGCGGATCGATTCCCCCCCATAACGATTCGATGTCGGCATCGGTAAGCACTCGGCTTTGACCTACAGCCGGAGTCTTTGCTGTTTCGAACTTCGCCTCGAGCTTCTCTTCGCGTTCCATCCCGTTCTCCCCTTCTGATTGTTGTTCGAATGAAGCCTGCAATTCCAATTGTATTAGGCGCCGAAACGGTTTTCTATAGGAGGAAACCACGATTTTGTTATACAAAAGCCTGCAAAATAGCTTCGCCGGCTCGGAAGCCATCGCCTGAAGCTCCGGGAGAAACCGCTGTCATCGCCGCCATGTTCTGTTACAATGAACCTATCTGCCTGTCTGATAGATTCAGATGCTATTGCCACTACCGGAAAAAGGATGGAGCCGATGAATCGATTTCTGACCTTTAAGCAAAAGCTCATTCTAACGTATATGGTTTTTATCGTGCTGCCCATGTCCGTTCTTGGATTAGGAGCCTACGGGCTGTATAGCGACGCTATGGAAAAAAAGGTGAGCGACTTTGCCCAGCAAGTCGCCGTCAGCACGGCCTCGAACATCGAGATGTATATCCGCGAGCTGGAGCAATTTACGCTGATGCCTTATTATGGCCGCGATTTTCAAGACACGCTGACCGACGACAGAGGAGCGGACCCTCTGTTAAGCATCGAGGTTAAAGAAACAATCGAGAAAAATTTCAGCTTCTGGCAGTCCCAGAGAGGCAGCGTCGAGAATATTTCCTACTTCAGCAAGCCCGGAGTCGGACAAGAGCGCATCTACAGTCTCGGTTATCTTCCTCCCGACCTGGAAGTCGGCAAGCTGCCTTGGTTCGAAACGTTTAGCGGCTCGGATGAAATCGTTACCTATCTCAGCCTGCATCAGCCCGCCTCGACCGACTTGATTCAGAACACGCCTCCGCCAAAAGTGTTTTCCCTGATTCGTAAAATTTATAAATCGTCCACTATTCTGATTACTTCGGGTTTCTTTCAGGTCGATTTCACGTTGGAAGACATCGAAAGAATTATGAGTCGAGTCAATCGCGAGAAGAACGGCTCCTTCCTGCTGATCGACCGGGATGGACAGATCGTCTATTCCGGCGATCCGGTTAACGAACAACTGCTGGCCCATATCGCCGAGCTGCCCTCGGATGGCCAAGATCGGCAAATCGTCAGTATGGGGAGCCAAAAAAACATCGTCGTCCATCATCCTGTGGGCAAAATGGGTTGGACGGTTGTCGGTTACGTCCCGGTTTCGCAGATCGTATTCGGAATTATGCAGGTGCGCAACTCCATGATTTTGATCGGAGTCGTCTGCATCGTGCTTGCACTTATCGTTTCCACAGGCATTTCCTATCAAATTACTAAGCCGATCTATAAGCTGATCTCGCTGATCAAACGCGTCGAAACGGAAGACTTTCAAATTCAATACGACAATCCGCCACGCAACGAAATCGGACAGTTGATTCGCAGCTTCATCCGGATGAGCCGCAGACTGGACGAGACGATTCGCAATCTGTATCAGGCGGAAATCGTTCGCCAGGAAAGTGAGCTTCAGGCGCTCAAGTCGCAAATCAATCCTCATTTTCTCTTCAATACATTGGAAACGATCAAGATGAAGGCGGAGATCGATGAGGCCGACGCTACAGTCGATATGATCACCGCATTGGGCAAGCTGGTCAAAACGTCGCTGCATGCAGGCAACGACTTCAATATTTTTCGAGAGGAAAGAGAGTACCTCAACAATTATTTTTACATTCAAGATAATCGCTATGCTTCCCGATTCGATATGACGATTGACGTGGAAGAAGAGCTGATGGAGTGGTATATTCCCAAGCTGCTTATTCAACCGCTCGTCGAGAACGCCTTCTACCACGGGCTGGAGATGAAGCAGGGAAAAGGAAAGCTGAGCGTCGCAATCGGCAGGGAGGAATCGCATGTGAAGGTCGTCGTAACGGATGACGGGTTGGGCATGTCGCCGGAACGGCTGCTGCGCCTGCGACAGAGCCTCGACGACGGCAAACAGAGGCTCTCGCAAGACGAGAAAAGCATCGGTCTCGCAAACGTATTCGCCCGAATCGGATTGTATTTCGGCTCCCCCTACACGATGCACATCGACAGCCGTCCGGGAGAAGGTACGGAGATCGTTTTGCTGCTCCCCCCAATTAAGAGCGAAAGCGAGGTTAACATTTATGTTTCGCGTCATAATCGTGGATGACGAAGCCTACATTCGCCAAGGTCTTCGTAAAATATTGCAGCGTTTCGCCCCGCAATGGGAATTGGTAGGAGAAGCGGAGGATGGAGAGGCCGGACTGCGGCAAATTTTGCGCCTGCAGCCGGATCTGGTCATTCTCGATTTTCGTATGCCGGGCCTGAACGGAATCGAGTGCTGCGAGCGGATTGCCGAGCGGGCTCCGCGCATTAGGCGCATTCTTCTCACCGCATATCAGGATTTTCAACTGGCGAAGCAGGCAATCGGCTGCGGCGTCACCGAGTTTATTACGAAGCCGCTGGATCGCGGAGAATTGCTCGAAACGCTTCGAAAGGTAGCGACGATGATCGAGAAGGAGCGCAACGAAGAAGCGCGCGTTCTTTCCCTGCAGCAGTCCGTCCAGAAAGTCGCCCCGCTTGCAACAAAGCTATATTACCAGCAATTCATCTTCGGACAGGACGACCGCGAGCTGGCGCAGTTTATCGTCGAGGCCGGCTACACTCCCCCGCTCGACCGTGACAGCGACTCCCTCGTTCTTCTGGCGATCAGTCCCGACTGGATCGAGAACAACGCTTACAGCTCCTTCGACGTGGAACTGTTCCGGTACGCGTTGACGAAATTCGTTCAGGAGTGGTATGCGGAGCGCAACTTCGCCTATGTGCTGCAAGACCATATCGGTCAAGTAGTAGTTGTGCTGAACTACACTTCCGGAGAAGCTGCCGCTTCCCTAAGCGCTCGCGAATCGGCGAACAGACTGCAGCGGGACATCGACCGGACCTTCAAACGAACGGTCACGATCGGGCTCAGCGGCTTTCATCCATTGGCCGAGGCCTCCCAGGCCTACCAAGACGCCTCTCTTGCCGTCACCTACAGGCTGGTCTGCGGAGGAGGACAGATTCTATCCTTGCCCGCGCTGCCCGTAGATAGGAGGATATCGGCCTCGGAGCTGGAACACCTGGACAGTTCGCTTGAACAGCTGCTGCTAGGCAATGAACAGGCCGCCTTCTCCGCAATCGACAAGTTTGCCTTCTCCGAGCCCTTGATGCCCGCAGGGCTGAAGCGTTTAATCACCCATTATATTCTGCGCGTCGGCGCTCAATTGAAAATAATGGATCTGGATATGCGCCAAATTAGCGGCAAAACGCTTGAAGAGTGGCTTCATGAATTGGAGGGTATCGCTGTGCGCTCTTCCCTCATGTCCAGAATCGGCGAGCTGGTTCGGGATGTATGCCGAACGATCCGGCAGGAACGCAGCGCCCCCAATACGCCGTTGATCGAGAAGGTCAAACAGCACGTCTCGCAGGATTTAGCCGACGGCGTCAGCCTGCAGTCGGTAGCGGATCGCTTCGGTATGAACGCCAGCTATTTCAGCCGCTGGTTCAAGTTCGAAACCGGTCAGAACTTCGTCGCGTTCCTGAAGGAATGCCGGATCGAGAAAGCCCGGTCCCTTCTCTTGCAAAGCTCGCACAGCCTGCAGGAGATCAGCGAGCGGGTCGGATATGCCGACATCAAGCATTTCTGCCGGGTGTTCAAGGAATATACGGGCTATTCCCCGTCGGAGTACAAAAGAGCGCACTCCCGCTGAACCGTCAGAGCCAAGTCGCCAAAGTAAAGAAATTCATCCGAATGTAAAATCTGCCCCCCTATTGACTCCGACATTCGTGACTTAAGATAAAACAGAACCGAGGAATACGCTTACAAAAATGATTTGGGGGGATTTCAATGAGCTTCACCATGAACGCCAAAAAACTTCCCGCAATACTGCTCGGAACCGGACTTCTTCTCGGCGGCTGCAGCGGCAACAACTCCGACGGAGCTCCTTCGGAATCGGCGGCAGGCACCTCTTCCGCCAATCCAAGCGCAAGTACAAACTCCGGATGGCAGGGGACCATTACGATGTACGCTCAAGTGTACACGCCCAACTCCAAAAACATCGCCGGCTTGAAAAATCAGACGAAGCTTCGCGAGGTGGCCGACGAGTACGAAGCCGCACATCCCGGCATTAAAATCGAATTCGTCGACGAAGAGTTCAAGGATTATACGCAGACAGTTCGGGTCAAGGCGGCGGCCGGAGAAATGTTCGACGTGTTCTGGGGACAATGGGCCGAACTAAACAATACGTTTCCGAAAGGCATCGCAGAGGATTTGACGGAGTACTTCAACAAGCCGAACCCTTACATTCCAGACAAAGCGACCTGGGCGGAAGCGATGAATACGACCGTCATCAGCGAGACGCGCTCCCCTGACAGCAAGAGCTATAACATTAACGGGGACTACGTCGCGACCGCCTTTTTCTACAATAAAGATTTGTTCGAGCAGGCCGGCATCGCGCAAGCGCCGACTAGCTGGTCGGAGCTGATCTCCGCCACGCAGCAATTGAAGGCGGCAGGCATTACGGCCATGTCTCAGGCTCCAGATTACGACTGGTTCCAGCGCCACTTCCTGTCGGACTTCTTCTCTAAAGAGTACGAGACGATCTCCGCCTTCGACGAGAGCCCGGGCGTATCGTCGCTGGATCAGAGCATAGCCATTGTGAAAGGGATGCTGAATACTTCCGACGAGCGCTTTATGGGTTGGTGGCCGCTGTTCAAGTCGTTAACCGACAATTGGAAGCCCGATTACCTGTCGTCCGATCCCGGGGTTGTCGGCAGCAACGCGAGGAACGATTTCCTCGCCGGTAAAACCGCCATTTTCT
>PJUD01001012.1_pt1 | contig 10392 bp, 10 predicted proteins | sample 1512341 | NCBI WGS metagenome assembly PJUD01 (sample SAMN08177675, study PRJNA422409) | Feces metagenome, whole genome shotgun sequencing project. | isolation source: Chicken feces (3) enriched on wood chips: beechwood xylan treatment | host: Gallus gallus | place: USA: Madison | collected 2015-01-15 | reverse complement strand
TCCTTATTATTCAACCTTACGAACTAATCGCATGTATTTCCATTGGCAATTGTAACAACACCTATTCTCTATTTACCAAAGAGATCTTTTCAAAAAAATGTACCTGAGTCCAATTTTCAACGACAACGTGATATATATCCTGATCATCTGGATTAAAATTCAAGAAGCATTCCTCGCTTGACATCGTCCTAATAAAAAATTTAATAAATAGCTCAAATTTGACTCCTTGCTGCGATTTTTGTGCCATCATTTGGATCATTTCAAGATTCATTTCAAACGGTCTTAACATAAAAGTCTATTCAAAAAACCACTTAGCCACCCCTTTTCCCCACTTTTTACCTTCATATTATTCTGTTTCTTCACTTTTTTCGCCCCAGTTTGCAATAGCAAAAGCTCTTTTGATACCGCAGGAATATCATTATACTGAGAATAAATCTCAAAAGCATATGAATAAGGCACTTTTAATTGATCATATGCATAATCCAAAGATGTCCCCGGGCTTGTGTATCCGACATTCAGTCCAGCAGGCCCCATTTTACAATCACAATAATCTTTATTTAGCCTATTTAAAGCCTTCAACATATTATCTTTATTCGTAATTGGCTCGAGTTTCTCATAAGCATAAGGTGTGAACATCGCCAATTGCCCAGAATGAACCGAAACAAAAAGCTTTGGTGAAAATTTGGAAAGAGCTTGTTTCAGTTTTTGAGTCTCTAGCTCGCTGAAGGCAGTCAGTCCAGGGTTTAACTCAGGATGTTCACCTAATTTCTACAAGAAAATAAGTTCTTTTTGGCCAAAGAAAAAGTTTTACAAGGGCTTGCCAATGATCATCCCAATTTCTATTTAAATCAACTCCATGTTCGTTTGTTCTTTTGCAAAAATCACCTTTTTCAACCTCGAGTCTGCCTAAAGGGTTCGCGTTGATGACGAACTGGATAATGTTGTTTTGTAAAAGATTGTTGATGTTAGTAAAGGAGAAATTTTCTTGGACCCCACAAAGAGTCTTGGCTAGATTTAGGCCGGTTTCTGAGGAAATCAGTTCTCTTGGATGCTCTCCGAACAGATAAAAGATCTTTTGCTTATTTTCAGAAGGACTTTTGTCAGTGATTGTAATGAGATGAATTGCAGGCTCATCCAATATCATTTCCTTAAGAATATTAGAGAATCTTTGAGAAGAACCACATTATTTACGAGCTTGTAATCTTGTTTGCAGGTTGTTTGAAGATTAACAAGGGAATCAAAAATGTCCTATTGAAATTATGGTCAGATTCTTTGAAGAGAGACTTTTTACTTGGGAGGTGTGATAGAAGGGTGGAAGGGTTAATGAGTGGGTAGAGAGGAGGAAGATGGCGAATAGGAGAAGGGGTTTCATTCCAATAGGGAGAGAAAACTGAGAATTTCTCAAGAAAATGTTTTTAAAAAATAATTTTGATTTCAATTGTGAAACAAAGGGTGCGTTGAAAAACGGCTCATTTTTTCTTGAAAAGAAATGATCTTTGAAAATTATTCATTCTTATGAATTAGATGAAACATAAAGAGAGAAATGAAGTTTTTCGGACGAAAAGAGGTTTTTTGAAGGTCAAAAGATTTTTCTAACTTTTTTTCGGAAAAAAAGTTTTTCGATTTTTTTCAAGTAAATTTTCTTAACAAAAAATTTTTCTCATTTCGAGTCAACATAACTGTCCAATATTTTTTCCTCCAATAAATAAAGACTTTGGTGAAAATTTCAAACATAAACCCCCTTCAAAGATTTTCAATAGTTTATTAATCTGATCATTCAACAAAAAATCACATATTCCATTCCAACCTCAAAAAGCAAGAAATCCCCCCCTTCAATCCAATTTTCTCCAAGTCTCTCCTCCCCATCCTTCCCTTACCAATTTCAAAACATTTTAGCTCCTCTCAATCCTTCCAACTTCCCCAAAAACCTCGAATTTTGAATACAAGAAAAAATACGAGACATCTCAGAACAAACGAATCTATTAATAACCCGATAAAAAAATAAACCTTAATCATATTTTTTATTCATCCCAAAAGATTTTCAAACCAACATGGCTCAGGCCAACCCATTCATCTACCATGAATCTCCCGGCGCCTCAACCTTATCATACTCCCTTTCCCAGTATCTTTCCAAAGACCTTGTCGCTGGTTCTTTCTCCGGTCTTGTTGGCGTTATATCAGGCCATCCTCTCGAGTAAATACCCCCATAAACCAAATCAATTGATGTTCTTGCTAGCACTGTCAAGGTCAGAATGCAGATGTTAGAACAGAATTTCTGGAGATCTACTATGGATATCTTTCAAAAAGAAGGCGTAAGAGGATCTCATCTTTCTTTTCTTTATTAAAAAAGTGATAGATTCTTGCATATTACAAGGGAATAGGATCTCCATTATACACAGCGCCTTTATGGAACTCATTGTATTATGCTTTTTATGAGATGGGGAATAGAGCCCAGGGGTCAAAACCTGGAGATAAAATAGCCTTTGAAACTGGTGAGAGAATCTCTTAAGAACTTTTTTTGACTTTTTTGAAAGCATTTTTGTCTGGAGCTTGGTCTGGACTGGCTTTGGCGATCATTATGACACCAATAGAACTGGTTAAATGTCAACAACAGGTAAGAAAAATCTGAGAGATGAAATTTTATTGATGAGAAATAGATGCAAGGAGTCGGGAATAATCTCAAACAACTTTCAATGACAAAAACTATTGCCAATATTATCAAAAGAGACGGCTATACAGTATTTAGAATTTCTGAAGAAAGTTTTGTTTTAATGAAAAATAGGGGCTTTTTAAAGGATTTTGGATCACCGTCTTACGAGATATTCCTGGAGTTGGAGGTAAAAAGAGAATATTTTGAATAAGAGAGAATAATTTATTTTCAAGCTGAATTTGCGTTTTACGAATATTCAAAAAACTCATTGAACAATTATTTCAATGAGAGAACCTCAAGTTTTTTAGCAGGAGGAATTGGAGCAGTGTTGGGATGGATTGTGAATCATCCTCAAGATGTTTTGAAAACGAGGATGCAATGTAGAGAAGTGCCGATTGGAATGGTCGAATGCTCGAAGGAGATTTATAAAAGCAGTGGATATATGGGATTTTGGAGAGGACTTATGCCGTGTTTGGCGAGGTCACTTTTGAGTGGGGCCTTTAGATTTTTGGCCTATGAGGAGTGTAAAAGCTTCATGTATAGTTAAGAAGAAAGGTTTCTTTTTTGCAAGAAGAGGATTTGCAGTTGATTTTCTTTTCAAGATTTTTTGCTGGAAAGACTGTTTAGATCTTTTTTAGGTGAAATTTTTCTTGAGTATATGAGAAATATTTTTTCTTGTTTATGTATGGAAATGCATACAGTATATTGTTACAAGCTTATAGTGTGAGTGTTCACACAAAAATTATCAAAATCAAAACATAAAAGTTCTCCAAAGTTCCCAAAGAGAAAGAATGGGGGATGTGATAGGCTATTGGTTTGGGTTTCAGAAGTACTTTTATGGGACATTGTTCTCTCAAGTTTCAGAATTTCATTTAAGATTTGCTTATCAGCTATTTTCCTATCACTAAAATCTCTTGAGATAATTTTAAATTTAAGAAAATTATGGTTTATTATTGTTGGCAAAGTTTTTCAACAAAATTGAATTTTTTTTTGGCTCATCGAACTCCTCTTCTTTCTTTATCTTCATCCCATATCAGAAATATTCAAGTATCCATCAGTAAACAATGATTTCTCATTCTCTCTCTCTTCAAACCGAAAGAAAAAGCTACTTAAAAAATTTTTCTTCATGTACATTAATTTTTTCCACTCACCGCTAGTGAAACTTGGGGCTTTCCTCTTGCCATCATTGATATGAGACCTCCAAGTATTGTGAGAGGTGACACTAATCAATCGTTTTTCTGGTCCAGATTCTCATTCATTTCGATCAAGAAAGAAAAAGAGGCCAATTTTCTAAATTGTTCAGAGCGAATTAATTCAAACAGTTAAATTTTAGGCATGCAATTCATGATGGCCTGCTGCATCACTTGAGAGCCGGATATCTCACGGAGAAGTGTTGAAAAGCTTTTCGAATGAGCTAGATGAAAAAATGGCTCAATGTTTGATGGCCATTTGTTCCCTCCACAAATAATTCCCCCGTCCCTTTCCAACAAAATTGGCAAAATAAAAAAATTAAGTTGCTCTTTTTTATTTAGACCAGTTTAAAAGTTTTATGAATTGATTTTTGATCCAGAAATTTCAAATTCTAAAAAAAGTGTCATCCTAATTTTGCAATTATAATTTATTTCTTCAATCTAAAAATCCCCTCAATCTCAAATCTTTCCCTTCACTATCCCACATTTCCATGATTTTTCAATGTTTAATCCTGTGCTATCTTCTAATTAGCACCCATTCTAGCACCTCCATTCAATCAAGTAACAACTTTCCTTTCAAATGCATTTTTCTTTACCTTCTTCAGATTACCAAATCTGGGACCTTGAATACAACGACGACTCCTGTTTTAGTTCAGATGTGACCTCTTGGAGCTTCTCTGGACCGACTGTTCCAACTTTAATAAACAGCTATTATAATTGTGGTGGGACTTTTGTCATTGGTGGCGTAAACTGGTCACCTATAGAAAATCTAAATCTCAAGTATTTTTCCAAGACCTATACAGGCTTAAAGGCTTTTTCTTCAATCCGCTATTCTATTATAACCTACGCACTCGATGGCTGGGATTACACCAACCCTGCTGGCTGGGCCAAAGGCGACTATATTGAAGTAGTTTTTGAGACAAATTCAGTTGAACTTTACGTTGTTGACCCTGCCAATACTCTTGGAAATGGCGGATATTCAGTGAGTTACTGCGGAGCTGCGGGCTCAGATTTGATAAACACTCCGGTCTTTGGCTCTGTTGATCATAGCGGCACGTCTCTTACGCTGAAGTTTATTAGTCATCTCAGTACATATTCGACTGCCGAATCTTTTGGAATAAGAGAAATATTGCTTACGTTTTCAACAGCGACTTCCCCTGCTTCTGCAACACCTTGTGTTGATACTGCTGTCACAGTCTACAATATGGCGAAGTGCACCTGTGCCAAAGGGAAATATTCTGCTGGTGCTTCTGGTTGCACTGATTGTGACTTAAGCTGTGATTCGTGTTTTGGCGCTGGTCCCACCCAATGTTACGCCTGCAAAGATGGATATTACTTCGATGGAACCACTTGTTTGGCTTGTGATTCATCTTGTTCACGTTGCTCCGGTCCTTCAAAGACTGAATGTATCGAGTGTGCTCCAGCGTATAAGCTCTTTGAGAATATCTGCATTCCTACTTCCAGATGCACAGGCTTTGGGTTCTCATTGAGCTCCTGCAGCAATCAATGCCCTTTTCCTTGTTTGTCAGGAAGCAGATCAACTTGGGCAGAATCTTGTTTCCCTGCTTGCGAGAATCCAACCAGTGAGATTTTAGACTTTACTGGCATTTGTTTATGTAAAAATTTTCGATTGACGATTGAACTAATTCTTTAGCTTGTACTGGCCTTTCTGCTAGTGTAGTCTCCTATGATACAAAACATGCTTCATATGCTTTGACTTTCGCTCCTTCGACATGTGATTTAGACATAAACGCAATCAATTGGAAACTGCAAGTCACTGAAAAGACAAGTCCAAGCGTGTTACCTGCTTTTACTTTTGTGGCGACCAAAACTGGAACAGCTCAATACCAAGTTGACATCACTTTTTCTTCTGAGATTTCCGAAGAAAGTCAACTTACTTTTAAGCATAATTATCTCACTAGCTCCGCAAAAGTCCCATTCGATGTCACAGAAGATTCGGATGCTGCTAAATTAAAGGAGGCGGCAAAAACTACAAAGGCAGTAGTTGCAGGAGTTGTTACTGGAGGCCTTGTTGGGGCAATGGCTGCAGGAGCGACTACCGTTCTTTGGTCAATTATCAGCTTTCAACAATTCGTTGGATACTTTATCTATATCAACATAAAAATCCCATATCATGTTGAGTTCTTTTTGTCGATCGTCTCATCTTCTTTATGGGACTATTTGCCTAACCCTTTGGATAAAATGACAGATGAAATGTATGCGGATTTATTGAATGACAACGGTCAAATTCCTGTTAGATATCAACCACCAACTAAATTTCAAGAATATGAGGTGATCCCGTTTTTTATCAAGAACGGCGGAGCCCTTTTGCTGATAAATCTTTTTCTGCTGTTGCTCTTGGGCTTAGTCCTTGGGCTCAAAAGGATCGAAAAACTCAGAAAGAATAAGATCCTTGTCTTTATGAAAGTGGCTTTAAAATGGACAATCATTGCAAGAACATTTCTTGAAAACGGCATTCCATTAAGCCTGGCGATATTCCTACAACTGAGAATCATGGACTTTGAGAACTTATATCTCGCTTTTTGCTCTGGTCTTTGTATAATTTCGGTCATCCTTGTGATAACTTTTACAACATTTTTGGTGAGGATTCTTGCGACAAGAAGCAATACACATCTGGACAAGTCAATGGTTCGAAGAATTTACGGGACATTATATGAAGGACTCCATCTCAAAAGCACAGCCAAATATTACCATTTCATTATTTTATTCAGAGGAGTTTCTTTTGTTGGAATCTTGGTCTTTTTAGATGCTTCGCCAGTTATGCAGATTCTCTATACGATTTTTTGCAATATTTTTCTGTTATATTACATGTTCAAGGTAGCTGCTTTGGAAGATTTCAAGCTGAATATAATTGCGAGAATCAAGGAAATTTTGATTTTAGCAGGAGAAATTTGCATGTTGTTGTTGTATGCAGATGTCGATTCGGAGAAATTTTATGATATCGTTGGGTGGATTATGATTGGAGTTCTGACTTCTGCTGTGGCTATTGAGATTGTTTATACCTTTTTGACCCAGATATTTAATATAAAAGGGACATGCAATAAGCTCTTTAGAGCTGTGAATTTTATCCTGATTTGCTTCCAAAAACCAAAACCAATGAAACCAAAGCGAAGAGAATATAGGTCAAGAAGATTGAGGATGAGAGAGAATCCAAGTGAAACGACTGTGATCAAGATAAATAATACAACGATCAATAATAGCTTCGATACTTCTAGTTATCGAAAATAAATTCAAGTTTCTTGTATTTTTACTCATCAAATTTTTATAATGACTTTTTTAATTTCTACTTTTTTTTATGAAAATTTTTCTTTTGAAAATTTTATCAAAACATTTTTATTTCTGAGTATGCCCTCATTTTTAGAAAAAACACACTCTCCTTTTTTACTTGCCAACAAAAAATAAAAATTTAATTTTCATTGCTCCCACATCCTATATTTCCTTAAATTTTATTATCCCTCTGAAAATAAAACCCTTCATCTCCAAAATTTTTCATTCACCTTTCAAATCTCTTTACTATGCCTTTCACCCTCCTCTTCATTATCTCCATTTTCTTTACTCTTTCACAAGCATTAATCCAATCAAGTAATCCCTTTTCCCAATTTCTCCACCTTCTAATTCGATTTTCCAGCATATGAAATCTTCGATTTATACAGTACTGACACAACTTGCTTTGCTGAAGAAGTCACTCCTTGGGCTTTCAGTGTTGCTGGGATCTCAACATCAGCCAAGTATTACAACTGTAACAACAATTTCATTATCGGAGGCCTCAATTGGTATCCGAATCTCAGTCAAACTGGACAATATTTCTTAAGGAGCTACTCAAACATCCCAACACATTCTTCTATCCGCTATTCAATGAGTGTATTTATCCTTGACGGCTGGGAATTCATGGGCGGAGGGGGTTCCATGGGTGATTATATCGAATTACTATTCAACACAGTTTCTGTCAATCTCTTTCGAGTCGATCCCATGAACACTCAAGGCAGCGGAGGAGGTTATTCAACGAGTTATTGTGGAGAGCCAGAAGGTGATTTGCTCAATGTTCAAGTCTTTGGAGCAGTGAGCCACTCAGACACATCTTTTGTTCTTAAAGTTCTCAGCCATATGAGCGGGCAGACCTCGTTAGAGTCATATGGAATTCGCGATATCCGGCTCACATTTGCTGAGAATCCAACAACAATCTCACCTTCTCTTTGTGCAATCGCCCCAGTTACGATTTATGACGTTTCTGCTTGCAGTTGTCCCAAAGGAAAATATTCTACTGGTCCTTCTGGCTGTACTGATTGTGATTTAAGTTGCGATTCTTGCTTTGGAGCTGGTCCTACCCAGTGCTTTTCCTGCAAAGAAGGCTATTATTTCGACGGAACTCAATGTTCTAGCTGTGATTCTTCTTGTTCTCGCTGTTCAGGTCCGAAAAATACTCAATGTACGGCATGCGCTTCAGGATATTTATTATTCGATAAAATCTGCATTCCAAGCTCAAGATGCTCAGATTCAAGCTTTGCGATCTCTACATGCTTCAGCGAGTGTACCCCTCCTTGCTCAACGAGCACGAGATCCTCTTGGGCTGAATCTTGCTTCCCTAATTGTCCATCGTCTCCTGCAAATACACTTCTCGATTTCTCGGGTCTTTGTATCAGTATTATTTGATTTTTGTTTTAAAGAGTTAATTGCTTTTTCTAGGTTGTACTGGGATATCTGTTACTTTGAATAGCTTTTTTCTCAATAAATATCATTATGATCTTACATTGACTCCAAGTTCTTGCGATTTGGATATCGAAGCTCTTCGCTGGAGCCTTCAAGTGACTGAATCGAAAAATCCAAATATACTGCCCACATTTTCTTTTACTCCGTCAAAAACAGGAACAGCTAAATATCAGGTCGATGTGACATTCGTTTCTAAACCTTCAGAAGCAAGTCAGTTAAGTTTTACGTATAAATACCTCAGTGCTTATGCGAAAGTCCCAATAAATGATGAAGAAACAACGACTTCAAGTGAAGACCTCAAAGAAGCGACGAAAACTACAAAAGCTGTAATTGCAGGAGTCATAACTGGAGGCCTGATTGCTGCAGTGGCAGCAGGAGCAACGACTGTTCTTTGGTCAATTATCAGTTTTCAACAGTTTGTTGGGTATTTTATCTATATCAACATAAAAATTCCCTATCACGTCGAGTTCTTTTTGTCAATTATCTCAGCTTCATTATGGGATTATTTACCGAATCCTTTGGATCACATGACAGATGAAATGTACGCAGATCTATTGAAAGACAACGGTCAGATTCCTGCAAAATATCAGCCTCCAGCTAAATTTCAAGAATATTATGTCATCCCATTTTTTATCAAGAATGGCGGAACACTTTTGATAACAAATCTTATTCTATTGTTAATTTTGCTCCTCGTACTTGGGCTCAAAAAAATTGAACAACTCAAAAAGAATAGAATCTTCGTATGGATGAAAGTGGCTTTAAAATGGACTATAATCGCAAGAACCTTCCTTGAAAACGCTATCCCATTAAGTCTTTCCATCCTCCTTCAGCTTAGAATCATGGACTTTGACAACCTATATCTCGCTTTCTGTTCAGGCTTATCCATAATTTCTGCTATTCTTGTGTTCACTATGGCGACCTTTTTAATGAGAGTCCTCGAAAAGAGAGACAATACACATTTAGAAAAACCTTTGATTCGAAGAATTTACGGGACCCTATACGAAGGAATCCAGCTCAAAGGTTCAGCTAAATATTATAATCTCATCATTCTCTTCAGAGGAATCGGTTTTGTTTGTATTTTGGTGCTTTTAGATGCTTCTCCGCTGATTCAAATCATCTACACGATCTTCTACAATGTTTTTCTGATTTATTATATGTTCAAAGCCGTCGCTTTGGAAGATTTCAAGCTTAATATAATCGTGCGAATCAAGGAAATCCTGATCCTTTTGGGAGAAATTTGCATGCTTCTCCTTTCTGCAAAGGTCAATTCAGAGAAATTTTACGATGTGGTTGGTTGGATAATGATTGGAGCGCTTGGTTCAGGGGTTCTTCTTGAAGCGGGCTACATGCTGATTTCACAAATTTTCAGTATGAGAGCAACATATAGAAGAATTTTGAATATTTATTATTCTCTTGTGGTTTGTATAAAGGGTCCGGATCATGATCCGCAAAAGAAAAAGGTCAAAGTTTTGAAGTTACAAGCAAGAGAAAAGGGAAATTTGAATGAACCGAGTGTGATTCAGATGAGTGAGAGTACGTTTGGAAATACCTCTGAGATCAGGGTATTCAGAAAATAAAATTTGGTCATATGTCCTTTTTATATAAAAATATTTCAATGTAAAATTTTCTGTCATTTACTATTTTTTCACTTTTTATTTTAGTTTCTTATTTTTTTCAATTGGAGAAAATTCCAAAAAAATCTACAAAGAAATGATGTCTTGGATAAAACTTCCTTTCAAAAAAAGCCGAGTCCTAGCGAGAATGAATAAGCAAATAAAATTTGATCTTTTTTGTTGAAAATTTCGAATTCAAATGAGAAATTTT
>PJUD01001011.1_pt1 | contig 10395 bp, 2 predicted proteins | sample 1512341 | NCBI WGS metagenome assembly PJUD01 (sample SAMN08177675, study PRJNA422409) | Feces metagenome, whole genome shotgun sequencing project. | isolation source: Chicken feces (3) enriched on wood chips: beechwood xylan treatment | host: Gallus gallus | place: USA: Madison | collected 2015-01-15 | reverse complement strand
TTGACTTGATTTTTCATCTCTTTTGGGCACCAAACTGTCAATTTCATCAATACTCACACAACAAAGAAGATGCGGCATTTTTGTTGCTCTGTTACACAAATCAAGCAATAATTTCTCTGTCTGTCCCACAATCCCTCTATTAACTTCAGAAGCTGATAGAGAATGAGAAATAGGGGTTAGCCCCATTTTTAAAGGAAGGTCGTCAGTTAAGACAGTTTTTCCAGTGCCTGGAGGTCCATGTAAAATCATTCCTCTTTCAAGGATGATATTGCCTCTTCTCTTCATTGGAACAGTGTATCCCAAGTAAAATGTCTTGATTTGTTCCAACAAGCTGTCTCCTTCATAATAAGTTTTCACTTCATTGAAAGCCAACTCCAAGACTTTTTGATCAATGTATCCCAATTCATCTTCTTCATCTTCTTTTTTTGTTTGATAGCACAAAAAACGTCGAATCTTGTGAACAATCCCTTTCTTTTCTGCAGCATTAAGCTTTGCTTGCGCTTCACTCATCGCCTTAAACTTAAACTTGTTTAATTCTTGCAGAAGAACTAGGTTGATTTGCTTAGGGAGACTTTTCAATTCATCAAAATCTTTCTTTCCCCATCTCAAAAGCTCTTCAACGGTATCTACTGCCTGGCTATTAAGAGCCTCAGCCCAGCTCTTAGCTTGACTCTTGTCCTTTTCATACTTTTCAGCAAGCTCTTCAAGAAACTCCAAAAGTGTTTGATTTACTCCTGAAAGAGCCTTTCCTGATGATCTCCTCTTTTCTGTTTTTATCTCCAAAGAAGAAAAGTCTTTTGGAACATGCCATTTAACTGGGAAGTTTTGATCTCCGTTTCTGACGAGATAGACTGCCATTCGATCGAAAAAAGGGTGAAATCTCCATTCTCCAAGTTCATCAGCAATATTAATCTCTTCCACAATCTGATATTTCTTCGAATCTCCTCTCATCGTTATCTCCAGAGGCTCCTTTGTCTCCAAGTTGATCAACTTCTTCAAAACCAAAAGCTTCAGTTTCTCCTTGATCCCTTCTTCTTTATTTATCAATTCTTCTATCTCATCAAAATCATAATCACATCTACAAATCACATCTCCAATCTCCTGTGATTCTATATTTTCAATAGCTGGCCTCTTATATGGTCCGGAATGAGCTCCTTGAGGCTCTGCTACTGCACGTTGGCCTAATCTCTGTTCTTTCTTGTCTTCAGGTTGTTTTTCTTTGCGTGCAATTTCTGCTTCTGCACTGTCTAATTGAGGCTTGATTTTACTGAGAAGATCAGGAATATCGCTTAAATAATCATCATCTATTCTTAAGAATTGATGAATCATATTCAAAACGTCTTTTATACAATCACTGAGCTGACTTGTAGGAATACTTTGTTGTCCTAATTTGATTTCTTGAATAGAATCGGTTTTGATTTTTGATATCTCCTGAAAAAACTCTCGGTTTTTTTGGAGAATCGCCTGTAAAACAGCTCTATCTGTGTCAAAGTTATGATTATCTGGGTCCATCTTTGTGAGTTAAAGTTGGGAGAATTTACTTTAAAATTTAATAAAAATTTTTGTTTGGAAGATAATTTATTGGACAAACTTATAGATCTCTCCTTCACTGAGCTCAATTTTTGAGAAAAAGAAGAATAAGAAACTGCTTACAGCTAACACTCAATAGCCTTGAATCCCGTGTCTAATCAGCCTCTTCAGAGAGGGTTTTCAAAGAATTTTGAGCAAATTTTTGAGGTTGGCCTGTCAGCCGTTTGAACGGAAAGGTTTAAATCTAAATATAAATTATCGAGAGTTTTCAAATTAATTTTTATCTTCAGTTTTGAATGGGGGATGATATGGGAGACAGTTTTAGCTTTTTACAAAATCTCTCATATGGTGCCAACAGCCCGAATTTTAAAACGATATTTAATTAGTTTTGATCCTATCCCAAGAAACAAAGAAAGGCTTTTTGATTTGTTCTTGAGGTCCATTAGAAAATTTGAGAAAATTCTTGCTTTGGGAGCCCATATTTAGCTCTTTAGCCAAAGGTCTACGAAGATTTCTAATTTTTGGGAGAAATGCCGATCAAGCCTGAAAAGAAAAAAATTTCGAAATTTCGAAAAGAGAGTTGAATAAACTAAAAATCTTTTGAATTAATTGGTCCAAGAAAAATCTCCTCACTTCTGATAAAAAATTAATCTCCTCTCTCCGCAAAAATAAAATATTGTCCTCCTACTCTCTCTTTGAAAAGCTCTAATTCAGCCAGAAGTCAAGAATTTCACTCTGAATTCTCAACGAAAAATAATTCTTTTTATTTATTCGCTGGGAGACTAACAAATTTATATTTTGGTATCAGATTCTCAGTTGTTGGGGATATATAAGACCGATTAAATTTTACAATTTTATATAAACTAAAACTATTTTTCATCAAAGAAAATGAACAATCAACAACCTTCAAATCAGGATATGGAGAACCTGCAAAGCAGGCTAAATGATCTTGCTCTGGGCAGAGATCGCCAAATGCAGGAGCTCCAAGCCAAAGAGCAGCAGAAAATTCAATTACAAACAGAGCTTGACAGGCTCACTAAAGAAAAAGAGGAGCTTGCAAAACAAACCACAGTATTTGAAGAAGATCTCAAGACCTTCAATCAACAAGTAGAGGGCTTTGAAAAGGAAATTGAAGCCACAAAAGAAAGGCTTGTGGAACTTGAAAGGGAACGAGCCCACAAAGAAATTGAAATACAGGCAAAACAGCATGAAATTGAGAGAGTTTTGATGAAAATTGAAGCTGAAGAAAAAATTATTCAAGAGAAAGAGAAAGAAATTGAGTACGCAGAGAACGAAATTCAGCGATTACAAACCCAACTTGAACAAATAAAGCTTCAATGTGCTCAGGTAGAGAATGAGCTCACTCAACTGCAACAAGACATCAAACAAAAAGAAAGAGAAGTTGAAAACGAACAAAATATGATTAATCAGCTTGAACATGAAATTGATTTCCGTAATGGTGATATTAAAAGATTAGAGCTTGAATTAGAAGATCTGAGAGATCAAGAATATAAAATTAAGGAGCAAATCAACCAAATTCACGAGAAAGTCCGAGAGCTGAATATGATCAAAGCAGACATAGAGGAGAAAATTGCCACGTATGAAGAAAGAAAAAAAGACAATGAAGCTCAAATCAAACAGCTGAAACTTGAACTGAATAAACAAATTGAAGAAAGAAACGCTTTCGAAACACAGCTTACTCAAGCCAAAAATCAATATGAACAAATCAGAGAACAGTTATCTAAAGCTATGAAGGAGAGACTTGATGAAGAGAAGAAACTTGAGAGTGAAACAAGAAATATGCAAAAGATTGAGGCTGAAATACAAGAGATAATTAAGCAACAAGAAATTATGAATCAAGGAATGAAGGAAAAAGATGATCAGATTCAGCAAGTAGAGCAAATTTTAAACCAAGAAAGAAATCGTGAAGTACAAATGGTGGATGAAATTAAGAAACAGTCTATTGAGCTCAATGAGGCAGAGCAGCAGAAAAGACAAGAGCAGGAAAAGTTAGAAAAATTAGCTGATGAGATCCAAATTTCGGAGAAACAAATTAAGAAAACTGAAGAAGAAAACAAAGTGGTACAACTCCAAATTCAACAACATCAAGAAAAGAAACAAGCTTTAGAACAAGAGCATCAACAGGAGACCGCCAATGAACAGAACCTCAAACAACAGCTTGAAAAAGCTGAGCAAGAACGACGAACTGCAGAAGAAGAACTGAAAAAGGCAGAGAAGGAGGTGGAGGAGAAGAAAAAAAAGGAATCAAATTTTATTGAACAAGTCCTCCAGTTGACTTATGATATAGCCAGCGCGCTAGCTCAGCCAATGCCTTTTTCTCTTATAGCTGCCGCAGCAGCGAGTGCAAAGTTTTTGGTGGCTATGGCTCTAAAAGTCGCTGCAATTGTTTCAAGGTTCAAAGCTGAAGCAATAAAACAGAAATGCAGTTTTAATTTGAAAAGAGCAAACCAAAAAATTCAAGATTTAACCAAGAAGATTGGAGTCTCCAAGCAGAAACAACAAAAAGCGAGTGATGAGCTTCAGAAAGTAAACCCTCGGCTTCAAGAACTTCAGAGACAAGGTCAAACTTTGTCCAATGAAATCAATCAAGGATATAATAAACTGACACAGCAACAAGTAAAAAAGGGTGAAATCACTCAGTCGCTTAGAAATCAAGAAAATGCCATTCAAAATGCCAACCAAACAATCAATAATATTAAACAAGAACACTTAAATCTTGTTTACAATATTGAGAAAAGAGAAATTGACAACCAAAGAGCTGGAACTGAGCTCAGGGCCTCTCAAAATAAGGCTCAAAACTTTGCTGCTAAAACAAATGAAAAGCAAAAACAATATGAAGAGCACAAAAGGAGATGCCAAGAGGCTCAAAAGAAACTTGATAATTCGAAAAAATGTGAAGATCACTTGAGAAAAAGATTTGAAGAAACCAAACATGAGAGAGACGAAACTGCAAGGAGATTTAATGAAGCTTCAAAAACAGTGAATCTGACACAATCGACCATTAAGCATCTGTCCATGACTAAGGAACAACTTAAAGAAGAGCTAAGAAACCAACAAAACCAACTCCAGAAAAATGAAAATTTCCTTCAAGATATGAAGAACAAGCAGATTGAAAAGAAGGCTGAAATCGAAAACACACAAACAAGCATACGTGAGGCCAAGAAGTATGTAAGCAACAATACCAGAGAAATTGCAAAGAAAACTGCGCAAGTGCAAAGACATGAAGCAAATAAAGCCAGATTGGAAGTTAAATTAGAAGGAGCATCTCAACAAAAAGAAAAGTTACAAGAACAAGTTCAGAGAAAAAATCAAGAAATCAGCAACGTCAATACCAAGAAGAAGGAATTGGCTAGACAAGTTCAAGACCACACCAGAAAGAAACAAAATTTGGAACAAGGGCGCCAAGGCGTTGAAAATGAACAAAATCAACTCATCAATGAAAGAAAAGGTATTGAAAAACTCATCATGACGGAGAAAAATCAATGTGGCAAGAAGGAGAGAGAGCTTCAAAATCACAAGAGAGAAATTGAGAAGAAGGAAGTCAGACTTGAGAACCACAAGGCACAGGTGATGGATGCTGATGAAAAAAGAAAAGGCTGTGCGTTGAAGTTGGAAGAGAATGTGTATCTCCAAAATGCTATTCAAACAAATATAAGTAGTACCAATACGAATGTCTTGAAAATTCAAACAGAAATCAATAACATTAATAATAATCCAAATTATGTCCCACAAATTCAACCAGTTAGAATTGAGAATCAACCTCTGTTACAGGAAGAAGAAATTGACGTGGAAGAATTTCACCACCAGCATGCAAGTGGTTAAAACTTTATTTATTTAGTCTTCTTATTGTATATATAAAATGGCTTCTGACAAAAAAATACATTCAATCATTCAAAAAACTATTGATTAATTTATAAGGAGGTTGATAATATTTAATATAATATTACTTGATTAAATAACTTTGCATCAAATTTAATGATAATTTTGATCTCTAAAAAGGGTTGAACCTAAAATAATATTTTTCATGATTTAGGTTAAAATCATCGAAAAAGTCTCAAAGACTCTTCTCGAATTTTGATTGCAAAGTTTTGTAAGAAATCATATTAAATTTCTTTAACATCATACATTTCATTTGAAAAAATTATGACATTTCTTTCTTAATATTTAATTTTTATTGGAAATAAATATATACAGTATCAAATATCTTTATATATCACAATTACTTGAAAGATAAGGATTTTTTCTTTTTAAGAGATATCAATTCATCAAAGTAATTTGGAACATCCTCAAAACGGTCACCGTGTTTATCTTTCTTACAGCCTTGAGACGTAAAGTTCTCCTTGCAACAAATATATTTGAGACCAAGTTCATGAATTTTTGGGTGAGCTTTGAGTGCATTAATTATTGACTCATCGATAATAGGCTCCCATAATTCTGGCTTTTCTGCAGACTTGAACAAGAATCCATCATGATAAGAACAACAGCCTAGTTTATTTTCCACTTCATAATATTTTTGACGACATTTCTTGCAGACTTTGACTTTGGTATTATTTTCCTTCTCGTTAATGTCTTGCTCAATTTGTTTGGGAGTTTTTCTCCAATTCATACTTTCCTTCACAACACTCATAAGATAGCGATTTTTACAAGCTAAAGCAATCCAAATCTCTTTATTTACTGTCATTTGAACTTTGGTGTTAATTGAGTGAATACTGAAGTTAAATAGTTTTGGATTAGAAAGAGAAGAAGATGACGTTGGCCCCATTCCAGACTCAGATTTACTCACATTAACTCCACATAAACTGTCCATGTCAATAATAAGCAGTGATCTGTCATAGGCTCCCAATTCTTGGAGCTTTTCATTAATATTTTCCATGATTTTGCTTTCATCAAAAGCATTGCTATCCAGCAAAAAGTCAGAATTGAACAGTTGGATATAATCGATATTTCTTTCAGCAACAAAATCTGAAAATCTTGGCAAGAGATCATTAAGAGTACTTGACATCATTTTCCTTTCTTCAATAAATAACTGGAGCTGGTCTTTGAGCTGATATTCAATAGTGGTTTTTGTCATGTCGCTCAAATTCACCAATATTCTTCCAGTAAAACCGTACTTTAAATTTTTTTCATATGGTATGCCGAGTGTCTTGACGAGCATCTCATCAATTGGGCATCCTGACTTCATCTCTATGGGTCTCTGATTTGCCTTGCGAGTACACAACACTTCAACTCTTTCTACAAGACCAACTTTTTGATCATCGAGTCTCTTTTGAAATAAATCTGGCAAATAAAATGTCCCCAATTTGATACTAAATTGTTTGCTTGTCAGGGTCGCATAGATCGTGATTTCTTCAAGAGTCAGCTTTCCTTTCTTTTTTTCAGTCTTGTAAAAGACCAAGAGTTTTGATATCAGCATTTTTAGAGCGGCACCTGAAAAGTTTGTTGTCATCTTTACTGTCTCTTCAATCTCTTTCTCATCCATGATCACTAATTCTGATCCAGTGTCTTCATCTTTCTCCTTGTTGACTCTTTGAATGATTTTCTTTCTCGAAGCGGGTGATGGTCTTCCAACAAAAAACTGTCCTGAAAGTCTTCTCTTGATCGCATCATCGATCTGATTAAGTCTGTTCGTGGATGCTAAAATCACTAAATTGGGAACATCCTTGATACCTCCAATGACCGCTAACAAAACAGCAATTCCATCAGTTTTATGTTGACTCGATTTCTCATCTCTTTTCGGTACCAAACTGTCAATTTCATCGATACTCACACAACAAAGAAGATGAGGCATTTTTCTCGCTCTATTGCATAAATCTAACAATAATTTCTCTGTTTGTCCTACTAAACTTCTATTGACTTCAGAGGCAGACAGGGAATGAGAAATAGGAGTTAATCCTATTTTTAAAGGAAGATCGTCAGTTAAGACAGTTTTTCCAGTGCCTGGAGGGCCGTACAATATCATTCCTCTTTCGAGGACAATGTTCCCTTTTTTCCTCATTGGGACACTGTATCCCATGTAAAATGTCCTGATTTGTTTGAGCAAACTTTCTCCTTCATAGTAAGTCTTGACATCATTAAGGGCTAATTCCAATACATTTTGATTGATATATCCGAGTTTATCTTCTTCTCCTGCTTGAAAATATAAAAATCGTCGAATTTTGTGAACGATTCCTTGACGTTCTGCATCATTGAGGTTTGTTTGTGTTTCACTCATTCCCTTGAATTTGAACTTGTTTAATTCTTGAAGAAGGACCAGTTTTATTTGTTTAGGAATGCTTGTCAGTTCATCTAAATCTCTTTTTTCCCATTTTAGAAGTTCGTCAACTGAATCTACTGCTTGACCATTAAATGTCTCAGCCCAAATTTTCGCTTGTTCCTTGTCCTTTTCATACTTTTCAGCAAGTTCTTCCAGAAAGCCTAAAAGTGTCTCACTCCCTCCTGAAAAAGCCTTTTCAGATGATCTCCTTTGTCTTGTTTCTATCGACAAAGAAAAATCTTTTGGAACATGCCACTTTATTGGGAAGCTAAGATCTCCATTTCTTATGAGATAGACGGCCATTTTGTCAAAGAAAGGATGAAATCTCCATTCTCCAAGTTCATCAGCAATATTGATCTCTTCAACTATTTGATATTTCTTCAAATCTCCTCTCATTGTGATCTTCAGAGGTTCTTTTGTCTCTAAGCTGATCAACTTGTTCAGAACAAAAAGCTTCAACTTTTCCTTCTCTTCAGTTATTAGCTTCTCAATCTCTTCAAAATCATAAGCACAAACACAAAAGACATCTGCGATTTCTTGTGATTCTAAATTTTCAATAACTGGCTTTTTATATGGCCCTTTCTCAACTCCTTTTCCGGATGCTTTTGGAAGAATTGGTAGCTCAGCCATTTTGTGTTCTTCCAATTTTGGTATTGTCTTCTCTTTGGTTGCTTGCTCTTGTTCAATTGCAAGTAATTGTGGCTCCATTGCTTGGAGAATATCAGCAGTATTTGGATTCTTTTCTCGGAGTTTTTGATGAAGCGTTTTCAAGATTTCCTGAAGAGAATTACCGAAATCACGAAGGCGAAAGTATTTTGAGCCAAATGTGAAATCTAATAATCTTGATAGCTTCGAAATCTCTTGAAATAGCTCCGGATCTCCTTTGCGTATGGCTTCAAGTATAACTTTTTCCTTATCAAGTTGACCTTTATTCATTTGAAAACTGGGAGAATAGATTTTAATTTTATAACAATTTATCGGGCAAACGTATATTTATATCCAGATTCTTAATAGTTTGGAACGGAAGGGTTTAAATCTAACTCCCAAATTATCAGAAGTTAACAAATTAAATTCTACGTTCAGTTTGAATGGGGGACTGACTGATTTGCCAAATAATTTTAGCCTGAGAAAGCACGAATTTTAAAAATATATTTAACTAATTTTGGTCCTATCCTGAGAAACAAAAGAAGGCTTTTTGCTGTGTTATTAATATTCAGAGTCTGCTTTAAAAGAGTCCTTCCATTTCTTGAATCAGAAATAATCACAATATTTATTTACTGTATATCAACCAAGATTTCAATTTTTGGGAGAAATTCCAACATAGAGTAGAATTTGTCGATTCAAAAAGAAACTCCAGTCTATCCTTTCTCTCCCTAAAAATGTTTCGATTTCAGATTTACTCAGTTCCTAACATTATAGAGTCATCTTTTAATTTTCTCTATTCCATGACTGTTATTTGATAACATTTATTATTTTATATTTGGGATCCTATCAGATTCTTGAAGAAATTGTTTGATATTTAAAGTCTGCTTCATCATCCAATTTTATAAAAAATTATTTCTTCTAAAGAAAATGAATGACAATAATCACCATCAACTCCATTCAAGACAAGAGGTTGAAAAGCTCCAGAATCAGCTCAATGAGATAGTTCACAACCGAGATCGTCAGGATCAAGAACTTCAAGAGCTGGAACAGAAACAGAGCGAACTTCAACAAGAACTCGATAAATTGAACGAAGAGAAACAGAAACTGGAGGCACTCATCAAACCAGATGAAGATGCCCTGAAAGCTCTAAAAAAACAAATAGAAGAGTTAGAGGCTGAAATTGAGGCATCTCGAGAAAAGATCCTGGAATTAGAGAGAGAAAGAGCTCAGAAAGAGATTGCAATCCAAGCAAAACAATTTGAAATTGAGAGAGTTTTGGCCAAAATCGAGGAGGAAGAAAAAATTATTCAAGAGAAAGAAAAACAAATAGAAGAAGCAGAGAAGGAAATTTCACAATTACAAGCTCAGTTTGACAAATTAAAACTCGAATGTGCTCAGACTGAAAATGAAGTCAATCAAATCCAACAAGAAATCAAGCAAAAAGAAAAGGAAATTGAAAAGGAACAAGAAACAATTGCTCAGCTTGAACATGAGATTGAATTACTTCATGAAGATGTGAGAAGATTAGAGCTCGAATTAGAAGACCTGAGAGATCAAGAATATAAAATCAAAGAGCAAATCAACCAAATTCATGAAAAAAGCAGAGAAATTGGTATGATCATAGCAGACATCCAGGAGAAAATCACCACTTGTGAAGAAAGAAAAAAGGACAACCAGGCTCAAATTCAAGCGAAGCAAACTGAATTGAACGGACAAGTGAAAGAAAGAGACGCTTTGCAGGGAAAATCAGCTCAAATCAAGGACCAATATGAAAAACTCAGAACGGAATTATCACAAGCTGTCAACCAAAGACATGAAGAAGAAAAGAAAGTTGAAAATGAAACAAGAAACAAGCAAAAGATTGAAGCTGAACTGAAAGAGATGACAAACCAGCAAGCGCAACTGAATCAAGAAATTCAACAAAAAGATGCTCAGGTCAAGCAAAT
>PJUD01001010.1_pt1 | contig 10396 bp, 16 predicted proteins | sample 1512341 | NCBI WGS metagenome assembly PJUD01 (sample SAMN08177675, study PRJNA422409) | Feces metagenome, whole genome shotgun sequencing project. | isolation source: Chicken feces (3) enriched on wood chips: beechwood xylan treatment | host: Gallus gallus | place: USA: Madison | collected 2015-01-15 | reverse complement strand
GATCTTGAACAATCTTGGACTCATTAATTTGTGTGGATTTTTATTTTAGAGGATGTCAAAATTGAAATTTGTGGTTTTTATCAGATCTAGTCTAGCCTTCAAAATTTTAGAGTTTAATTTTTTGCTTTTTTGCTCGAAACTAAAAAAAAATTCTCACTTTTAGAATTGATCTATTCTTTGGAAGGTATCATAAATAGCTAAAGAAGAGGAAAAAGGATAACAATTTTTGGAAAAACAAAAAAGCAAGCTTGAGAGAGAGATATTATAAAGTTTATAGAGTAAAGTATTTATTTGTTGAATACAAATTCGCTTGAATTCTCAAAAACTCTTTTTATATCAAGATACAAGCTGACCTTATGAACACTTATCATCAAATATACTACAAAAAAGCAAGACAATTGTTTGTTTGTTAAAAGGATATTTCTTTAATAACCTGACTGCTGGTTAGTCAATATTTTATTGAAAAAGTATGCCCAATGATTGCAAAACTTATTTTTTAGTCAAGGTTCTTGACTTTTTGAATGGGGAAGCATTTCCTTTCGCTAGACCAGGCTTGGCTTTATCATCTTTTTTTGGTAATCTAAAACTAGAACTTTTAGTTGCTTTTGATAGTTTGTGTGGAGAAGGATCTTTGCTTTCAGTATCCTTGAAAAATCTGCTTCTTGTACCAAGCTTCAAGATGCCTTTTCGAAGACTTGTCGGATCTCTAACATCGACCGAGTTTGCCCTTTTATCTCTTCCCTGATGAAGCTCCATTATTCCTGATTCTGAGCACCTAGGAGAGCCATCAAAGCTGATATCAGCAGATTGGATGGCACGAACACCAATGATCTCATTTTCTGTATGATGTTTTATGGCTTTGCTAAAATTGCATCCCGGCTTGGAATTTGGATCTGCTGTTGAATGAGGAGAGACCTCAGAAGAGCTTTTTTTAGATTCTTGTTTGAACTTAAAGTCTGTTTCAAAAGGGTTCTTTTTGATCAAGAAGTCAAATGTGAGAGCACTGCTAGGGGAATTTGTCATTGCAGGACTTGAGATATTGAATTTCTGCAATCTTGATTGAGTCAAGTTTGAGAGTTTGGTGCTGAGACTGCACTCCTCATCCTCTGATAAAAGCACATCTTCCTGACCATCTGTTGGAACTGTTTTTTTCGATCTGTAGCTCATCTGTCTCGAGTTTACTACGATTGATGTTCCTATATTTCAATAACTATTTACTGATTATTACTTGAGATTTTTCTTTCATAAAACCTTTAAACCATATGTTTGCTTATATTGTTGTTTTTCGAGTTTTAATCCGGGATATTTGACTCCAGATTTATTATCTTTTTGACCTTTCTCAGGGCAGGAGAAGAAAAAATCTGAGAGGAGTTTAGAAACTGGGACGGCTTCTTTTCGAAGGGAATTTAGAAGAATTTGATTGTTCTCAAATATTTCCGCATGAGGTGAGTTACGATTGGAGGGTAATTATCAAGAATATTTTTGGTGAAATCAAATTTAGTGGAAGATGTATGGGATTTGAATTATTTCAAGCTATTTCAAAGAAATATTGAAAAACCATAATCTAGAAAAGGATTGGTTGAGAGAGAACATTCAGGAGCCTTGACTTTTTGAATCGAATATTTTAATCGTTCTCATAGTCCACAGACGATTTTTTTACTGAAATGAAAAGGTTAATGATGAGAAGAAATTCGTTAAACTTCTGATACAGTCAGTCGCCCGCTCAAAAAAAAACAAGAGTTAGATTTATCTCAAAAAAGAAAAGAAAAATCAAGTCTGAAAATTTTCTGATCTCATTCTGTCAAATATTTTCCTAGAGAAGAGAAATGAAAAAAGAAATTGAAGATTTTCCGTTCAAAGTCAATGTAAATTTTTTTTCGAGAAGAAAAATGATCCAGGATTTAGCGTGAAAAAATTAAAATTTGCTTCAAATAAGTTGAAGGAAATCAATAACTCGATTTTTGAGAAAGTCATGAAAAAAAAAATTCCCATTTTATGAATTTTGTTGGTTTGATGATTTTTTTTTTCTCAATCTTTTGAGAAAAGATTTTGGGTAATTTTTAAACTTGATTTTTTTTCACAGAATTTTTTTCCTTAAATTTTGGATCTTCTCATTTTTTTTCAAAGATTTTTGTCAAATAACAATTTTTTTTACAGACATTTTTCTTCAAGCAAGCAACTCGAGAGATTAGATTGTTTTTAAGCGATTTTATCAAAGGTAGGAATTTTGTAAATTGGTTAAAAAATTTTATCAAAAGCTAAAATTTTATCGTAATATCTTATGAGTTATGGGCTTCGTCACGGAAGAAAAGTTTTCCATCTTCGTAGAAGTGGTAAACAAAGATGGCATCTTTTAAGGTTGAGATGAGTTGGTTTCAAAATTAATATTTTGACAGAACAATGGTCACTCAATTGGTTGAGCATGAAAGAATCACTACAACTATCCAAAAAGCCAGAGCCCTCAGACAACTTGCCGAAAAAGTCATCACAATCGGAAAGAAGGAACCTAATCACCAAAATATCGGCCGCGCACAATCAATCATCACAACCAAGTTTGCATCAAAGAAATTGTTTTTGGAACTTGCCCCAAGATTCAAGTAAAGCTTTGTTTTTCAAACTTTTTGGCTGGGAAAAAATGCTTTTTATTTTTGAAACGATGTGATTAATTTTGAATAGGGATCGTCACGCAAATTTCACTCGTGTTGTCCCTATGGGAAACAGAAAGGGTGATAATGCTCAAATGGCCTATATTGAATATTTGGACAAGTAAATTTTGAAGGTGGTTTTTTTGGTAAAAGGAATAGTGAAATTGAAAAATACGAAAAGACAATCGAAAGACAAAATAAAGAAAATGGTTTGGTTCCAGATGTTGAAAAATTCGAAAGAAAAATCTTTACTCAAGAAAGAGACTTTTTCAAGGAGAAATTGAACGAGATTGAAGAACAACAAATTCAACTTAACAGTGCAATTGACGCTCAATCTGCCGAAGGTACAAATCTTGCCGACCTCCAAAAACAAAAGAAGAATTTGGAACTCAGCAAGAAGTTTTTCGAAAGAAAATTGCAACAAGTTGAGCACGATTTGTTCATTGTAAATAAGAATAAGTACGACTTGATCAAGTATTCCACTTATGCATAAGTTTAATATTGCATTGCATTGCAGATATATTGTATTGAAACGCTTGATTTCTGAAACAAGAAAATTTTTTCTTCTTTTCAGATAAGTTAAAAGTCTCTATGGGATTTTTTTTTGTTGAAAAGAGGGCCCCTTGAAATTTTGTCATCATGAGAAAAGGATGATGATTTTTTTTCTCCAAGAAGAATGAATTTTTCTAATAACTAACATCCCGAAGAAAAAAGGGAAATAAAAAACGAGAGAGTTTTTATTTCGAGCTTATTTTTTTAAGTTAGAAATCAAAAATTACGTAAGTAAAATCCCTAATCTTCTAAATCGGTTTGCCAAATAAAATCAGGTTTAGAAACATTTTTTTACAGATATCCTACTTCTAAACTCCCACGATGTCAAACTTCAGTGGACTGTTTCCTCGTATGTCATAAGCTCAGAAAAGTGTATTAATGTGATAGGCTCGTTACGTCCTTCTTCAATTCATCAGATCCTAAATAAACCGAATGCAACGTTGGAAGAGTTATTTGATAATGATGAGTTTTCTTTCGAACTAAAAAACTGCAACCCGAGGCTCATGGACTAGTAAACAGTTTTGCATGATCTGGGCATATTTATTGTGTAGCTTTACCAAGAGCACGGAGAGAATTGTACAATTGTTGGATTTTATTATAAAGATGCCTCCCGACCCAAATGACAAGAAACGTGGCTACAAGTAATTTTTCTAAAATTTGTTTTCAAAGATTTCTTCAAAATTTGACGGGATTTAATCTTACCAAGGTACCCATTTCTGGCGTGCGAAATATTTGAAAAGGATATTGCGACAATTATAAATGCAGTGATAACAGGTGCGATGCCAAAAACTCGAGAAAGCCTTAGCACAAAGACTCGAGATTCTACAGATGATTACGAAATAATTCTTTCCGAAAATAAGAGCCCCAAAAAATCCGATTATCAATCGAAAGAAGAGTTTAAAAATCGGGATGATGAGAACTATGATCCAGCAGGTAGAGAAAGCAAAAAAGGAAAGAAATATCATTGTAAAAATAGATAGGAGATCAAGAAGTTCCAATAACAGCAAATCAGCTGGAACTATTCTGGAATATTTATTTTCATTTTTGGAAAGCAATGAAGAACTCAACCCTGTCTTATCAGGATATTTCAATAAAGTTGTCGAAGCTTTGTTTAGGCGAAATCCTGAAAAGGTAAATGGCTTGAGAAATTCTAATAATTTAATTTAGATGATTGAATTTGTATATGATAATGAGGGAATAATGGCGAATTTAACAAAGCATATTGGCAATAGATCCATCTCTGAGCTTTTGGGATTATTTATTTGTTATGAATCATTCCATTATGAAGATGAGAAACCTCAATATTTGAGCATAAAAAATGAGGTTTTGGAAAAATTAATTGACATTCTAACTGAAAGTCAAGATATTGATGTAACTTTTGATGGATTGTGATTAATTGAATAATTTTTCTCATATTAGAGTTCAACAAATGCAGCACATGTTCTTTGTGAAGTTATTTCAAAGAATGATATGATTGTGGATGGAAAAGAAATTGGTGTAAAATTGGTCTCAGAAAAAGTCCTTGAACAGATTTTTAATACATTACGAAAAAGGGTATAGATTGTTGATATTGAGTGATTTTAACATCCAATTATTAGGACAACTTTTTAGTTTTAAATTCTTGCAATGTGTTGTATTTTATTGTGGAATATTTGAATCCTTACAGACCAGTTCGAAATATGTCTCTTTCATACAAGTTGCAGAGACAGAGCAGAGATATTGAAAGTGAACCTTTGATTGAAAGTATAGCCAGAAATATCGGGAGCTTTGCTCAGATTTTGTCAACCAAGTCATCTCAGGAAGGTGTGAAAACAGCCTTTGGAACCAACGCTCGACTTTTAGGATCTGGCAGACTTCGCATGATCGAACTGATTGATCGTATTTTAAAGATGAACAGCAGAAGAGTGATGCAAAGAGTGTGTGAAACTGGAATTGTTAGAATTATCACAGATTTGTTTTTGGAATTTGAATGGAATAATATGTTACATCATGCTTATGAAAGATTTGTGAATACTTTGTTGATGCGAAATGACTCTGGACTTTTGAAAGCTTTGTTTGTTGATTCCAGACTTTTAGATATTATCATCGATTCAATGAAAGAAAGTAAAATTGAAGTTTTCAGGTATTTCTTGTTGAAGTAATTTGTTTAATATAATTTTTTTAAAGACAAGGAAGAAAAATAAGAAAAGGAAATTTGGGTCATATAACAAGAATTGCGAATATATTGGTGGAATCATCTCAGAATTCGAATGAAATTCGAGAACACCTTATGAGACATTCTGAATGGGAATCCTTTGTTCAAACCATTCTTCAAGAAACAAATGATAAAAATAACACTCAAATTGGTGGTGTTAATCTTAAAGAAATGATGGCACATAAAGCTGAATTTGTATTTTACTTTAGAATGAAAATTAATATTAATCTTTCCATCATAGAGTCCAAAGACAGGAATAACGGATGAATTAGAATTGGAAGGATTTCCATTTGGACAGATACCAAAAGAGACTGAACTTGGCAGTTTTAGTGCTTCTTTGAATAATAGAGTGGATGAAATTGTCCCGGTCCCAGCATCGAATGGCCAAGGAACGCCAGTGTCACGTCCACTGGCTGATCCAGTTGATTTCCAAGCAGACAGTTTTATGCCTGTCCAAATTCAAAGAGGAGTTCGAGATGCTTCTCCAATCAAATCTGAAAATTTGCTTGGAGATCTTCCAAAAGCTGGTTTGGAAAGTTATTTGCTTGAGCAAAGTTTAGCTGGTGGAAATGAACTTGGAATCATTCGTTCTCATAGTTTAGATACAAGTATTATTTTTTCGGAAATGCTATGTAATAACCATGTTCATATTAGAAGATAAAAGCAACTTATTTACAAGTTTCAGAGAAGAGACAGAACAAACAATAGGTGGAGCGAAAGTTCATCATAAACCAAGCAAAAGCCTATTTGAGACAAGCCAGCAGCAGCAGCCAATAAATATCAATGTTGAAAGCAATGAATATTATTATGATGATGATGGCTTTGATGATCCAAACCTTTCAGATGCTGCAAAGAAAGATAAACGCAAATTGACTCTTGGACGAAAATCTTTCCCAACTTCTCTCAGCATTCAAAATGAAAGTGCCGATATATCTCAAATTGATCAAAACATAGTAAAAGTGAAATGAAATTTATATTCTCAACCAATTTTATAGTCAATGAGAAGTTCATTACCAGGAGGAAATAAAATAAGTAAGAAGGTGAAGATAAAGTTAAAAAAGACTGATTCGATTGATGGAACAAAAGTTTTGGAAGCGTTGAATAAATATAAAGGACTTGAAGGTGATGAGCAAGAATTTCCAATTCATAGTTATTCATTGAGTCAAAGTGCATTCCGGCTGCTTCCTCCAGCGAACAGCAATTTTGCACTGATAAACGACTCTATGAACTACCCAAACAACCATTTGTCTGCTACCACCACAGAACCTGTAACAAAAAACTTTAGATCCAAGTCAAATTCTTGAATTATGTAAGAAAGAATTCATCATGTAAAATTTACTAAGGGAATTTATTATTTCAGTCATTTTTACCATTTCAATTCTAAACTAAGTCGTTTTTTTAAAAAAGCAGAGTTATATAAATAAAATTATATATCCATCCATAAAGATTCACTCATTTATTCATATCTTACTTTCATAATGACTGAACAATTTATATACACATGTAATTATAGACTCTAAAAATAAATTAATTCTTTGAAAATCAAATAGAATTAGAAATTTACAGTTAAAATACAAGAGAAATAAAAATTTGAATCACAATGGAAGACAATCAAGAAATGGAATATTTTAAAGAGAAATTATTCACTAATTTCAAAGAAGCCGGACTCCATGATCATTTAAAGGTATATTGTTCTTCAGAAGAATTTTCGCTCTTACTATGGAAAAGAGTCAAATGAGATATGATATCATTCAAAAAATTCAAAAGAAAAGTCTCGCTTCAACAGCAAATAAAGGTACTTTTTTTTTTGTCAAGATGATATTGACCATCATTAGAAAACAGCAATACATTGAATCGATCATCAAAAGAAAACACTTTGAATTTCCGTGTTTTGATTAGTGTTGTGTCTGAATTTTTGGAATTCTATGGATATAATTATACTCAAGCAGTGTTTTTGCCTGAAGCCAAGCATACGAACCAAACACTGAATAAGAGCGAGCTTATTGAGATCCTCCATTTGAACAAGATTATCAATAAGGATGACCCACTTCCAATCCTGAATAAGATCATTGACTTTACTGACCGACAACTTGATTCAAACAAAGAAAAACAAAGCGTTCAATGCCAAACTGACTTTGAAGGAAGAAACGTCAATTTGGAAGAGAAATTGAGAAATATCGATTTTGAATATCTCCAAAAAGTTGAAGGTGAAAGAAGTTATACTCAACAAACCTTTGAAGAAAAGTTTACTAAATTCAAAAAAGAATATGATCAACGAATGAAAGCTGAACTTTCTAGTGAAGTAATGATGTTATTTGGGGATTTTCAACTCATTTCCATTATTTAGATAACAAGAATAAGAGAATTTGAATTAGCAAATATTAGATTAGATGAAGCAGAAAAATATCGTTTAAAGATGGAACAATATAGAGATGAACTTGATAGAGTGTATACAGATAAGCTTCAGAAATTAAGAGAAAGAGAAAAGGATACAATTGAAAGATGCAAGCAGCAATTAAAGGCTCTTGAAGCAGCAAGTTTTGACTATCGTCAAAAATTCTTGAAAGACTTTGAGATGAACAAGATGAAAGAAGAAGGTCTTGAAAAGACAATGAAATTCGAAAAAGAGAATATGAGAGCTCAAAAAGAAAGACTGGATGAATTAGAAAGAGACTTACAACAACAATATAAAGACTTGGATGAACAGAAAAAGATGACTTTGAGAAAAGCTGAAAACTTGAAATCTGCTACCGCTTCATCAACTATCCACCAAACAAGTTATGTTCAACCAGGAATATATAGAGAATCAGAAGAAGATAAGATTGCTCTTATTCATTTGAAAGGAAAATTGGAGAATGAAGTTAGCAAAGCTGAGCAATATAAGGAAGCAGTTGAGAATTATGAAACTCGCAATAAACGATTATTGGAAGAAAATAACCAAATCAATGAAGAAGTCAGAAGACTTCGAGAAACAAAGAAGAATTTGGAACTTGATCTTGAAAAGACCAAGGAAGCTTATGAAATCCTTAAAAAGTCTGCAACTAAAGATGAGGATAATCTGAGGCGCACTGATAAACAAATCAAAGAATATCAAGATGAAATTGCTCATAATAAAGCCGCCGTCCAAGAGTATAAAGATATGATGCAACAAAGAAAACGTGAACAAATTGAAGCTAATCAAAAGTTCATTAAAGAAATTGAATTCTATCAAAATGAGATCGAAAAAGTAGTTTTTGAAATGAGATTTAGATTTTAACCATGTCCTCATAGGTAGAGAAAGAAAGAGAAATATTAAGAAGAAAAAATCAAGAACTTGAATCAGAATTAAATGCTGCTCCTGCTCAAAATCACCGTATCTCCTCCAGCCATTATCATCATGAGACTCAGAGAGAGTCTATGAGAGGAACATACAAGAATCAAAGTACTAGACATCAATACAGTCCTATTGCTGAAGAGGATGAAGAACCAGCAGCAAGAAAACTTGATGCCCTTGAGAGAGAATTAAGAGAGCTTCGAGCTCCTAGAGAACAACATGTTTTGGGCATCCACAGTTCTGGCACCAAGAAGGCTCAGAGCAGCTCTCCAACAAGACTTGAAAGGGAATATAGAATTTCAAGAAGAATCGATGAAATTGAACAATCACCTCAATTTAATGGTCCTGCTCTCCAAGATTCTATTGACATCAAGGAACTCGAAAGACAAAGAAAGAACCTGAAAAATGAGTTGAAGGAAATGTACGGATTGGAGGATTCTAGACAAGAACTTTCCCGACATTATGAAGAGTCTTTTTCAGGACTCAAGGCTTCGGATGCCGCTAAAAGGGATCATGCACATTTCGAGAATATCTTTGACAAATATACTGACAAGATGCTCCAAGAATCGAGCCCCTTTGAGGGATCAAATAGAAAACCCCTAGCTTCTGAAGGGAAATTAAAGTTTGACGATTTTGCCCCTTCAGGCTCAAAAAAAGCTACAGGTTTTGCATCTAAATTAACTGAGGATGCTTCAAGAGCACGAGATATCTTTAAGGTCGAAAGTCCTTCCAGAGCGAAATTCGATGTTCTTGAAGAATTAAGTCAAAGAAGCAACAAGAGTCTCATTGAAAGCTTCACTGAAGACAATAATCCCAAACCCATTGTCTTTACTAAAAAAGAAACCGTTCCAAGTATAAAATGCTTTTTATTCAAAAATTAAATTTTTTTAAAAAAGAGAAAGAGGCCCCAAAGCCAGAACCAAAGAAAGTTGTGAAAGAGGAACCACCCTCAACAATTTCAAATAAAAATTTGTCAAGACTTGATCAACCAAAACTTGGCGAATTATCACTTCCCAAATCATCTGGTGGATTAGCATTACCTGATTTGAAACCAAAAGGTAAATTCCAAGAAGAACCTAAAAAGCCTCAACAACGCACCAATGCTGCCATTGATTCCATCTTGGGTGATCAACGAAAAATAACTGATGAAATTGATTTTGAAGAGTAACAAATATAATTTTGTTATTATCTAATATTTTTAAAATAGGATTGATGAAGAAATTTTTGACTTGTAATCAAATTTGACATAATGTTGTTCCTTTAATTTTTTATATTATGAATATATATTATATGACTCCTTCCTTATTCGATTCAATAAAATTTTTCTCTTCGATCAGTTTGTCCCAGATGAAATTTCATAGATTAATCTAATAAAAAAAATTTGAAGTTTTAAAAAATTTTTATTTAAAATGTTGGACTCGTTAAGAGAACAACTATACCCATGTCTTTTGGTGACAAAGATGGAAATCTTCAAGGTAGTCCATCAAACCCTGATAAACACTGAAATTTTCTGTTTAGGTTTCATTGGTAACGAATCCAGTAGATCATCAGAAGAAATTATTGAATTTTTTGCAGATTGTAAGAAAACAACCTTTTATAACAATGTTAAAGAGAATAGCCTGATATTGATGCTCAGTCTCTTTGGGAGTATGCAAGGAATATTATATGGACGTACAATACATTTGCAGCGAG
>PJUD01001005.1_pt1 | contig 10425 bp, 7 predicted proteins | sample 1512341 | NCBI WGS metagenome assembly PJUD01 (sample SAMN08177675, study PRJNA422409) | Feces metagenome, whole genome shotgun sequencing project. | isolation source: Chicken feces (3) enriched on wood chips: beechwood xylan treatment | host: Gallus gallus | place: USA: Madison | collected 2015-01-15 | reverse complement strand
ATGTCGTCGTCCAGTTCTTTTGCTGGTTTCTTTGCTTTCCCACCATAGTTTGAAAGCTTCACAGACTGCTTCTTGACTGGCTCATCCTCATCCTTTGTTAAAGTCACCTTCTTCTTTGGCATAATATGTGCGCAAAATATAAGAATTTCGATTTAAATTTGTTTAATTAAGTTACGATGATTTGCTGATAAATTTATCTCGTATCGGAAATCTGATTTTCAAAGAAGGCGAATATTTTCAGGATATGAGGAGAGAGAAACCTTATTTTCATGAAAAACTTTTTAGTTCTGTGTTATATAACAAGTGAGTAAAAAGAATATGTTAATTGAAGTTGAATTCCAAGAGAATTCTCAATAGATATTATCACAAAAAAAATGTTATGATTTTATGACATTTTTTCAAAGATAAATTTCGCGCAGTTCTAATTTTGAAAAAAAAAAATTATCAAGTATCTAGTATCAAGTCTGTTGTTGTCTTATGAGATCAGATTTTGAAAATCATGATGATGATAATGGAAAAAATTTTCCACTAAAATACTTTTCAAAATATACATTTCTCACCTCTCTCTGATTTTCTTCACTTATAAACATTTTAACGTCATTGTTTTTTTATCAATAAGTTGATTCCTTAAACACAAAGAAAAATAAGTTAAGAAAGTAATTTGAATTGTTGCTTATTCTACTTAACAATTTAAATTTTTCTCTCTCTAATCAAAAAAAATGAACGAGTCTGATGAAAAATTCATGTCGTTCTCAGAAGAAGCCAGGAACTTCAAGCAGCTTTTAGAGCAACTTAAAAAGTCCAGAAATCTTGATGAGCTTTCAAATCAACTTCCTCCTCTTGATTATGCTCAGTTAAATGCCTCTTTGGCTTATAGTTTGAATACAATTCTCAATAGTACTCTGCTTTTGTAAACAAGAACTAACTTGAATAGTGTATAAATTACTCAATGGCATCCCCTCAGACCAAAATGACTATGAAAATGAGGTTTGCTCTTCTTTGTCTTCTTGAAAGTCTAAAAGTCTCAATCATAGGAAAGAATAAAAACATACTTTACCAAAATTCAAGAAGTCATTTTGACTGAAGCCGAGCATAAGGATGATCCTTTCGCTATCAATAAAATACATGCTGAAAAAATCATCAAAGAAGAATTGTATGAAAAAATTCATCAAGATGATACTGAGAATCAACCAAACTTATGGAAAACTTTGATTGAAGACAATGAAGAAGAGCCATTGAATAATGTCTTGGTGGAAAAAGAAAAAGAGAATATCAATATCACTGTTGTTCCTGAGGTTGAGACCAAATCTAATAAGGTTGAGAAAATCAAAAGTCCTGTTAAATTCCCTGCTCTTAATGATCAAGAAAATGAGCCTCAAGGATCTAAAAAATCAAAAAAGAAAACTCAAAAAATGCCTTTAGTTTCAAATGAAAACGTTCCTTCTTGGAGAAGAGAACTTGAAAAAATGTATCAATGAAAAATAAAATATTTGTATGAATAAAAACTTTTTGTTCATCTCTATCTATCTGTCTGCTGTAATTATTTTTGTGATTTGTATGTATACCATCATCATCATGAATTCACACTGTAACACACACATATACAAGTATACTCCCCATATAATTTCAAAATTACTTTCAAAAAAAAGGCTACCATTTTAAAGACTAAATTTCTTGATTCAAATACACTATTATTATCGTTTAAAAGTAAGAGAAAAATATTGTTTAGCAGCATGCATGAATGTGATACTTTTGAGACAACTTGCTTCTTCGAATAACTTGAAAACTTCTCTCTTGATATCCTTTCTTTCTCTTCTCAATTCTTGATTCATTTCAGCCACTAAAACATCGAAAGGCTGATGATGCCCTCTTCTCATTGCCTCTTGTAGTCTTTCTATTTTGTTTTCTCGTTCTTCTGCAGCAACATTAAGACTGAGCTGAATCTGTTTGATATTTTTTAATGTGCTCAATTTCTTTAAAAGTAGCTTGAATTGATTGAGATCAATTCGATTATAATAAGCAAGCGAAAGAGTCAAGGATTCCAGATTTTTAGCATGGCTGAGTTGTTCACTCAAAGATTCAAAGAACGTATTTTCTAGCTTGAAATAAATTGAAATTGCAAGCTCTTTGAGTTTTGTTATTGTTGGAATTGGGAACGAAAGCAAAATTTTGTTTTCTTCTTTAGCATCTGTCTTGAGCCACAAAAAGACTGTCAGACTCTCTAATTGTGGGAGTGAAGAGAGGATTGGTGCAAAACCTAATACTGGACGGTTATCCCAAGGCGGATTTGCTGCAAATTTTATTGTTTTTAATTTTGGAAGAGATGATATTGTTTGGCATATACTATCAATTTCAATTTTAGGATGACTGGATTTATTCAATCGCAGATTATGATACAGCATCAAGTTCAAATATATTGTCTCCTTTAAGCTTCGTAAAAACTTGGAAATTGAAGAATAAATTTCTCTGTCATAAATAATATTTTGAAATAAAACTGCAGAATGGTTTAACAAGTTGAAGTTGGTCACCTGAGCTGAAAGTAATTCAAGAAGTTCAACAAGATGAAAAGAGCACGAATCAAAGTAAAACACTAGAGATGTAATATCTTTGAATTGACTGAGAGTCTTTCCAAAATTTACAATGTCAAGGTTATCTTCTTTAAATTGCAGATCTAGCGTCTTTACTTGATCCAAAGGGCATTCAAGAAATTTGGTCAAATCTAGTTTCTTTTGTCCTTCAAAATTCAACATCAACATGTTTTTTGACTTTTTCTGAAGACTTAATCTCTCTGCTGAATCACTAAATACACCTTGAAATACGGGGTTAATAAATCAACAAATTATTCAATATACTTAGGACACTTTCTCCAGCTGTAGTAATAGCAAAATAGTCAGTTTGACTAATTAGATTCTTTATTCCAGTGTTTATTTCTAAATCTTGAGGTATTGATATTCTCACATCGAATTTTTCAAGAAGCGGTTTTTGACTTATCTCAGTCAATAGATAATTTGCCAAAACTCCACCATTCTCTTCTAAAAGATATTTCAAGCTAATATCAAGTTTCAATGTCTTCAATGCTTGATGATTGTTCAAAATACTATCAAATATTTTTCGATAACAGTGCTTTTGCTCAATGTTTTGATCATTTGACCAAAGGTCTTTGATGAAGGCTCCAATCTTTTGTAGTTTGATATTCCTTTTGAGAAATTTTGGGAGATATTTTGTAACATTTGTCAAAGAGTGATCGTTTATATCAATATAAAATGTTTCAAGAGAACACAAACATTTTATTGCTCGAATGAGAACCTGAAATGTGTCCAAATTACTTATTCTCAAAGACTTGATATGCTTGTTTGCTCGGATTATCTCAGAAAGATTTGGGTTCTTTTCAGCGCTCATCGCATGAATGTTGATAGTAAGCTTATGCAAGTTTGCAAAACGACATGTAATCGGTGCATTGCTAAAGACTTTCAGCTCTCTCACATACTTGTATCTTTTTTGAATATTTTTTGGGATACCAAGGCTTGAGATACAAATAAACTTGATATTCTTGCTGTAGTACTTTCTCATCGTCAAAAAGTCGCTTTTTGATTTGATCACGAGCTTGCTTTGGCATTTTCTTTTATTTTCTCCCGCATGCAAACTATAGTACAGATCTTGATCCTTCGATTGCCAAGATCTCGGCCATGGATTGCCTTTCACTTCAATTCGTCGTGTTTCTGTCTCTTGTTTTATCATAGTAGTAGGAGATTAATTTATTGTTTTTAGCTCAAATAATTTTTTAAATCAATACTTATACAATACAATATAACAAATTTATTTTATCAGAAGTAGAGTTTCTAAAGTTATTAATGAATTATCAACATCTTCAATTTTCACTAATTCTAGGATAATTTTTTCAAACACTTCAAAATCCATTAAAAATCTCGACTTTTTCCTTGCAACTTTTATGACCTCCGATGGTAAACCAGCTAATTTAGCAATCATAATACCATGACTAGAAGAAGCTTCTCCCTTTTGGAATTTATAAAGAAATTTAATCTCATCAGCCACTTCATCAATTTTACATTCCATCACATAATTTTCAACATTAGGGTATGATTCAAATTCCTCCAACAACTGATGGTAATGAGTTGCAAATAATGTTGTACATTTAATCTTGCTTGAAATATACTTGAGAGTTGCAAAAGAAATTGCAAGCCCATCATATGTGCTTGTTCCTCTTCCAAGCTCGTCAATGATCAAAAGTGAACTTTTTGTTGCTTCAGAAACAATATTGTATGTTTCTTCCAATTCGATGAAAAACGTCGATTTTCCTTCAAGTATTCTATCGGATGCACCGATACGGGTAAATATCCGATCGACTGGGGTGAACTCAAAACTACTAGCAGGAATATAACTTCCAACTTGAGCCATCACTACAGCCAAACAAGTTTGTCTCAACAGTGTTGATTTGCCTCCCATATTCGGTCCTGTAATCAGAAAAACATCAACTCCAGGGTCTTTGACTATATCATTTGGAACAAAAGAACGATTTTTGCTTGCAACCAGCGGATGCACCATATCTCTCAAGTTAAAAATTGGAGCATCATTCATTGCGACCACTTGAGGCAAACACTTTGTTGTCATTGAAGCTGCCAGTACAGCAAGGCCGCAAAGACAATCAAGCTCGCCCAAGCAGCTGACGATCTGCTGCCAATAATGTTTTCTTTCATAAAACTTTTTAAAGTAATCACAAACAAACGGGACAAAAACTTCTTTAAATTCATCTTGAAGTTCCTTCAATTGCTTTACATACTCCTCAATTTCAGCTGTGTGAAATCGAAGGAATCCTTTCTTTTTGGAGGTAACTACATAATTTGATGGTTTCTTCTTCCCTTCCACTAATTCTTCTGGCACTTCGATTTCATAATCAAATTTTGTATGAACATATGTCACTTTATTGTTATTATTAAACAACTTTCTTTGAGCATCCAAATATTCTTGAAGTGAGTTTTTAATATCATTCATTTTATCATTAATTTCATCACTCCTTGGATTAACTCCTCTTGAAGGAAGCATCTCTCCATCTGATGAAATTTGTACCATTTTCTCAATATCATCTATTATTTGATTTATCCTTGGAAATACCCCACCTTTATCTTTGAATAAAGTTAATTCTCTCAGTCTTTGACTTGAAAAAGTTGGAATATATTCTTGAAACATTTCAATCAAGCCTTCAATAATTTTTAGCTGTTTTAAAAGCTCAAGACATTCTTTCAGCCTCACCTTGGCAAAATTATTGACAAAGGCGCCAGACATTCTTTTTCGATTGGTCAGATTATATGTTTTATTAATCATTCTTTCAATATCAGGCAATTTCTTCAATCCTTCCTGGAACTTTTTAACAATAGCCAAATTCTCCAAAAGATCAGTCACAGCTTCTTGCCTCTTTTGTATCAACTCCCGATCCAAAAGTGGAGAACTTAGCCACTTTTTAAACATTCTCTTTCCAAAATCTGTCACTGTTTTATCCATATACTCAAATAAACTCTCCGCAGAGCTTCGAGTCGTTGTTGTTGTTGTTGTTGTTGTCTCAGGCTTATCTAGAATTTGCAGATTTTCTAATGCTTGACTATCGAGGTACAGACTTCCTTTCTTTTGTTCGTTTAAATCAAGTTTGGAAAATTTTCCCATCGGAATGACTGTATCCACCAGGAAAACATTCTCAAGATATTCGACGCAAACTCTCAAAGCTTGTGCGGCAAAGTAATTAGGGACTTTTCTTTCAAACATAAAAAGTTTATTCTCATCAAGAAGATTCGTAAATTCCTTCATGTTTTTCTCAATTGATTCTTCCATTTGACAAAATAATTCAGGACAATTGTCTTTTGCAGAGGAAAAGTGTTTCTTTATTCTCTCAAAAATCTCATTGAGATGTTGTGGTTTCTTGAGTGAAACGACACTTAGAGTTGGCTGGTATGGCAGTCCTTTAATAATGCTCAAGGTATCACTTTCAATATAACTTGGCATATACACGATCTCAACTGGCTTCAGTCGGGTTAAAATAGTTCGAAGATTTGATCTTCCAACAGTGTCTTGGAACTCACCAACAAAAAACTCATGTGTTGTTGTATCACAAAGCACCAACCCAAAATTATGAAAATCCTGATAGATTGCAAGGAAAAATCTTGATGAATAGCCAAGGCTTTGACCATCAATATCAGTTCCTCTTGTAATGATTTGGCATATTTCTCTTTTCTTCACACTTTCATCTTTTCCTTTCAGTTTTGTCAATTCTGCTCCAATTGCAAACTTATATCCATGTTTTATTAACAGAGCTGCATATTTGTAAAGAGAGTGTTCATGCATTGCTACCAAAGGACACTTTGCCCAATTACAGAGCCTCATATCAGTAAATTTCGACAAAACAAAAGCATCATGATAAAAGAAATGATAATATATTCCATTTGGCAGAGCAAAGAGTTTGTCAAAATGTTGTCTTTTAAAGCTCCAATACTGTTGAAATACTGGCGTCATTTTCTGATATTCTTCTTGAGGTATAAATATGGTTGAAGGATCATATCCTGCTTCATTTGGTCTTCGACCTTCCTTATCCCGAATATTCTCTTCCTGAAGCCAAGAAGGAATGACCCAACCTCCTTCATTCTCCAATTGGAGATTATCATCACCAATGCCACCTTCTTGTAAATCTGGGTTTTGAACTTTTTCTTCCTTTTTCCCTTTTTTCTTGTTGGCTGGTTTCTCAGAATTCAAATTGTCTTTTTGTTTGGCCACCTTTTTCTTTTTTTCTTCCTCTGGATTTGTTAATTTGGCTTTCTTATTTTTTGGCTTTTCATTGCTCGTGCTTTTGATTTCTTCTGGTTGGTTTTTCTTGACTTCCAAGTCCATAGATTTTGAAGATTGAAGAATTCGAGCTTCTTTTGGGTTTGACAGTGGATTTTCTTGATTTCTTCTCCCTTTGAAATTTCGATAAGCTTCCAAAAACGAGTCAAATGATTCCATCTTCTTTGTTTGCGAGCTATCTTCAGACTTTGGATTTGTATCAGATCCTAAGTTGCTCATGTTGCACTATTAAATTTTAAAAAAGGAATTTCGCAGAATTTGTTATTTAAAAATACTAGATTTAACTTCGAAATAGTATTTTAACAAAAATCCAAACACTATTTTTGATTATCGAGAAATTCTCTCCCTCAGAAGTCGAGAAAACAAAGACAAGAAAAAGAATGATTCTCAAGTGAAGCTTAATAATTTTCAAACTGAGATGGGATGCTTTTGATTTTTTTTGAAGAAATCAAATTTTTCCACCTTTTAAAAAAATTTTTGTGGTTTTTTTCTTGAATAAAAAAATTCAAACAAACAAGCAAACTTTCCAGGTCAATTTAGAACTTATCAAGTTTGATTGAAATTAAATTTTTTGGCAAAACATCTCCAAACTCTTCTCGGCTTGAGCCTCAAACATTCGATGGAGGGAGAAAAAAATCTGAATTAATTTTATTTTCAGGATCTACCAGCATTCTTGGATTTTGAAGTGATCGAAATATAACTATTTCACGAACGTCTTTCAAAGACTTTAACGAAATGGTTAATTTGTCTCCAGCGAATTATCAATTTTTCATTCTTGACTTCTCAACAATTATTATTTGACCTTTGGGGCAAAATGGTATTTAGAAAAAAATGCAATAGACGAAGAGAAAAGTTAAAATCTCAAATTTTGTCAATGAAAACAGAAGAACCAGATCTTGGCATATTCTTTCTCAATTTGATTTTCTCTTTCAGACATTTTTTTCAAGACTCCAATTACGATAATTTTCAAAATTTCTTTTAAAACAAAAACATTGAGAGGAAAGTAAGTTCGTATGATAAATCTCAGAAAATATCACTGGCCACCTCACCTCATCTAAAATAAGAGTCTTCAGATGAAAGGGAAATTAAATTGGAGTTTCAAAATTAATTTCTGTCTGTCTGTTAAAAGTCAACTCCCCGAAACTGAATTAATCCAGATAAGAAACAACTAAATCGATAGCTTATTGAGATCTTTAATGCTTTCAAAATGCCTAACTTTCATTGCTGGTGTATCATTTAGGAGATTTAAAAGTGCCAGAGCGGAGAGAATTTTCATCTTTGAAAAAACAAATAAAGTGTTTTTCAAGTTTCATAAAGATGTAATAAATATGAAGTGGAAGTTCCAAGGCTCTCAGTTGGATAAAAGTCTTTTTGGGACAAGGAAAATTGATGATGATATATACAAGAAAAAGAACTATAATTTATCTAAAACAAGGGCTTCTCCTCCATCAAAAGGATCAGTAAATTCAATGTGTTTTTCGTAGAAATACAGAATGAGTTTAGGATCTTTCTGCAAGAGTTCAAGCCTTGGAATTTCAACCACTTCACCATTAATTTGCATTTGAAAGATTAAATCACATCTACTTTCATCGTAAAACGTTTTAAGAACCTGAGGAATTGCGTCTTGGGTCTGAGTTCCCCTTGTATCTCTTTTAGCTTCATTTTTTCCATCCTTTTGTTCTGCTTTCCTTTCAATTTTGTATTTTTGTTCCAGTTTCTGTAAAAAAGAGAAATAACGATCACCGTCTAATGATTCTTCTGTTGTTGAACTAGCTTCTACAACTTCTTCTTTGCTCTTTTGTTGCAGTTCGGTTTTTATTTTCTTTTGTAATGTCTCATGATATTTTTCTTTCTCAGGGGAAGGCATTTCCAAGAGATCTTTGTTCTTTTTAGGGCGCTCAACCATCTTTAGAAGTTTGGAATCCATTCAATACTGTAGGTAGGCTGAAAAAGAGTAATAATTATTGATAAATTGGTGAAAATGAAAGGTTTTGAAGCTTGAACTTTGATTTTTAAGATTTAATTTCTCAGTCTCGGCCTTTAAGCTTCAAATGACCACAGATGATGCTTGCTTGATTTAACTAATTAAAATTATTTTTTGTAAATTTAATTCCAGATTTGCCTTTGAAATTAATTCTGATTTTTATTTGTTTTAAAGAAGTAAGTGGAAATAGTTTTCAAGTATGCACAATTTTAAATGAATCATATTCTAATAAATGGGAAATTTCCCTCATTTTTCTGAATCAATTAATTGACGTAGATTATTCGAAATCATTATATTATGTACTGTACGAAATTTACAAATTTAAACCAAAAATTCAATCATGATGATTGCAATTTTTTCATCTCTTGGAGAGTTTTACCGAGCAAAAATTCAAGTTGATTTTTCCGAGTGTTCAACTGCTGTAAACGTTGAGCATGATCTGGTTCGAGATTTGGTTGTGGATCACCTTCATAATAATGTGCCAAAATTCCAAGAACCATATCCACCTCCTTCTCATTAATTGGCATTCTTGCCTCATTCCTTGCAGCCACAGCTTGCTGCTGAGGAGAATCATGATTCTTTTTCATCATTGTTCGCCGGAATATCTCCTTATATCTTCTTGTATGCTCTTTGACGATATGGGAAAAATCTCCATTCTTTTCATGCCTATTGTCCTCCTCACGTTTAATATCTTGTCTATGAGGTTCAGATATCGAGCTTTCAACTTTTATTTCTTCATTTTCTTCTTCTTCAAGTTTTGTCGGATTGAAATTTTCATCATGCTCAATCGGACTAACTTCCTCTTCATCAGCGATAAATCTTGGAATTTTCAACTCTTTTGGAAAGTCTGAGCTGAGTCTCTTTTTGACATGGGAATAAAAACGATTTTTGACCTGTGCTTCGCTTCTGCCGGGCATATGCTTCGCAATCAAGCTCCATTTATGTCCAAAACTGTAATACAAACTTACAAGCAGAAAATCCTCATTTTGATTCCACTCCCCCTTCTTTAAATTAGGCCTTAAAATGTTCAAGTATCGGTCGCGGATTTGCTTCCCAGTTCGATCATTCATTTTTGAGCTAATCATGGCCCAGCATTCTCCATAAACCTTTACGAGATCAAGCAGTTTCATGTCTTCGCTTGGCTTCCATGGATTTCTTTTATTTCGATGCCGATTTGAAGATCTTTGGCTTGCATCTTCATGTTGTGAGAGGTTTCTCGAATAAAAGCCATTTTTATTCCCGAGTCTCGATTCTGACAGGTACTTTGCAATCTTTTTCGATTGAGAAAGCATTTTGGAATGATATTGTTTCTTCAAGGGCTCTTCTTCTCCAATATCCTTTTCAAGTGCTAGATAGAATTTTAACAAAAGATCATTCTTTGATGGAATTCTCAAGGAAAATCAGATAAAGGAAAGAAACTCACGCATTATATTGGGTAATTCATTCATTTTATAGTTGATAAGTGATGCAAAAGGTGATCTTTGTAGAGATGGTTGATCCATCTGATGGATTTTCAACTCTGGGAGGAATAGACTCTTTGTGATTTGATGACTTCTTGCTTCAGTCAAGGCAGGAAACTCCTGCTCATGTTGTTT